>Ga0209203_1001559_pt1 | contig 16660 bp, 11 predicted proteins | sample AD_UKC109_MetaG_FD_184423 | JGI IMG/M metagenome (GOLD analysis project Ga0209203, IMG submission 184423) | Active sludge microbial communities of municipal wastewater-treating anaerobic digesters from Hong Kong - AD_UKC109_MetaG (SPAdes)... | ecosystem: Engineered > Bioreactor > Anaerobic >... | reverse complement strand
AATAGATAGAGATTTACGTGCTTAGATAAAAGTTTGGCGCAGTCAAACTCCATTTTGGGCGCAGTATATGGGGGTTTGTGGCGCATAAATGGGGGTCTGGGACGCACATACGGGGGTATTGTGCGCAGCAATGTGGGTGTGTGGCGCAACCTTGTAGATTTGTGGCGCACTTATGTGGGTTTCTGGCGCAAAGATGTAAGTTTGTGACGCACAATAGTGGGTTTGTGGCGCAACCTTGTAGATTTCTGGCGCAGCATTGTGGGTTTCTGGCGCAGCAAACTCCATTTGACTTGCTCGCAGAAAGCAGCCACAAGCAATCAGGATATCAAACAGGAACAGCCAGGTAGTAGATTACCGGGTGACCATTACGGGCATGATGAGGGCGCTGATGTTTTCGTTTTACTGTGTGATCATCATGGGCATGATGAGGGCGCTGATGTTTTCGTTTTACTGTGTGATCATCATAGGCATGATGAGGGCGCAGATTTCTTCGTTTTCCGAGTCCGGGGTGATTGGGGTGACTAAGCCTACGCGGGAGGGATCGCTCAGGGCGATGTTGACTTCGGTGCCGGGAAGGTTGGCGAGTATTTCTGCCAGGAATACGGATTTGAAGCCCATTTCTATGGCGGGGCCTTCGTATTGGCAGGAAATACGTTCCTGGGCCGCAATACGGAATTCTATGTCCTGTGCAGATACAAATATCTGGTTGGAAGAGAAGAGCAGTTTGATGAGGTTGGTGGCCTGGTTGGAGCAAACGCTCACCCGGCGTACGGCATTCATAAGCTCTATGCGGTCGGCTATGATGTTGTTGGGATTGTTTTGGGGAATTACACTGCGGTAAGCAGGGTAGTTGCCTTCTACCAGGCGGCAGATCATGCGGTAGGATCCAAAACTGAAAAAGGCATTTGTTTTGTCGTAAGATATGACAATGTCATCTTCAATTTTGACCAGCAGGTTCTTTAGAATGTTAGCCGGTTTTTTTGGCAATATGAATGAAGAATCCTCGGGAGCAGTGATGTCTGAACGGGTGTAACATACCAGTTTATGGGAATCGGAAGCAACCAGATTAGCGGCTTCTTGTTTCAGATCAAAGAAAATACCGTTCATTACCGGACGCAATTCTTCATCTCCGGCAGCAAAAAGCGTACGGTTTATCCCTTCCAGCAACACATCCGGTGAAAACGAAATGGATGTACTTTCGGCCGGTTCTTTTATCTGGGGATAATCTTCCGCAGGGAACCCGGGTACCTGGAATTTACCGGTAGACCAGGTGAATTCAATGATATTCTGTTCTTTGTTGAAGGCAAAAGTCAGCGGCTGCTCGGGAAATTCCTTCAGTGAATCTGTCAGGATACGTGCGGGAATGGCTACACTGCCTTCTTCTGTCACAGAATCCGGCTGCATGGTAGTGCGCAATGTGGTTTCCAGATCCGATGCTGTTATTGTAAGCGAGTCACCGGTCAGATTGAACAGAAAATTGTCCAGGATGGGCAACGTATTTTTGGAAGCGATAACCCTGCTGACGGATTGAAGTCTTCCCAACAGTTCTGAGCTTGATACAACAAATTTCATAAGTCTTTATTTTATCGTACAAATATACTAAAAAAGTGCGTTGGAAGATTCAGGCGCATAGGATTTTTCCATAGCCAGTAATTTTTGCTTCCTTTCCAGCCCGGCAGCATACCCCACAAGGGATCCGTCAGATCCAATCACCCGGTGACAGGGAATAACTACCGCAAACGGATTGGCAAAATTTGCCTGCCCCACGGCACGTGTCGCTTTTGGATTATCAATCATTTCGGCCAACTGGGCATAAGTAGTCGTTGTGCCGTAAGGAATACGCTGCAACGCAGACCATACATGTTTTTGAAAATCAGTTCCTTCTATATGCAACGGCAGATCAAAACTGCGCCGAGTGCCTTTAAAAAACTCATCCAGCTGTTCAATGGCCATAAGCAGAACCGGTGGCCGCGCTTCCTCTGCATCCATGGGCTCTCCGCTCTTATAAAAGCCTTTCAAATTGTAATCGTCTTCAAATGCCGAGGCGGTCAATTCTTCGAATTCATTTGCCGAGAAGGAAAAGTTTCCCAATGGCGTCTGTGTGTAGACTTTATACCGAGGCACTTGCGGTCCGCCCGTGAGCCATTGATACATGTGCTGAGCTACGCGCCCTGAACCTCCGTCCGTGCCCAGGATCCTGTGCAGCCGCTTGTAATCGGCCAGCACACTCCGTCTTTTCTGGCGGCCTTTGAGCAGTAAGCGAAGCTCTTCCCGGAGCTTTTCGGGATTGCATTCTTTTTGAATGAGTTCACGGACCGAGTTTTTCTCCAGGATCAGATTGGGAAGCGATATGTGTTTTACCTTGATGATGGTTCGGGCAATCGCAACCGACAAAGGATTTCCGCCGTAACAGACTACCTGGGGGCATTGCAGCAGTGCTGCCTCCAGCGTGGCAGTGCCACTGGTTACAAGGGCGGCTTCTGCCTGCTGTAATATTTCGTAAGTATGTCCGTACATAACACGTACCGGAAGGTCTTTCAAAATATTGTCGTAAACAGTAGTGGGAATGGAAGGAGTTGCAGCTACAATCCATTGGTAATCGGGGAAATCACGAATTATTTCGGCGGCCCGGGGCAGGATAAAGTTGATCTCGTTCAAACGGCTGCCCGGAAGAATGGCTAACACGGGTTCAGGCCCGATCTTGTATTTTTTTCTGAATACATCCGGCGAATCCATGGTTTCCATAGCTTCTGCAAGATTGTCCAGAACAGGATTTCCCAGGTATACGGCATTGATCCTTTTGGATCGGAAATAATTCGTTTCAAAAGGGAATATCACGTAAAGCTGTGATACGTATTTTCTGATCATTTTAACCCGGCATTCCCGGGAAGCCCATACTTTGGGAGCAATATAATAAAACACTTTAATGCCCTGTTTTGAAGCAAAACGGGCCATACGCAGATTAAAACCGGGATAATCTATCAATACCAGCACATCCGGATTGTATTCCAACAGGTCTTTTTTGCATCGGGAAAGGTCTTTCATGATGGATCCCAGGCGGGCAGCTACTTCTACAAAACCCATAACGGCAGTCCGCGTATCGGGACCCCTGTACATAAATTCAGCCAGCGGGTCTGCCTGTGTCAGCGCTTGCATGAGCTGTTTGGCGTAATGATCACCGGACACTTCTCCGGCAATGATGAAGTATCGCATTTTTTTATTTTTTTCGCTCCCTTGTAAGGTCTTTCCACGCTTCTTTCAAACGGCCCAATTCGGGATAGTTTGTATTATCAATCTTATGAGGTACAATGGTCACATAATTAGCTGCAAGAAGGTTGTGGTCGCATTCAGGGTCGTCGGGCTCCAGATTTTCATATTCACCTACCATCCAATAATAGGGATGCCCATAAGGATCTGTGCGGGATTCTATCTCTTTGATCCATGCCCCCATTCCAAAACGACACAAACGAATCCCTTTGATCTCGTTGATCCCTCCCTGGGGTATGTTCACGTTTATGTAAGTATAGGGCTGGGGCGGATTTTTCAGGAACTGTTCCAGGATGATCTTCCCGTAATATATACTGGCACTGAAATCCGCATCGGCATGGTGATCGTCCAGGCTGAAAGCTATAGAAGGAATTTTGTAGAGGGCTCCTTCACAGGTAGCCGCCAGCGTCCCGGAATAGATTACGGCAGAAGAGCCGTTGAAACCGTGGTTGATGCCTGAAAGAAGCAGGTCAGGTTTCCGCTGTTCATACAGAAGGTTAAGGGCCATTTTCACACAATCTACCGGTGTGCCGGAACAATAAAAACGTCGGATTTCCTTATCGGGAGCCCCATCCGGATTATCAACAGGAACCATGCGAAGCAATTTTCCTATGCTTACGGCATTGGACATGGCACTTTGGTGGTATTGTGGTGCCACTACGGTTATTTCTCCAAGACCACGGGCCATTTCTATTAAGGCCTGAAGGCCTTTGGAGGTATACCCGTCGTCGTTAGTGATCAGTATATGCATATCATGCGAATTTAATGATTTTTTTTGAGCATTTCGCTACATATGTTAACTTTGCATTTGATTTAAAAAAAAACACAAATATGAACAAGATTAAAGTGGGAATTAACGGCTTCGGCCGTATCGGCCGCTTGGTTTTTCGGGCCGCCCAAGAAAGGGAAAACATACAAATAGTAGGGATCAATGATTTGATCGGTGTGGATTATATGGCATACATGCTCCGTTACGACAGCGTTCACGGACAATTCAAAGGATCCATAGAAGTAAAGGACGGCATGCTTGTCGTTAACGGAAACGCTATTCGTGTTACCTCTGAAAAAGATCCTGCCAATCTGAAATGGAACGAAGTGGATGCCGAATACGTAGTTGAATCCACAGGCCTTTTCCTGACAAAGGAAAAAGCCCAGGCTCACATCATTGCAGGTGCCAAACGTGTTATAATGTCTGCTCCTTCCAAAGACGATACCCCCATGTTCGTATACGGAGTAAACCACAAATCATATAAAGGAGAAACGATGATCTCCAACGCTTCCTGTACCACAAACTGTCTGGCTCCCGTAGCCAAGGTGCTGAATGACAAATTCGGAATTGTGGAAGGCCTTATGACCACTGTTCACTCAACAACAGCCACACAGAAGACCGTTGACGGGCCTTCTGCTAAAGACTGGAGAGGCGGACGCGCTGCTTCTGCCAATATTATTCCTTCCTCTACCGGAGCTGCCAAAGCCGTAGGAAAAGTGATTCCTCAGCTGAACGGCAAATTGACCGGTATGGCATTCCGTGTCCCCACCGTCAACGTATCTGTTGTAGACCTGACATGCCGCATTGAAAAAGCAGCTTCTTACGACGATATCAAAGCAGCTATGAAAGAAGCTTCTGAAGGAGATATGAAAGGTGTACTGGGTTATACAGAGGATTCTGTGGTTTCTTCAGATTTCATTGGCGATTCCCGCACATCCATTTTCGATGCCAACGCCGGTATATCACTCAGCCCCAATTTTGTGAAAGTGGTTTCCTGGTACGATAACGAATGGGGTTACTCTTGCAAGATCCTGGATATGCTCTGCTACATGAATACCGTAAAATAAACGTATGTATTGATATAGATAAGGATGGCCGGAAGGTCATCCTTTTTTTTTATATATTTGTGTATGGTTTCTGTGATCATGGCAGCGTATAACACGCGGGGATTTGTATCCACTGCACTGGACAGTGTTTTTGCACAGACCTATCCTGATTTCCAGATTATTGTGACAGATGATGCTTCTACCGACGGAACTGCTGAGATTCTTAAATCATACAAGGATTCGCGTCTGATTGTTCTGCGTAACGAAACCCGCAGGGGTGCTGCCTTTTCCCGTAACAGGGCTATGGAAGAAGCTACGGGTGAATACCTGGCCGTATTGGATGCCGACGATTTTTGGGCCCCCGACAAACTGGAAGCACAGGTAGCATTCATGAACGAACATCCAAAAGCTGCCGGAGTCGGCAGTTATGTATACGAAACCGATGAAACCGGGAAACGTATACGTGCCGTTCGTTTTCCGATTTATCCGGGACAGATCCGTTGCTCTACTTTTTTCCGCTGCACCATTGTTCATTCATCAATAATGCTGCGAAGGTCATTTATGACCGACAATGATCTTCAATACAATGAAAAATTCCCGGGATCGCATGATTTTGAATTGTGGAGCCGTGCTGTTTTTGCCGGAGATTTTCACCATATTCCCAGGTACCTCACTTATTACCGCCGGAATCCCGGCCAGATATCCGAAGACCTGTCAGGAACCCAAAAAGAACACGCAATAAAAGTTTACCGGACCTTGTTGCAAAAGATGGGGTACGAACCTACCAAAAACGAATTGCATTGTCACCTGCGGTTAGCAGGAATTGATATAGGTAGGGACTTTGACCAGGCGCCTGGAATGGATGCAGGAAAAGGTGTTGATTCAGTGCCGGGAATGGATGCGGACAGAGATAATGACACAGCCCCTGTTGTTGACAAGGACAGGGGGAATGATATGAAGCGAGAGGAAGAAAAGATAACATACAAAAGTGTACTGGATTGGTGTGAAGAAATCTACCAAAGGAACCTGGAAAGATCGGTTTTCCGGCAATACCTTTTTGCCAACGAAATCCTGTTGCGATTCCTGAAATATTGTTACGACAATTCCCTTGGATTCTTCCGTACGTTGCGGTTGATGATCTGCCTGCATTGGCGTATGAAATGGTGTTTTTTTCCTTATTTCCAGTTGTTCCAGCGTCTCTCCATTAATTACAAAGATGTTTGACATTAAACAATACCGCCGTAAAGAAGCCGAAGTACAACGTGTGGGATCACTTATGCGTATGCTTCCTTCAAATGCTGTGCAAGTATTGGAAGTAGGATGTAGGGACGGTTTCATAACCCTTAAACTGGCGGAAAAATATCCTTCTGTAACGGCTTTGGACCTGAAATTGCCGCAGATTGATCATCCCAATGTGACTTGTGTTCGGGGAGATATTACTTCACTGTCTTTTGATGATGGATCTTTTGATTTGGTCATATGCACGGAAGTCCTGGAACACATTCCGCCCGAAAAACTGGGAAAAGCCTGCCGGGAGCTGATGCGTGTATCACGCCGTTATTTGTTGATTGGAGTGCCTTATAAACAGGATTTGCGCGTACATGCTATGAAATGCATTCATTGCGGTACCATAAATCCTACTACGGGACACGTCAACACTTTTGATGAACAACTTTTGCAGACTCTGTTCAACGACCTGCCTTTAGGCATTGTTAATTACCCGGGGACCGGAATATACAAGACCAATCGCTTGTCGTATTCCATATACAAACGGTTTGGTTTTCCATATGGCTCTTACCAACAGGAAGAACCCTGCATTCATTGCGGTTTGCCCTTGAAAAAACCACGTCTGGGTGTGCCGGCACGTATTGCATGTCTTTTTGCAAAAGGAATGGAATTCCTACAAAACAAAACAGGGCCCTCTAAGAGCCCTGTCTGGATCCATATCTTATGGGATATTACTCGGCGGGATTCATAGAAATATCTATGAAATTGCCTTGTTTGAGGAATTTCTTCAGGAATTTTTGAACAGAACCGGGAGTGATGTCTTTTACAATCTGCTCATAGTCTGTCATGATGTCAATATCATCTGTGTAGTAGTTCACAAGAACCTGGTTCCAGAAATTGTTCCTGATAAGGTTCTCCTGACGGTTTTTCAGGAAATTTTCTTTTGTTTTGCCTATGTATTCGTCTGACGGCCCGTTATCAACCAGGCTGGTCACATCTGATTCCACTATCTGACGCATCCGTTCTTGTTTTTCGGGATCCGTATCGAATACTATGATCAGGGCAGCGTGTGCTTCCGGCTGATCTGCAGTGATCACCTGTACGGATGCTCCGTAAGTACCGCCTTCGTCTTCACGCAGACTCTTTACATAAGCCATATCCAGTATGGATTTTACAGCATCAAGGTAAACCTGGTTTTCCAGGGTGTAATCCTGATCTGCAGAGTATACATTCACAATGCTTGTCTTGGGGGTTTCCATGACTACCTTGAAGTGATTCTCTACCTTTCCTTTCTGAATGCGGTTGTCGTTTTTCACCCAGCCGGCAGGTTCTGTGGCTGCGGGCAATGATCCCAGGTACACTTCCACCATGGGTTTGAGGACCTGAAGGTCAACATTTCCTACTATGGTCACTACGGCTCCGTTGGTGTTTTTGAAGCAGTCACGGTATGCTTTTTCCAGGTTTTCCATATTCACCTTAGCAAGAAGTTCCGAAGAAATAAGTTGGCTGCGGGGATTGTCGTTATACAAAGATTTGTACAATTCTTTTTGCAGCATGTAATTGGGTGTTTTCTCCAGGTTAGGTACAATTGCGTTCAACTGTGCCATGGAAGCTTCAAATTCTCCGGCTTCAAAACGGGGTGTAACAATATTGGCGTAAATTAATTCAAACAATGTCTGCAGATCCTGCGGAGAAGCACTGCCGCGAATGCCCTGGCTGTAATCATTTATATATGGGGTGGCATTGGCGATCTTACCGGTCAGTTTTTTCTTAAGTGCAGTTGCACTGAAGTTGCCAACTCCGTTGCTTTGTGTCCATAATGAAAATACATTGCTTTCAACGGAAGGAAGCAGTTTTTCAGAAAGAATGGACAATCCTCCGTCATTCTTCATGTTGAACAACACTTCGTCTTTTTTGTAATCGGTCGGTTTGACCACTACTTTTATTCCGTTGGACAATGTCCATACGGTACTTTCAAATGCTCCGGCTTCTTCCTTAACCACTTCACCGGGAACAATGGCGGCTACATCTACAAGAGGTTCGTCGGATACTTCTTCCTCGTAAGCCTGAAGCTCCATGCCTTCCACTTGATCCATAATGCCTTTGAGATCTTCTGTTGAAGGAATGATCAGTCCCTCACGTTTTGGGCTGGAAAGGACCACAACCCTGTTTTCCGGGGTAATTACCTGTTGTGCTATCTGGTTGATCTGTTCCAACTGAATGAAAGGCAGGTATCCTTTGGCAACTTCCAGTTCATAGACGGGATCCAGTATGGGTTCATTGAAAGCATAATGACTGATCATATCATTGATGAATTCGCTGTTCATCCTGTCTCCTGCATTTTCGGCAGCGCGTTCCAGGCGGCGCATGAAATTGGTTTTTGCGCGTTCAAGTTCTGCATCGGTAAATCCAAACCGGCGCATTTTCTCCACTTCCATCATCAGGGCCTCAAAAGCTTTGGCGCTTTCCCCGTCTTTGCTCGCAACAGAGAAATAAGTTGCATCCGAAGACGTGGTAATTGGGGAAAAAGACATACTGGCACCCAGGAACGGAGCATCCGGCTGTTGCGCAATTTCTTCAAAACGGTCGTTCATCATCCGGGAAACGAAATATTTAAACATGTCTACCATGTAGATCATGCCCAAGGGCCGCATTTCGTTGGGAACAGGTTCCGATTTGATCAAAAAATCAATGGAGGTACCCTGTGCCTCGGGATCGGTGACAATGCCTATGATAGGTTCATCGTTTTCGGGAACGGGTATGACTTTTTTGGGACTGGGGGTAGCCGGTGCGGGTACATCTTCAAATAAAGCAATAAGTTTGCTTTCAACCTGGTCTACATCCACGTCACCAACAACAATTACTGCCTGATGGTCAGGGCGGTACCATGTTTTGTAAAAATCAACAAGTTCTTCGGCAGGAAACGTGGCAATGCCTTCAACGGTTCCGATAAGGTTACACTCGGCATATTTGGATCCCTTGTATAAATAAGGAAGGGACTCTTCAAAAAGACGCCATTGGGCGGTTCTGCGCGTACGCAATTCTTCAATGATAACACCGCGTTCGTTGTCGATCTCTACAGGATCATTGGTCACAAAAGCAGCATAATCATGCATAATCAGCAAACAGGTATCCAGAACTCCTTCCCGCAACATGGGAACGTTATTCAGCATGTACATGGTTTGCTCTACTCCGGTTCCGGCGTTGATATTCCTTCCAAAACTGCATCCGATGCTTTCCAGGTAGCTGATAAGCATTTTCCCGGGAAGGTTCTTGGTGCCGTTCAGGCACATGTGCTCCAGGAAGTGGGCAAGACCTGCCTGGCGTTCGTTTTCCTGAATGGCGCCAACGTTGGTAAACAGATAAAACTCGGCACGATTTTCCGGTTTGGTGTTATGCCGGATATAATACGTAAGTCCGTTATCCAATTTTCCAATCCGTACCGCAGGGTCATTCTTCAAGGGTTCGTTTGGATTGGCCATCTGTGCGAAACTGGCCGTGCCTGCAATCAATAAGACAAGCAGACTGGTAAATAATTTCTTCATAGTTTCAAATGTTGTATAAAAATCAAGAGGAACAAAGGTAGCAAAAAAACGTTGCGGTGTCTGTCTTTTTTGTATTTTTACAAACTTGACTTTAAAATTAATGCCAATGAAATCCAGAAGAATCGTAATGAGCCTTGCTGCTCTTTTCCTGAGTGCCGGTACGCTTTTGCCGTGTACAAATTTAATAGTAACCAAAGGTGCGTCAATAGACGGATCCGTTATGGTCAGTTATTCCGCCGATTCACACCAGTTATACGGCGAACTGTACTTCTGGCCCGCAGCTAAGTGGGATGAAGGAAGTATGTTGAAAATCTATGAATGGGATACCGGAAGGTTCATGGGTGAAATACCCCAGGCCGGGGAAACGTATTCGGTTACCGGAAATATGAACGAGTTCCAGTTGATAATAGGGGAAACCACATACGGCGGGCGCAGGGAATTCAGGGACAGAAGCGGGATGATGGATTACGGTTCATTGATATACATTGCCTTGCAGCGTTGCAAGACCGCACGTGAAGCCATTGCATTAATAGATAATTTGATGCAAACCTATGGATACGCATCCAGCGGAGAGTCGTTTACGATTGCCGATCCGGATGAGGTCTGGATTATGGAGATCATGGCCAAAGCTCCGCGTATGGTGGAAGGAGTAAATGTGAATAAAGGTGCGGTTTGGGTAGCAAAACGAATACCGGACGGATACATTAGCGCCCATGCCAACCAGGCGCGCATAACCACTATTGATTTTAACGACCCGGACAATTGCCTGTACAGCCCTGATGTCATATCACACGCCAGGGAAATGGGTATCTTTTCCGGAAAAGATAAGGAATTTAGTTTTTCTGACGTTTATGCGCCGGTGGATTTTGGGGCAGCCCGTTTTTGTGATGCCCGTGTCTGGGCTTTTTTCAACCGGTTTGCAGACGGGATGGACAAGTACCTGGACTATGCCATGGGATATGACCTTGACAATAGAATGCCTTTGTATGTGAAACCCAACACCAAATTGTCTGTAAAAGACGTTGCCGACATGATGCGGGATCATTATGAAGGTACACCCATGGATATGACGTGCGATATTGGTGCCGGCGGGAACGCGGTTCCTTACCGATGGAGACCTATGTCTTATGAAGTGGACGGGAAAACCTATCTGAACGAAAGAGCCATTGCCACACAACAAACAGGATGGTGGTATGTGGGACAATGCCGCAGCGATATGCCCCGCGATTTGGGAGGTTTGTTCTGGTTTGGTGTGGACGATGCGGGCACCTCTGCATTAATACCCATTTACAGTGTTTCCGGAAGGGTAGCTGAATGTATTGAAAAAGGAAACGGAAGCATGCTGGAATATTCGGAAACTTCCCTTTTCTGGATCGTGAACCGGGTAACACAATTTGCGTACCTGCGTTACAACCAGGTAGGAGCCGAAGTGCGTTCCGTTGTAGATAAGTGGGAAAATGAAATGATAGACAAAACCCGCCGGATGGACCAGGTGGCCCTGGAAATGTACCGTCGCGATCCTGCGTTGGCCCGGGAGTTTTTGACTGATTTTTCCGTAAACGCCGCACAAACCTTATTCAAAAATTGGGTTGAACTTGATAAATATTTGATGGTTAAATATATAGACGGAAATACAAAAAGACAGGAAGCAGACGGTTCCTTCTCCAATAACGGCCATGATCCGCGCATTCCTGCCTCGCCTAAAAACGAAGGCTATACGCAGAAATGGAAAGAAGCGGTAGTTAAGGATAACGGAAGTATCCTGGAAACAAAATAAAAAAATGAAAAGATTATTTCTCCTGTTGCTGTGCTTTGTGCCGTTACTGGCACGGGGCGCCGATACGTGCAGGGTATACGTATTGACCATTGACAGCGAGATCCATGCCAAATCGGCCAGAACACTGGACAAGGCATTAGAGGAAGCCGAAAGGATCAAGGCCGGTGTATTCCTGATGCGTTTGAATACGTTCGGGGGGGCGCTGGATGCGGCGGACAGAATGCGGACGGCTTTGCTGGAAGCCCCGTTTACCACGGTCTCTTTTATTGACCACCAGGCCGCCTCGGCAGGTGCCTTGATCTCCCTGGCTTGTGATTCAATTTACATGTCCCCGGGATCCACTGTAGGCTCGGCAACCGTGGTCAATCAGACCGGGGAACCCATGCCGGAAAAATACCAGTCCTACATGCGTTCGCTGATGCGGGCCACAGCCGAAGAAACGGGCAGGGACCCGGTTTTGGCGGAACAAATGGTGAACGGAGAAAAAATCGTCAGCCTTACAACGCAGGAAGCCGTGCAAATTGGTTTCAGCCAGGGACAGGCAGAAAATATTTCGCAAGTAGTGGATATGATGGGATACGCTCATTGTGAAATCCACGAATACAAGGAAACCTGGCTGGATAAAATAATTGGGTTCTTCCTGCTTCCCCTGGTTCAGGGCTTATTGCTGATGGGTATCATTGGCGGAGTTTTCTTTGAATTGAAAACGCCCGGTGTCGGATTCCCGTTGGGACTGGCCGTAGTGTGTGCCATCTTCTATTTTTCTCCGTTATTTCTGGAAGGCATGGTGCAATACTGGGAAGCTATTGTTCTGATCCTGGGTGTGATTTTGTTGTTTTTAGAGATATTTATCACACCGGGATTCGGGGTGCTGGGTATTCTGGGTATAATTGCCGTGGGGGTAGGACTCACGTTTTCCATGATAGACAACTGGGTCTTTGAATTTGAAGGTCCTTTTCCCTGGAAAAGTTTGTTAACGCCTGTAGCCGTAGTTTCTTTGTCCGGATTGGCGGCTATGTCTACGCTTTTGTTTTCCATCCATATGCTTTTCCCTACCAGGGCGTTCAATCACATTGCCTTGAGACAAGACCTGAAAACCGATGAAGGGTTTGTGGGTGTTCCGGTGCTGGAGGGTATACAAATTGGACAGGAGGGTGTGGCCTTTACAGATTTAAGGCCGGCAGGTAAAGTAACCATTAACGGCAAATGGGTGGAAGCCCGGGCAGCCGTAGGATATATTACAAAAAGTACTAAAGTGAAGGTAGTCCGTATTGAAGGCGGGGTTATTTTTGTTGAGACTCTATAAGTTCCAGCAACCGCTGAACGGCTTCTTCCTGAGGAATCCCCCGCAAAACGGGGGTTTTCCCTTTATACAAGGTTATTTTTCCTTTGCCTTCTCCCACGTAACCATATTGGGCATCAGCCATTTCACCAGGACCGTTGACTATACATCCCATAACGGCAATGGTACAACCCTTCAGGTGGGCTGTGGCTTCTTTTACGGCACGTACCGTTTCTTCCAGGTTGAATTTGGTACGTCCGCAACCGGGACAGGATATGTACTCGGGTTTAGAGAAAACACAACGGGTGGCCTGCAACAGGTCCATGCAAAAATCTTTCAATTCTTCTTGAGTGGCAAATGAAGCGTGGACAAAAGGCATGGGAAGTGTTTTCCAATCTGTGGTCCCGTCCAGAAGACCGGGAGCCCATTTATGGCAGGCACTGACTATCAGTTCATCCCAGGTTGAAACACGTATCTCTTCTTTTACGGAAAGAAAAAGCTTTCCAAAACGAATTTCTTCTTCAGGGGATTCGGTCAGGGAAACACGAAAAGTATCTCCTATACCTTCTTTTAACAATGTGATGATTCCTGCAGCCGATTTTAAACGACCCTGACGACCGCTCCCGGATTCAGTAACACCCAAGTGGACCGGGTAACTCATGAGGGCTTCTTGCATGCGTGCAGCCAGCATACGGTTAGCTTGTACCATGACCCGGGTATTGCTTGATTTCAGGGAAACTACAACATTGTCAAAATCCAGTTCCCGGCACAATTCCAGGTATTCCATGGCGGCCTGGCACATGCCTTCCGGTGAATTGCCGTATGTTTCCAATATGTGAGGCGGTAACGAACCATGATTAACCCCTATGCGCAAACAGGTATTGTTTTCCCGGCATATGTCGAACAATTGGATCAACAATTCCTTAACCTTGGAAATATCCCGTGAGAAATTGCCCGGATTGATACGGACTTTTTCCGCCACACGCGCAGTTTCCATGGCAGTAGCAGCCGAAAAATGCACATCGGCAACCAGGGGAATGTCTATGCCTTTGGCACGAAGGCGTTCTTTTATGACAGCCAGTGCTTTTACCTGTGCAAGCCCCTGGGTGGTAAGACGGATCATTTGAGCTCCTTCACGTGCCACCCGTTCACACTGGGCAACAGAAGCTTGGATATCCAAAGTATCTGTATTGCACATGGTTTGTACAGAAACGGGGTTTCCGCCTCCTATGGTTAATTTTCCGGCATAAACGGTATGTGTTTTCATGATCACAGATGTATAAAGATGCCCAATGTAAACAGCAATTGGTTGGGATACCCGTAAGTGTAATATTCATTGCTGTACAATGCAGGGTTTTCTATCATGGACAGGGAATAAAGGTAATTGGCCTCTATGTGGAATTCAAAAGGATGCAATACCAGGGCCAGGCCGGCTCCGGCCTGGATGCCGTAATCAATATAAATATGGTTGCAATCAAACTCCACCTGTTGCCCATCCGGATAGTCCGGTGTGAAATCCACAGCACTCATCCGGTAACTGCCAAAACAGCCCAGGTTGATCAACAGCCTCATTTTCCAAAAATCAACATGAAATTGGGATGTCAGGGGTACACGCACCACTTCATAGATCCTTTTCAGATCGGGTGTTTCGTAACCTTGTTGCGTATAAGTGAGGCCTGTCTGCAATCCAAAATACGGCATAGTACCCCAGAGATCATGGTAATACGTGTAGAGCAGGGAAGCGTTTATGCAGGAAGGTACGGTGCTTTGCTTCCTGTTGGGATTGAAATGCACTCCGTTGAAAGCGTACCCGCCCCGAATCCCTATCATATGTTGTTTATCCGGAAGAGTCTGCCCAGTCAGGACAGGACCGGAGAGCAGCATGATAATCAGGATCAGACTTTTAACGTTTACGGGCCGGTGGGGTAAGTGTAACATTTTGATTCAGTACTTGTTCAATATCCAATGTTTGTGTCAGTTCCATTTTTTCTGCCAGATCCAGCAGACTGCTGCCTCCGGGAAAACGGAATATACGGACTTTCTCTGCCTGTCTTCTTATAGTGACGTTGCCCGTATCCCACAATCCGTTTCCGTTGGTGTCCCCGGTAATGCGTAAGGCATACTTTCCTGCTTTCAGGTACGGTATCACCACCGTTGAATCTGAAAGAATGTGATGTGTCCGCAGAACCTGAGTACGTCCTTCGTTCATCAAATCAATGATAACCGGGGTGAATACGCTTTGTACATTCAGGGTAAGGGATCCGAAATCATCTGATAAAAGCGTTTCAAAAGCAGTCATCAGGGAATCGTTTTTATATCCGTTTATATCTGTAAAGACATCTGTTGGAATCAGGTACCTGTAAGGTGTTCCTTCCATATAGGTATTGGGAAATATATAATACAGGCATAAGTCCAGTGAATCCCTGCTTACTGAAAAAGCAACGGAAACCGTGTCTTCCTGCGGGGTGATGCGTGTCATTTGAGTAAGTGTGAAATCAGGATCTATGGGCAAATCGTTGAATTTCACAGTAAATCCCTTGCTTTTAAGCACATCGGGTTCAATAGTTACGTTAATTTTCATGGTTTCCCGTTGCGGTTTCACAGATGGTGGAGCTTGTTGCCTTTCTCCGCGCCTTCCCAGGTTGTTCAAATTGTTCGCATTCTGTTGTCCTTCCTCTTCTTTATCCTGAAAGGGGCTAAAACGCAGGGTGTCTGTACGGGGCATAAGTGCGTTCAAAGAATCAACCGTCGCCATGTAGGTCAGATGCAATACTACCGTATCCGGAACGGAAGGAGCGGCAAGCCACCAAATAAGACTGTCCCTGTAATAATTATGTTGACGTATGATCTGCGTAGAGTCCATACCCGGAATGACGGCTTTCAGGATTTGAGGATCGTGTGAACCGAATTTCAGCTCCAGCGCCCTGGGTCGCACTCTTTGGTAACTGCGCAGGTATTGCCGTGAAGGAGCTTCTTTAAAAAGGAAAACGTTCCCTTCTACCGGGCGGCGTAACAATCCGGCCGTATCAGTTGCAAAATAGGGCTGGATCTCCGGCGCATAAGTAAACATAGGTTTTTGGGGTGTGATCCGGTTGTCCAGAAAACCCACCTGTTCCCCGCTTACCGGATCGTACCGGTAATTGTTGTTTTGATCTGTAATAGTAAATAATGAATACAGGGTATCCTTAAGATTTCGCAACACAAAATACCCGTAAGGGTCTGTTCTTGTAACAGCCACAGGCAAAGATTTTGTCAAAGAAGTGTCTGCCGGGTTTATATGTAGCAGAACGGTCGCGTTTTCTACGGGCAAAAGGGTAGAAGCATCCACCACCAAACCGGAATACATCAATGAATCAACCTTTTCCCCTGTAGAAAAACTAAGGGCAAAAACGGGAAAAGGATTGCCTTCGTTGTTGTCCTCTATGGCATTCCCAAAATAAACGCTGTACGTTGTATTTGGGAGGAGTTCATTTTGCAGGTCTACCACAACACCTTTCCCTTTGGTCCGGACGGTCGGATTCTTTTCCGGGGGAGGTGAAAGCATGATATTCTTATTGGGATCCACCAGCTTCACGTATTCGTTGAATTGCAGTTCTACCCGTTTTAATGTGGTGCTAACACGGGTTTGATTGACATCCGGTATGGTGGCGGTCAGCAGGGGAGGTATTGAATCCACGGGTCCTCCGGAAGGAGATGCCGTTGTATTGGCGCAACTCTGGGGAAAAATCAGAGATGCTGCAAACAAAC
>Ga0209203_1001544_pt1 | contig 16796 bp, 17 predicted proteins | sample AD_UKC109_MetaG_FD_184423 | JGI IMG/M metagenome (GOLD analysis project Ga0209203, IMG submission 184423) | Active sludge microbial communities of municipal wastewater-treating anaerobic digesters from Hong Kong - AD_UKC109_MetaG (SPAdes)... | ecosystem: Engineered > Bioreactor > Anaerobic >... | reverse complement strand
GACGGGTTGCGTCGGCGGCGGCTGGGGATTTCCAGGCAGGGGAGAACTCGGTTCAGTGCACGCTGCCGCAGCACCTGCCTTCCGGTGCTTACACCGTGAAGTTCCAGGGGGAGCCGGCATCCCTTACAGGCAGGTTCGCTCTGGTGCGGTAGAGAAAAGAGGCAGCCTTCTCAACAACATCAGCTAGAAGGCTTCGACAAAAACTAAGAGGGAGGATACATGAGCGTGCTGTTCAGATCGGGCATGGCCGTCCTTGCCATGGCATGGATCGCCCACGGTGCCACGGGCACCGCCACCATCACCACGGTTACGGACATGGCTGAGATAACTGAGACTACAACTGGAGAGTACACTCCGGAAGGATCGGGAACCCCTGTCTACGACCCCCCTGAGGTACTCTGGCACTACTCGCTGGAGACCGGCCCCCAGCAGAAAATGGCCCCCATGGGATATGCCTCCGCGGGGGTGTTCACCGGAGGATGGTTCGGTGGAGCCAGGATGTTCCAGGGCACCGGAGGCGACGGCACGGTTCTCTGGAGCTATGAGCCACCTCCTGGCTGGGCGGGTCTGGGTACGGGAACCGTGGCCGCGGAGTCCGCAGACATCTACTACGCCGTTCAGAACTGGGACGGGGGCGAAGGCCAGTTCACCGCCGTTCACTGCTTCAACGGCGGTTCAGCAACTCCGGTATGGACATACGACGGCACAGGCTACTTCGATTCCGGCTCGGTTGACGGCCCGGGCAAGTACGCTGTTTCCACCGACGGCTCGGTGCTGGCGGTGGGCGGCGCCATCGGAGGGCACCTCGCAGTGCTCTTCTTCGGGCCTGACAGCAGTACCCCCATAGCGGTCTATGAAGACCCGTCCCTGGCCTACTATCCCCGGCAGCTCAGGATCACCGCCGACGGCAGCAAGTGCATCTTCAGGGTCTCTGCCACCCTCTTTCGGGTGGACACAGCCACTGGCACCCTGGAGGCATCCTACGCCCTGGACGCCTCCAACGACTGCTTCGGAGTGTCGCCTGACGGATCCGTGGTAGCCTACGGATTCACAGCGGCGAGAATCGCGGTGTGGGACGGCAGCCAGTACAGCCTTCAGGCCGGAATGTCCGTCTCCGGGTACTACGGCGGAGCGGCGGCTGTGGCCGCGGACAACAACACCGTGTACTTCGGCTTCTACAAGAGCAACTACACCACAAACCGCATAATTCGCTACGACCTCGACACCTCCGCCCCGATGTGGACCTATGACTATCCGGTGGGCTCCGGCGGCTACCAGGACGTAATGGAGTGGATGGACTGCTCGTCCGACGGCAGATGGCTGGCGGCGGCCACCTGGGGCTGCCAGAACGGCGGCGGGGCCGAAGTTAACGTCTTCGACGACCTTAACCCCCAGGAGCCCGTTTTCTCAATCGATACTCCGGGCTCCATGTTCCATGTGGACATATCCAGCGACGGCCGATACGTTAGCGCCGCGGGAAAGCACGTTCACGCGAACCAGATGGGCTCCGGCACCGATGTTTACATGGCGGAGATCGATGTGATGGGCATCCAGGGTCCTCAAGAGGGAACAGCTGTACTAAGGCTTGCTCCGAACCCCGCACATGGCGAGTTCGCGGCCTTATTCACCGTTCCCGGCCCCTGCGCGGCTTCCCTTGAGATATACGACATGCAGGGCAGACTGGTTCAAGGCGAAGCGCTGGAAGTAACCACCGGGGGAAGCGGATCAATCCAGATCGCCACAAGGCTCCCGGCGGGTGTATACACCTGCGTTCTGAGAACCCCCGGGGAGGAAGCCGCTGCAAGGCTCGTCATCACACGGTAAAACGGTACTGTGGCATGTCTCCGCCCACGGGTGGGGGCATGCCGCAAGACAGAGGGAAGTTATCAGAGCGCTGAAGGGCGCCCTTCCCGATATCAGGATCATCCTCTTCTCTTCGGTCCCGGACTGGTTCTGGCAAGGGGTGCCGGTTGACGGATCGTTCCCTGGCAGACCCTCCCCTGTGGCGGTGGAGCAGAAAGGCGTTCCCAGCGCTCGACTTACAGGGGAGAACCTCATCCACTTCCTGGGCAATGAGCAGGAGCTCCTGAAGGAGGAAGTAAAGCTTCAGAGGAAACTCGGCGCCGACCTTATCTTGACCGACATCGATCCCCTGCCGGTGAGGGCCGCCGAGGTGAACCGCCTGCCAGCCCTGGCCATAGGCAACTTCACCTGGGACTGGATACTGGAGCGGATGTGCCCCGACCTCGTGGAAGAGGCCGGAAGGGTATCCCGTATGTACCGATGGGGAACCTACCTGAAGCTTCCCATGGGGCCGGACCATTCCCCTTTCCATCATAAGAAGGACATTCCCCTCCTCAGGGGCGGGCCTGAAGGAGACCCGGAAAGGGTCATGGACCTCCTCCCGGAAAGAGGCATCAAGTGCCTGGTAGCCTTCAGGCATCTTCCGGAGGGATTCCCGGCGATCCCCCCCGAGGGCATCGAGCCGTTCACCTCCCTGCCTGAACCGGCGGCAGAAGGCTGGCTCAACATCAATCACGGCATCCTTGAGCAGAAGGGTGCCTGCTTCGCCGACCTCTTTGCAGCCGCGGATGTAGTAATAGCAAAACCAGGCTACGGCATCGTTTCTCAGATACTTGCAGCGGGTAAACCGGCGGTGCTTATCAGTAACGGCGCTTTTCCGGAGGAGAGATACCTCCTGGGGGCTCTGAGGGGAAGACAGGGCACTGCCGTTCTCACACCGGACGGTGAGAACGCTCCCTTCGGAACTGCGGCAAGCGTTCTGCGGGAAGGCCCGTTGGAACCATTTCCCGCTTCGGGGTTGGGTGTTTTGGCGGAGATGATCAGAAGGGAGCTCTGCAAGACGGCATCTTTCTTTTGAGGTTCCCGCAACTTATACTATTCGACAACTTTTCGCACGCTCAACAATTGGAGGAGAAATGCTCAAACTGCTCATTGCATCGGTTTTCGCCGCATGCGCCTTCGGTTCCGCCATCAACAGCGGATCAGAAGCTGCTCAGCTGGTAATGGAAACCATGCTCACCGATCTCTCCAACAAGGAAGTCAGAAGTCTCGACGACTTCCTCCAGCAGGGAGAGATAATGGGAGCCTGGTCCTACCCGGGAATAGTGGTTCCCTTTGACGGCTACCTCGTTCTGATTGACGACTACGCACTGGCCAACTGGGCCCACCCCTGCCGCTGGGTATTCGTCTCCCCTGACGGGGAAACAGAGGTTATCCGGACTGTCATCCCTCCCGACGCACTTCCCAGGATGAATGTGGAATACACCTCCCTTCCCCCCGCCGGCGACGGCAGGGGTCAGTACGAGGATTTCCTGGCCTGGTTCACACCTAATGTGCAGTCCACCTCCGGCAACGCCGAGCATATGTATGCCTGGATCATCTCCGGCGGAGCCAACCAGGGTAACAACCACATAAGGTACTACGGCGACGTTCAGTTCATCTACAACGTTCTAGCCCACGACTACCTCCTTCCCGACGACCACATCATCGTCTGCTTCGCAGACGGTCTGAACCCCGCCCCGGACCAGTCCGGCGGCATCAACTCCAATCCCGACTTCGACGACGACGGCGACAGTGACATAATCTATGACGCCACTACAACCGGAGTTCAGAACGGTTACAATGACATAGCCGGCATGGTGGGCGCCGATGATCACCTCTTCATCTATACCACCGACCACGGCAGCCCCGGCAAGGGCGGGTTCGACAACCCACCTGAGGTCATTCTCAACCTCTGGAACGGCACCCTCGACGACGACACCTTCGAAGGATGGCTTGATGCCCTCACTGCGGCATCGATCCATGTTGTAATGGAACAGTGCTACTCAGGCGGATTCCTGGCTGAAGTCATTCATGCGGGCGCCGCACAGCCCAGGACCTTCGCCAGCGCCGCCAACGGCAGCGAAGTCAGCTGGGCCGGAGCCACCTATCCCGAGTACGACGAGTACGTCTACTACTGGACCGGAGCGGTTCACGGCTCGACGCCGCCTGCAACAAGCGTTCCCGGAGGAGCTCTTCCTGGAGATCCCGACATGAACAGCGACGGCCATGTCTCAATGTATGAGGCGGCAACAAGGGCCGAGGAATGGGACACATACGCCCAGAGCGGCCAGGAGCACCCCCAGTGGGACGACACCCCCGACAGCTGCGGTGACGACTACTACCTGGGCGGCCTCATCTCCACCTCGGTCTCCGACTACAACCATGGCATCCCTTCACTGGGCTTCGCCATTTCCCAGAACCCCATGGTCTCCACCGCCGCAGTGTCCTTCACCCTTCCCGCGACCTCCCAGGCCACGGTGGAGGTGCTGGATATAGCAGGCAGGATCGTAGCCACCCCTGTGAGCGGCATGCTGGAGCAGGGAAGCCACACGGTTCCGGCCGGCCTTGAGAGCGCGCCGGCGGGCATCTATGTGATCAGGTTCACCACTCCCGCAGGGTCAGAGACCCTCAGGGCGGTAAAACTCTAGTTCACAGAACATCGACAGAGGGGGAAGGTTTCGGCCTTCCCCCCCTTTTCGGGAATGTCATTCCTCTATTCTGTATAGATGAAGAGCACTGTCTGCGTACAAGCAGACTCTTCTGGAACTATCCGATATCTCACCGAAAGACCTATGATGTACAGACCCATACGCAGAACCTGATACATACTGTTCGGGTCTTTCGGTACGGAATGTCAGCATATTGTTCCCGTGAAAATCAGTAAGAACAAGCGCCCACTCATCAGAACCGTATATCTGATAGAGTAGCAGATCATCAGAACAGGCAGAGGGCCCAATATACCTTCTTCCATTGTCACTGTTGTAATCATACGGAGCTGTTAGGGGTATGGAGTTTCTGTACCCAAGCAGTTCGATGTGCGCTGTTGTCTGGTTTGATCCATTTCTGAAAGGCCGATGCTTAGTTGCGAAGCAGAGATCACTTCCTTCAGATGAATAGAACCCGAAGGAATACCCATCCTGACTGCTGATCGATGAGATGGTTTCTCCTGTTTCCAGATCCAGTCTGTAACAAATATAGTCCGTGACTCTGCAGCATTCTTCTGCTACATCTGATATATGAACATTAATCGTTTGCTCATGTTCGGGAAAATCCGATCTGTTCCAGAGAAAATTACCCAGATTGTCATATGCGGATATTGATGGGCCTGGAAACCCCAGCACAACAACGGACCCGTCTTCAGTTCCATTAAGGAAACCCCATCGCATTACTGTTGATCCATGTTGTACCAGGTCATTATCAAAGAAGTATACCGAACCATTGTACCAGGAAACCACGGACCCTGAATTGCTAACGATCAGGCTTCCTGAAGTATAGGATAAACCCGGACAGCAAATGAACAGCTTCTCTTCGCCTGTCAGCGTATTCACTCTAAGTGCGTTGACTTCGGTTTCTGTAGGTGTTGATGTAAATACGACATAAGTGCCGTTTCCAGACAAAAAGTAGTGATCAGCAGTGAAATCGTAAGGAATAACTCTGGGTTCGCTCTCTTCCTCAAGAATGGTGATATTGCTTTTATTGACAAGAATCAGCTGCCACTTCTCCCCGGTATCAATACTCGAGAAGGAAAAGCGTCCCATAACATCTGTAAGTGGATCGGAATACGCGCTGATATCAATGATCTGTTCTGGGACTATACCCGAACCGGGCAGAATATGCTCTCCCATTGGAAATGAGGGCATATCAATGCTTAACACAGACAAGAGTACAGATAATATAGTAAATACCATTTCGCTACTCCTTCATTTTTTTGCAATCAAGCTGTACAATTGCTATTTACTAATGCTGCTATTCTTGAATGTCAACACCTTCCCAATCAACTAACCTGTGACATGGAGCGAGAAACTTCACCCAGTGCGCTGGACAGCTTCCACATGTTCATATTGATGCTGATCTGCTTCTTGTGAGTACTATGCCGGAAAAAGCTCCAGGTAATACTGGAGCCGGGCTTCAAGTAACTCCCTTTACATGGTTCGCGAAAAGTTACATTCTCTGATATCTCTCCAGGGAATGGCGGTATCATGAACGAGTAGGATCTTCGCAGAATTTTCGATTCCATGGCCGAGGCCTACTACCGGGTGGATGAAAAGGGAACCATCACCGAGGTCAACCTCACCGCCGTGAGGATGTTCGGCTATTCCAGCGCTGAGGAGATGAAGGGGCTGCGGCTTACAAGGGACTTCTTCCCCTCTGAAGAGATGCGCAGCGAATTCCTCTCCTCCCTTTCGGAAGATGACTCCATCACGAGCTGCACCGGCCTGCTGAAAAGGAAGGACGGCAGCGAGATCCACTGCGTGACCAACGCTCGAAGGCTGTTCGCCCCATCAGGGGAGATCATCGGGCTGGAGGGTTATGTGCTGGATGTTACCGAACTCGTTTCCGCCAAAAAATCCCTTGAGGGCAGGAAATCCTACTACAAGAAGATCCTCAACGCCGTACAGGAAGGCATCGGAGAGATAGACACCGAAGGCCGGTTCACCTGGGCGAACACATTCCTGGCGGAGAAGCTGGGTTACGCCGGGAGAAATGAGCTGATAGGGGTTCCTATCCTCGAGCATGTTCCCGAAATCAACCGGGAGAGCTTTCAGAGCGTTTTCGCTAAAGCGTGCGAGTCAGGTCACGCTGTTTTCCGCACGAACTTCAAAGCACTTGACGGATACACCTTCCCTGCCCTGGCCAACACCATTCCCAACTGCGGCGAGAACGGAGAGATCACCGGCTTCTTCGGCTCCTTTGCAGACCTGTCCGAGCTTGAGGAGATGCGGAGCGAGTCGGAGCATCTCACCAGCGCACTTATGGCCATCCGCCAGGTGAACCACCTGATAACCAAGGAGAAGGACCTTTACGCCATGGTGCAGGGGGTCTGCGACGCCCTTATCTCCACCAGGGGATACAGCTCTGCATGGATCTCCCTTTTCGACCATGAGAAGGGCTTCTTTTACAGAACTGTTTCCGCAGGGATCCCGGAGGAAGCCACAGCCGCGCTTGCAGGGGATCTCGAGGCAGACAGGCTGTGCTACTGCGCGGAGCTGGCCATGAAAGACCTTCAAGTGGTCACCATCGATGATGTGCGCAACAAGTGCGGCGAGTGCCCGCTGCTGGGGCTTCAGCCGGATTCCAGGCCCCTTACGGCGGCTCTCAACGCCGAAGGCAGGATACACGGAGTGATCTCCGCGGAACTGCCAATAGAGCTGAGTTCCAAGCCCGACGAGATCGCCCTTTTCCAGGAAGTTGCCGACGATGTGGCCTATTCCATAGACAACATCCTCATAGAGAGGGAGAGGAACAGCTCCAGGGAGCAGATAGAGTCAGCCAACAAACAGCTGGAAGAGGCTCTTGCCCTTGCGGAGAGATCCGCGGAAACCGCCAGGGAGGCCAGCAGGGCCAAGAGCGAGTTCCTGGCCAACATGAGCCATGAGATACGAACCCCCCTTAACGGGGTTATCGGAATGACCGGTCTGCTCATGGAAACGGAGCTCTCACCGGAACAGAAGGAGTTCGCCGAGACCATCAGAACAAGCGGAGACGCGCTGCTTACACTTATCAACGACATACTGGACTTCAGCAAGATCGAGGCGGGCAAGCTGGAGATCGAAGAGACCGAGTTCGACCTGCGGCTGCTTCTCGAGGAAGTAGGCGACCTGATGGCCATGCGCTGCCAGCAGAAGGGTCTGGAGTTCGTTCTCATGATAGCCCCGGACATTCCCGCCCCTGTGATCGGGGACCCCGGGCGAATACGCCAGATCCTCCTTAACCTGACAGGTAACGCATTGAAGTTCACCCACGAAGGAGAGATCACAGTTTCGGTGACCCCGGAGTTTGAGAAGGAGGACACCGTCCATCTCCGCTTCTCCGTGCGCGACACGGGCATCGGCATTCCCGCAGATAAGCAGGAGAAGATATTCAGCGCCTTCAGCCAGGCGGATTCCTCCACCACCAGGAAGTACGGCGGAACGGGTCTCGGCCTTTCCATCTGCAGACAGCTGGTGGGCCTGATGGACGGAAAGATTGGCGTGCTCAGCCGGGAGGGTTCAGGCTCGGAATTCTGGTTCACACTGAGCCTGGAGAAGCAGAAGGGCATGGCTCTTGAGGAAGAGATACGCTCCATTGAGAACACCAGGATACTGGCGGTTGATGACAACGCAACCAACCGCCGGCTCATATCCCTTCTGCTGGAAAGCTGGAAGTGCGACTTCTCCGTTGCGGAAGGGGGAAGGACCGCCCTGGAGAAGCTCAGGAGCGCAACTGCCGCTGGCCGCCCCTTCGAGATAGCCATACTCGACATGCAGATGCCGGAGATGGACGGCGAGGAACTGGGCCGAAGGATGGTGGAGGCGGAGGACATAAAGACCCCCAAGATGATAGTGATGTCTTCCATCGGAGCGCGGGGAGACGCCGCCAGGCTGCACGAACTGGGTTTCTCCGCCTACCTCACCAAGCCTGTTAAGCAGTCCCACCTGTACGACTGCCTGGCAAAGGTGAACGGCCAGACCATTACCGAAGGCAGGGAAAAAGCTCCCCTGATCACCAGGCATTCCCTTCGGGAGGCCAGGAAGGCCTCGCTCAAGATACTCGTGGCCGAAGACAACCCGGTGAATCAGCTGGTGGCTTCCAAGATACTGGAGAAGCTGGGCTACAGGGCCGATATGGTGGCAAACGGGGCGGAAGCCATAGAGGCCATGACCAGGATACCCTACAGCCTTGTTTTCATGGACTGCCAGATGCCAATAAAGGACGGCTATGAGACCGCCTCCGAAATCAGGGCTGGCAGGTTTTCCATCCTGAACCCTGATGTGGTCATCATTGCCATGACCGCCAACGCCCTGAAGGGCGACAGGGAGAAGTGCATACAGGCCGGTATGGACGACTACATAAGCAAGCCTGTCACACCCAAGTCCGTGGCGGAAGCCCTTGAGCGGTGGTCAGAGAAGCTGATGCCCGACGAAGGGCCGGTGCAGCCTTCCAGCGGAGTGTTCAACAGGGAAAAGCTGGAGGAGGACTTCGAGGGGGACACGGATACGATCAGGGAAATTCTGAGGATGTTCCTGGACACCGCCAGGGGGAACATGGAGGAATTGTCCCGGGCCATTCGCTCACGGGAACACCTCCAGGTAAAGATACTGGCCCACACACTGAAGGGATCGGCTCTGAACGTCGGGGCAGAGAAGTTCAGCGAGGCTGCGGCAAGGCTGGAAAAGCTGGCAGGCGGCGAGGACCTGGCCAACGCCGAGGTCCTCTACCGCGTTATGGACTCCGAATTCGACAGGCTGGTTTACACCCTGGCCGAACTGGGATACAGGTAGCCTTTAGAGCCCCTGGGCTATGAACTCCTCTATCATGGGCAGGAAGCTTTCCGGTGAGCCCATCACTCCTGTGATCCTGTCTATTTCATTCCCCTGGCTGTCCATGAGTATAAGGGTGGGTATGGACTGAATGCCGTACCTGGCAGCCAGGGCCTGGTTGTTGTCGGTGTTGATCTTCACCAGCACGCAGCTGCTGAGAACTTCCTTGTAGTCGTTCCTGGAGAAGTAGTCGTCCGCAAGCATCCGGCAGGGGCCGCACCAGTCGGCGTACATGTCGACGAACACGGGTTTCCCTGTTTCAGCAGCCTGGGCAAGCGCTGCGTCAAGGTCATCGTGTATCCATTCCGCCTCTGTGGTTCCCTGGGCTTCAGGGGCGCTCGCCTGGGCCTCTCCCGACTGACCGCAGGCCATGAGGAAAAGCACGGGGGTGAGGAACAGAAGGGTTTTCATTAGGTTCTCCTTTCGAGGGTTCTGTCTTTGTTTGTTACAAAATATACAAACTTTTCACCGAAGTGTTCCAGGGGGGATCAATGAGACCGAAGACGCCTGAGATAACGGTTGACGCCATCATAGAGATGGACGGCGGCGGAGTAGTGCTGGTGGAAAGGAAGTATCCCCCCAGGGGGTGGGCTGTCCCGGGTGGTTTCGTCGATCCGGGCGAGAGCCTGCTGGAGGCCGTGAAGAGGGAAGCGCTGGAAGAGACCGGTCTGGATATAGAGGTCCTTGACCTTTTCCACGTGTACTCGAGGCCCTGGCGGGACCCCAGGGGGGACACCATAAGCGCAGTCTACTGGTGCAGGGCCTCCGGGGAACCCGTGGGAGGTGACGACGCCGCCAGGGCGAAGGTATTCTCGGAAGACTCCCTTCCCCGGGAGATAGCCTTCGACCACAGGGATGTGCTGGAACACTTCTTTTCCTGGAGGAGAACCGGGCAGAGACCACCCCTTGACCTGTAGGAATGCCCCGGGAATATTCCCTTAGTTTCACGAAACCGAGAGGAGAGGAATGAGATACATCCTGGCAGTTCCGCTGCTTGCTCTTTGGGCCATGGCGGCGGTTCCTTCATTCATGGAACCTGTCATTCTCCAGGCCGACGGTTCCGACATCGATGTGGGGTAATATCCGATCCCTTCATGACAGACTGGGACGGCGACGGCGTGACTGACCTTCTGGTTGGGCAGTTCTCCCCGGGCAAGGTACGCTACTACAGGAACATCGGATCGAATCAGAATCCTGAGTTCACCTTCTCGGGCTATCTGCAGGCTGACGGGGCAGACATTTCCGTAAGCGCCGGTTGATGCACCGGAGCCACCAATCCACAGGCTGTGGATTTCAACAACGACGGCATTCTGGACTTCATCCTCGGTGAGAGGAACGGATACTACAACTTCTACACCGGCAACGGTGACGGCACCCTGCACGCCATCGGCTACCCCTGGGACAATGCCGGCGATCCCATAGAGCGGAACTACAACTCGGCGGGTTTCCTTACGGACTGGAACGAGGACGGCTACATTGACTTCATCGCCGGAGGCTATCAGGTGGAGAGTACCAGCGGAGGGCTGCTGGAGGTATACCTGAACACCGGGGACTACAGCACATCCCCGGTATGGGATGCCAGCGCTATCGACCTCACATCATCCGTTAGCAACAAGTGGCGACTGACCCATGAGACCTATGATCTTGACGGCGACGGCGACAAGGACATGATCCTGGGTTATGAAATGGGCAATGTATGGTTCGCCGAGAACATCGGTACGAACGCGGACCCTCAGTTCAACGGTTACGTTCAGCTCACCTGCGATGGCGGCAACATAGATGTGTATGCCAATTACTCCGGTGGAGGCCGCGCCCGTGAGAACGTGTGCGACTACAATGCCGATGGAGTGGCCGACCTTCTGGTGGGATGCAGCAACGGATGGGTCTACCTCTTCCAGGGTTACTATGCAGGTACCGCGGAGGAATCCTCCGCCTCTGTGGCTTCCTTCGGAATGATGATATCGGAGATACCCACCACCGGAGTGTTTTCCGTAATGCTCTCCATGCCGGGCCCGGCCGGCGTTACTGCCAGGGTATACGATTCATCCGGCAGGATGGTCCGCTCCAGAACCGAGGACCTGTCCTCCACCGGGCAGATACAGTTCGACATCTCGGATCTGCCCTCTGGCATGTACACGGTTACAGCTGAAGCAGGGGGCGCGATGGAAAGCGCCGGCCTGGTGAAGATCGACTGATAAAGAGAAAGAGCAGCTGTTCAGAACGGGCGCCTCTGCAGGCGCCCGTTCCATCTGCTAAAGGTACAGTGAACTCAGGCTTCTGCCCTCGTTTATCCTCTTGATGGCCTCGGCGAAGATGTGGGCAACGGAGAGGATCTCTATCTTCGTCACCGGACCCCCGTTCACCTCCTCCGCCTTCTCCCGGTCGAATTCAACGGTATCGGTGATGTAGAGCTTGGTTATGGGGCTCTGCTCCACCATTCGCACCGCCTGGCCGGAAAGGATGGGATGGGTGATGAAGGCGTATATGTCCTTCGCCCCCTTCGAGGCAACGGTTTCCGCGCAGAGGATAAGGCTTCTGCCGCTGAGTATCTCGTCGTCGCTCATGACAACCGTTCTGTCGGAAAGATCGTCGAGGCCCTCCACGGTTCTAACCAGCGGGTTCTCGCTGTCGTCCACCCGCATCTTCTTCACATAGCCGGTGGTGATGTCGGGAGATCCGCCCGCGTCCTTTATCCCCTTGGCGGTGTGAAGCGCAAGGAAATCGTTGTCAATGATGCTTCCCGAGTCGGGGGCCACGAACGCCAGCTTCTCCATTCCCATGGAGAGTATCTTCTGAACGAAAACCGTGTAGGCGTGGAGCTGATCCACCGGGATGTTGCTGAAGCCCTGTGACTGGGGGCAGTGCAGGGTCATGGCAAGCACTCTGTCGGTTCTCACCGCCTCAAGAAGCTCGAAGACCATCTTGGCGGTTATGGCTATCCTGGGCTTGTCCTTCTTGTCGCTCCGGGCGTAGGGGAAGTACGGGGTCACCGCGGTGATCCTGCCGGCGCTGTCCTTCAGGGCGCTGATCATCTGCAGAAGCTCGATGATGTCCCCGGATACGGTTCGGTAGGCATCCGTCTTGTTCTGGAAGACCGACCGCTCGCCGGACTGAATTACGAAAACGTCCTTCTCCCTTACCGTTCCCCCTGGAAAGTTGACCATCATGTTACCGTTGGAGAAGTCGAGGAACTCAACGGGTTCCGGTTCTATCCCCAGTATCCTGCAGATGTCCTCCGTCAGCTTACCGCTGGCTCTTCCCGAGCAGATGGCAATGCTACCATACATCCCCTGTTACCCCTGTTCCCTGTTCGGTTCTTCTACTGCTGTGTAACCGCGGCCAGTTCGGCGGCGGTCTCATCTATGGTGCCGAAGAGAACCTGCAGCATGGCAGCGAAGGCTTCGAAACCCAGGCCGTTCTCGGTTGAGAAGGTGTATGTGCAGATGATCTCCCCGGTGGAGAGGTCGTGCTCGAACTTGACGAAGGGGTAGGTGGCGTTGAGTTCCGCCATCTTCTCCAGGGCTGCCGTTCTGCCGGCGCCGGACTCGGGAACTATTCCCGGTGTGGGCCCCGCCATGAAACAGGCCTCCATGGGCGCGTTAACCTCTATGTAGAAGATGGGGAAGCTTTCACCGCTGAGTGAATCCTGGGCAAGCAGCCAGAAGACGCCCTCTTCCTCTTCGTAGACAGCGCCCATCTGATCGAGGTATCCGGCGATGGTGGTCGAGGACACCGCCGCTATGGAAGTGGCTGCTATAAGACCCATGAGTATTGCGGAAAACTTCATTTAATTCCTCCGTGATTTGTGAGAGTAACCGTACTGGAAATCCAGCGTCTTCTTTAATATGCTTCCCTTCCCGGTTTTCGGGGAGTGCCGCGCTGAATCTTTACAAAGGCACCCCTGTGTTCTAGATTTGGTTATTCTTTTGATAGTTAAACAATTACCCGCTTCTTTCGGAGGCACGATGGGGCGCAGGACAAGAGTTCTTATGGGCAAACCGGGCCTTGACGGCCACCGAAGGGGAACCATGTACCTCCGGCGGGCACATGAAAACATAGCTGACGCCGCCATGGGAGAAAACGCAGAATTCGCAGGCATCTCACTCCTTTCCGGCGGGGCTGTCACCCCCAGGCAAGACATACAGGGCCTCATGGACGCGGGTTACGAAGCGTTTTTCACCTCGGTAACACCGCCTTCCCAGATAGTGGAGTTCATGAACTCCCGCATGGAACAGAGGCAGTAGGACCAGATGACTTCCCTCACCGGAACTATCCGGGAGATCAACGAAGGTTCCACCAGGGCCATGGTGAAGATCCTTACCGTGGAGGAGAAGGGCAGCGGTAACGGAGGGTGGTGCGGGTGTTAGAAAGACTCCCTGGGCAGGAGTGCAATGGCAGGAAAGCCGCCGAAGAGTTTATCTTACCCGGTGAAGTGTCTCCATGGGGAAAAACTGCCCGAAGGGGCAGAAAGGATGTTATAACCAATGCATGTTAAGAAGATAGATCACATAGGCATAGCAGTGGAGAGCCTCGATGACGCATCGGTATTCTATCGCGACGCCCTGGGACTGGAGAGCCTGGGAGTGGAGGAAGTGCCCTCCCAGAAGGTGAGGGTTGCCATGTTCAAGGTCGGGGAGAGCAAGATAGAGCTTCTTGAACCCACCTCCCCGGACAGCCCCATCGCGGCGTTCCTGGAGAAGAAGGGCCAGGGCATCCACCACATAGCCTACAGTGTTTCAGATGCCTCCGGAGCGGTTTCGGAGCTTCTGGAAAAGGAAGTTCAGATGATAGACAAGGAGCCTCGCCCCGGGGCGGGGGGGTCGAAGATAGCCTTCGTTCACCCCAAATCCAGCGGCCGGGTACTCACCGAACTCTGTCAACACTAATCCCTGAAGGGAAAGGGAAACCATGAGCTCAGATCACAATGCCGAGAAGCTCAGCAGACTCAGGGAACAGGCGCTGCTGGGCGGAGGCGAGAAGAGGATAGAGAAGCAGCACGCAAGGGGAAAGCTCACCGCCAGGGAAAGGGTGGAGCTGCTCCTCGACGACGGCAGCTTCGAAGAGTTCGACATGCTCAAAACCCACCGCTGCACCAACTTCGGTCTCGAGGATCAGCAGTACCCCGGCGACGGCGTGATAACGGGCTATGGGACCATCGACGGCAGGCTGGTCTATGTATTCAGCCAGGACTTCACCGTTTTCGGCGGATCCCTCTCCGAGACCTTCGCCGAGAAGATCCTCAAGGTGATGGACATGGCCGCAATGAACGGCGCCCCTCTCATCGGCCTGAACGACTCCGGGGGAGCCAGGATACAGGAGGGCATCGAAAGCCTCGCCGGCTACGGCGACATCTTCCTGAAGAACGTTCTGTTCTCCGGTGTGGTACCCCAGATATCAGCCATCCTGGGCCCCTGCGCAGGGGGAGCCGTCTACAGCCCGGCGATAACCGATTTCACTGTGATGGTGGAGAAGACCAGCTACATGTTCGTAACCGGCCCCGATGTGGTGAAGGCCGTTACCGGTGAAGACGTCACGAAGGACGAACTGGGCGGAGCCCACATACACGGCGGCAGAAGCGGCGTTGCACACCTGGTCTGCAAGACCGAGCATGAGGCAATCCAGCTGATCAGGAAGCTCGTCAGCTACATTCCCCAGAACAACATGGAGGACCCCATCTCCATTCCCCCCACCGACCCGGTGGACAGGATCGAAGACTGGCTGGACTCCTTCGTGCCCGAGAATCCCAACAAGCCCTACGACATGAGGAAGGTCATCTCAGGCCTTCTTGACCACGGGGAGTTCCTTGAGATACAGAGGATGTACGCCCAGAACATCATCATCGGGTTCGGCCGTCTGAACGGCAGGTCGGTGGGAGTGGTTGCCAACCAGCCCGCCTACCTTGCCGGTGTGCTGGACATCGACGCCTCGGTGAAAGCCGCCAGGTTCGTGAGGTTCTGCGACGCCTTCAACATCCCCCTGCTCACCCTGGTCGATGTTCCCGGATTCATGCCCGGCACCAAACAGGAATACGGCGGAATAATAAGGAACGGCGCCAAGCTGCTCTACGCCTACGCCGAAGCCACCGTGCCCAAGATCACCGTGATCACCAGGAAGTCCTACGGCGGAGCATACGACGTGATGGCTTCGAAGCACCTCAGGGCCGATGTGAACTTCGCGTGGCCAACCGCCGAAATAGCGGTGATGGGCCCCGACGGCGCCGTGAACATCATTTTCAGGAACGAGATAGCCGAAGCCGACGACCCGGTGGCCAGGAAGGCGGAACTCGTTGAGGAGTACCGCGAGAAGTTCGCCAACCCCTTCAACGCCGCGGGCCGGGGCTACATTGACGATGTGATAATGCCCTCGAACACCAGGTTCCGCATAATCAAGAGCCTGGAAATGCTTCAGTCGAAGCGGCAGGAATTGCCGGCCAAGAAGCACGGGAACATTCCGTTATGATCGCCGGGATGCTGATTCAGGCTGTTCAGTCGGCAGCGGACCCTGAACTGGTGGATATCGGCTACAGGATAGCCTTTGTGGGGATGGCCACCGTCTTCTCCGGGCTGGTGATCCTCTCGTTCAGCCTCCCCCTCATCAGAAGGATGGCCGAGGGTAAACCGAAGAAAGCGCCTGTGGTGAACGAGGGTGAAAAGGGGGAACTTACCCGGGAGGAAGTGGTGGCAATAACCGCCGCGGTTCACGCTCACATGACACAGATCACAAGACTTGCGGACATGCAGCTTACGTGGCAGATGTACGAGAAACCGTACACGCCGTGGAGACTGGCGGGCAGGGCCAAGGTTCTAACCGACCGTGCCGCGTTCAGACAGAGGAACAGGAGCAGGTAATGCCCGAATACCGTATAACAGTGAACGACAAGACCTACACGGTGAACGTGGGCCGTATCGAGGACGAAACCGTGGAGGTGAAGCTGGGAGAACGTTCGTACACAGTGGGTATCGAAGCTCCCGGCGGAAAAGTGACCAAGACCCCCAGGCTCGCCAGGGCCAACGCCATTCCCGACGCCTCCTCGGCCCCGGACAGAACAACCCCTCCAGGCGGCGCCTCCGGAGCAGGAGAGATCATCGCTCCCCTTCCAGGGGCCATTCTGAAGATACTTGTCGCCGTTGGTGACCAGGTCACCGAAGGTCAGACGGTTGCGGTGATGGAGGCCATGAAGATGGAGAACGAGATCGAGGCTCCCATTGCCGGAAAGGTCAGCAGGATAGCCGTTAAAGAGGGAGACACCATACTTGAGAATGCCCTCATAATGAGCATAGGTTAGGAGGAAGTGATGTCCTTTGCCTCACGACTCCTAACTGCCCTGACCTCCTCCACTGAAACCCTGAACCCCGGCGACATCAACATAGCCGGCTATCTTGCAGACTCGGGATTCGGACAGGTGGAACTCGGCAACATCGTGATGATAAT
>Ga0209203_1001541_pt1 | contig 16807 bp, 20 predicted proteins | sample AD_UKC109_MetaG_FD_184423 | JGI IMG/M metagenome (GOLD analysis project Ga0209203, IMG submission 184423) | Active sludge microbial communities of municipal wastewater-treating anaerobic digesters from Hong Kong - AD_UKC109_MetaG (SPAdes)... | ecosystem: Engineered > Bioreactor > Anaerobic >... | reverse complement strand
TATCCGCAGATCCCTCGACTCCATCGTTGTGGAGGAGGGGATCAAGATGGACGTCTCGCTGCCACCGATCATCGGATCTTACCCCCAAGACCTATTCCTGATATAAAAAGGTTTGGAGATGAAAAAGAGGGCGGTTCGGCGGCCGCCCGTGACCGTCTGCGGGCCGAGTTCAAAGCCCGGCAAGAAGCCAATTTGAGGGCCGGATCTCCTACCGGCCCGTCGCCTTCTGATAACATGGAATTGTTCGCCTCGTCCCCACCCCCACGCACCCACCCCTATATTATTACTCTTATCGCCCTGCTCTCTTCATGGAACGTTCACGGAATTGGCTTGAAGGTCCGGGGGTCGAGGGTGAGGGCGTTCTCGCAGTAGGAGCAGATGGTGTCGAGGCCCGTCCCGGCCAGGATCGCCCTCTCCACCACCTCCGGGGGCGGGAGGTACTGGGTCATCTCCTCGCCGCAGAAGGGGCACTTTATCTTCAGCCACTCGAGGCTCGTGAGGTCCCGTATATTTTGTACCACCTCTCCGAGGGCGTCGGAGTAGGTCTCGCGGGAGAACGAGATCGGCTTGAGGTGCCGGATCAGGACCGGCATCTCCGCACCCGTCTCCAGGAGGGGGATCACCAGCTGGTCGATCCCGCAGGAGAAGCCGATCTCCTGGTTGACCCGGGGAGAGACCACCCCGTCCAAAGTAAGCAGCGCGATGACGCAATCGGAGTGGCGGATCCCGAACCTCACCCTGTCGCCCGGCGCCACCCCTCGGGCGCGCCGGTAGATGGCGACGAAGCTCTCAAGCCCCACCCGCCAGAGGGCGTCGGCCAGCTCTCGGGCCAGGGGCTCGTCCTCCTCGCAGTGGGTGATGTAGACTTTTGTGATCATGGGATATGGACTCCAAGGGAGAGATGGTCGAGAGGGGTAATCACGGTTTCGGGTGGGGAAGAAGCTGAGAATAATGACCTAAAATTTTTAATTCTAATCTAATCAAGCGGCTTTGCTTTATCTCCTGGCTCAACATTCCTGAAAGGAATTTCATCATATTTTATATTTACCGTATCTCTGCCTGACCATAATGGATCTCTCTGGATGGTTCTTTGCGATTCTTCTTCCATATCAGATCTAATTGTAGAAATCTTTTCTTGCACGTTTATAACAACGCCCGTCCCTATGAAATATTCAATTTTACCCAGTGATTCTCCGGTAATTGGATCGTTGATTTCATTTTTAGATAATCGATAGATTAGGAATCGATCCTCTAAATTTACTCCGTGAATCTCTCCCCTATTAATGACTACTTCGTAGCGATTGACAACACTAGCAACGGTTGCAGGGTAAATCTCCTTCTCTAAGTTCTCACTCATCTTATATACACCTCATTCTTGATCAATTTCACTCGCTAATTTGAAGCGATTTGATTATTGTTTTAGATATTGTTGGTCTTACGTACGTATTTTTCAGAGTTTCTGCATCATTATGTTTTAATCTATTAACTATTTGCTCACATCCATTACGTATGTATGACATTTCAACTTGTATAAATTGATTATCTTGGATATTTATAACACTTCCAGCTCCAACAAGCTGCTCATAATGGCCATCGGTATAAATAAATGATACCATAGTATCTTGAACATATAGGTTTGAAGGATCTAGCAAATAGGCCTCACGAGAGTAATCATCGAATTCTTTAGGCAAACAAGTACGAATTTTTGGATATCTGTTGCGCAACTTAAGTTCTTCTTCTCGCATTTTCATCGATTTATAATTACTATATGAATGATCTACAAATATTATCAATACTAAAATTATAGTAAATATAGAAATCATATAATAATTCCAAGAAACTGTCCTTTCTGAATCCCATCCATAAAATATCGCATATAATCCTGGAATTATAAATCCAAGAATTATATCCCTGCCGATATTTGGTATCATGAAGCTAATAACTGTTCGATACTGTTTCGTCATTCGATAAAACTAAATCAGAATTTGAGATATTAGTATTTTTTCCCTAGGCATCCGAGGTCGTCACCGAATTAAACAAAGCTAGCAGTGAAATTATCTGCCATGGTGGAATATAATTAAGTGGCCATGCTCGTAGCTAGATCGGAAATTGGGAATAGACTGAGACCCAGTGGCACCGGCCTTGGACTCCCAAAGACCAAAACCCTTTTGGTTTACAAAATCAACATAATCACGGATAAATGTAAACCAGAGGCGATAGACCGATGACCATAGGCGAGCGGATCAAGCAGGCGAGAAAGATTCGAGGCATGAGCCAGCGGGAGCTGGCGAAGAGGGCCGAAGTAAGCGCCCAGGCCATATCCAAGTACGAGCGGGATATAAACGCCCCCAGCTCCGCCGTCCTCCTCCGCCTATCGAAGGCCCTGGGGGTTGGGGTCGAGTTCTTCGTCCGCCCTCGAAGCGTCGTCGCGATCATCCCGGACTATCGAAGGCGTCGGGCTTTCCCCAAGAAGAGGGAGGCGGCCCTCATCGCCGAGATCGCCGACTGGCTGGAGAGGTACATCGAGATCGAGAGGATCCTCCGCCCCGACGAGGGCGGGCTAGCGTTCGAGTATCCTCCAGGATTTCCGAGGTCGGTCACTTCGATGGAGGATGTCGAGGCGGCTGCCCTCGACCTGCGCCGGGCGTGGGACTTGGGCTCAGACCCCATCGAGAATCTGGTCCACCTCCTGGAGGACCGCGGCATCAAGGTGGGGGTAGTCGACTCCGAGGATGATCGGTTCGACGCCTGCACCTTCTTCGCCGGGTACGACGGCAGAGCTCCGGTCGTGGTGGCCAGGTCGAAAATTCCCGGCGACCGGCAGCGGTTCAGCATCGCCCACGAGCTGGGCCACCTGATGATCGAGCCGGGCGAAGGGCTGGATGCCGAGAAGGCCGCCCACCGCTTCGCCGGAGCCTTCCTCGTCCCGGAGAAGGCGGCCCGCTTCGAGCTGGAGCTGGCGGCGGGGAAGGGGCTGAGGCGAGACCTCAGCGACTTCGAGCTCCTCGCCCTAAAGCAGAAGTACGGCATGAGCATGCAGGCCTGGATCTACCGGGCGAAGGATCTCGGGATAATCTCGGAGGAAAGGGGGACGGGCCTCTTCAAGAAGTTCAGGGCACGAGGGTGGCACAAACGCGAACCCGGCGCTCAGATCTCGTCAGAGTGGCCGATGCGCTTTGAGATTCTGGTGAACCTGGCCCTGGCTGAAGAGGCGATCTCGAAACGGAGGGCCGAAGAGCTGCTGAACGGCTCGGTTGAGATGGCTCCGGTGAAGGCTGCGGAGGAAGATGAGATCCGAGCCGCTGCTCTGTGTCGCTGACAGCAACATATGGGTCGATCTCCATTTCGGACGATTGGTGGAGAAGACCTTTTCGCTGCCCATCAGATTTGCGGCGCCCGACGTCATAATTAGTGAGCTGCAGCGTCCCTCGGGGTCGGACCTCGTCGCTCTGGGACTTCGGGAGGAGGAGCTCTCAGGCGAGCTGGTGCTGAAGGTGGCGGATCTAGCGGCCCGCTACATCCGACCATCGCGTCAGGACCTCTTCGCCCTCGTCCTGGCGGAAGCTTTTGGGGCGACACTTCTTACAGGCGATGGAGCCTTGAGAGATGCAGCTCGCGAAATAGGGGTGGAAGTCCACGGGACTATATGGCTTCTTGACCAGATGATGGCTCACGGCATTATTGATGGTCGAGAAAGGGCTCAAGCTTTGAAGTTGATGATCGATTATGGAAGCCGCCTGCCAAAAGAGGAAGTTGAATCCAGGCTCGATGAAGATCAAAATGGGTGATGACATCAAAGGCGACATCTGCCCTAAGAACGAGCAGAAAAGCTCATAAGCGACCCGGTCCTCGGGAGGGGAGCCCCGGAGTGAAAATCCATGGAGTACGAGATTGAACCGATATCCTCGGAGGACCGTGAAGAGATAGTCGAGATCTTCAACTTCTACGTCGAGAACAGCTTCGCCGCCTTTCCGGAGAAGCGAGTCCCGACGGAGTTCTTCAATGTGCTGATGGAGGCCTGCAGGGGCTATCCCGCCTTCGCCGCCAGGGGCGCCGGGGAGAGGGTCCTGGGGTTTGCGTTTCTCCGCCCCCACCATCCCATGCCCGCCTTCTCCTCCGCCGCCGAGATAACGATATTCATCCATCCCGAATACAGGGGGAGAGGAATAGGAAGATCCCTAGTCGATCGGCTGGTCGACGAGGCGAAGGGGATGGGCCTCTCCTCGATCCTCGCCGGCATCTCCTCCCGAAACGATGGCAGCATCGCCTTCCACCGGAGCCTCGGGTTCAGAGAATGTGGCCGGTTTTTGGCGATCGGGAGAAAGTGGGGCGAATCCTTCGACGTGGTATGGATGCAGAGGATGCTCTGAGGGGGGGCTTTTGGCCCCGGGCGCCCCGTCCCTTGGCCACAACCGCCCAACTTCATCCGCATTGATATTCCTTCAAGCGCTTTTATGTACGGCGCCTTGCTTACAGAAACGGCAGCGGTTCCCTCTTTCTGTACACCAGAGCCTGGCAGATGGCGATGAGGTCGCCCCCTTTGGTCTTGACCCGGATATCATAGGTCGCAACCCGGTTCGACCTGCTCACCTCCTTTCCCTCCGCCAGGAGGGTCTCCCCCTTCTTCGGACTGCTGACGTAGGTGACGCTCATGCTCAGGGCCACAGAGACGGTGCCGTGGGAGTTTGAGGCGACCTCGAAGGCCTCGTCGATGAGGGAGAATATCGCCCCGCCGTGGGCCATCCCGAAGACGTTCTCCATCTCTTCGGTGAACTTCATCTCCACGAGAGCGTACCCTTCGGCCACCTCGACCAGCACGAGCCCCATCTTCTTCGCATAGGGCTCCTCTGCGACCCTCCTCCGGATCGCCTCAAATATTTCTTCACCCATCGGTCAGCATCTCCCAGCAATCGCTTTGGCGATTCGAATCCGAAACCTTGCCGCCTCAATCTCCATGACGGCATCTCAAAGTCTGAGGTCGTACCTCACCTCGGTGACGGTGCTCCCCCAGATCTCGGAGGTCTTCTCCCCGGTCTCTTCAAAGCCCAGGGACTCGTAGAGGCTCGTGGCGGCCAAAAGCCCCCGGACCGTCCAGAGGAAGACCGATTTGTACCGGGCAGATCGGGAGAAGGCCAGAGCCTCCTCCACAAGCCTCCGCCCCAGGCCCAGCCCCCTCACCTCCGGGGCCAGAAGGAGCCACCGGAGCTGGGCCTGGTCCTCGGAGACCGCGACGATGGCGACGGATCCCACGATCCGTTTAGCTCCCTCGCCTCCCCCTTTCCCTCGCCCTTCCCCTCGCCCCACTGCGGCCTCTCCCGCCTCTCTCCATTCGACAATCCAGATCCGGTCCCGGTCCGACCTGGACATGACGAACTCGGCCAGAGGTCCCGCCACGTAGCCGTCGAAGGTGGAGTCCCACCCCTGCTCCTCAGCGTAAAGGACGCCGTGGAGGTGGACCACCATCCCGACGTCGCCGGGTCGGAGGTCATTTCGGACGGAGATCCGGGAGCATTCGGATTCTGAGGGCATCGCCTTCACCTCGAGGGGCTGTTAGTTCCTGGAGATATTTCTAAATTGCCTCTGATTCTCTCTTCATTCACCGGAGAATTTTTGCCCTCGCCCGAGAAATAGGACAGAGATGAGATCAGGGGACCGTTCCGAGATAGAAATCCAGATCCTGCCGGATGGCGACGGAGCAGAGCCGAAGTGGTGGGACTCGGCCGAGGGGCACAGGTTCGCCCTGGAGGTCCTCCAGCTGAAGCTGAGGAGAGATATTCTGAAGTTCATCGGCGACGGCATCGCCCCGGCAGAGGAGATCGCCGAGAAGTTCGGCATCGATGAGAGGCGTGCGGCCTTCAACCTGGCAATGCTGGAGAAGGCCCTGGTCGTAGAAAGGGTCATCGGCGGCTACAGATCCACTCCCACCGGCCTCTTATACCTCGAAAAGGTCGAGTCGCATCCTTAAAAATCCGAACTTCCTCATCCCTTCAGAACCCCTGTCCATCCGGTCCCACCGCAAGCGGGGCACCCCCTGATGCAGGTCCGTCCGGTCCCGCTGCAGAGGGGACACGTCCTCGGCGGCTGGGACACCATCACCGCCCCGCGGCCTTTGCAGGCGGGGCATCGCCTCCCATCAGATTTCGCCGGAGCCGCTGCAGAAGGCGCAGCCTTTGGATGCATAATTCGCGGGTTCGGGCATCAACAACCCCTTCCCGGCTAAGGGATATCAGGGCTTCTCTCCACCTTATGCCGAGGAGCCCGTCCGCAACATCCGCCCCGCCAACGTGTAGCAATTAAGCCGAAAGCCTTATTACTAAATATGACATAGACATCCAGTGCCGCACGGACGGCGGGATCCTGACCTCCACCAAAATAGACCCGTGCCGATGCTGTGCCCATTGAACGGAACGGGGCCCGGGCGTTGAGCGATGTTCGGGCTCCCCTCTCCCTCTTTTCGCAGGTCTTGAAGTGCAGATCTCAACCTTGGGATCTCGACCTTCGAATCTCGACCTTCGGACCTCAACCTTAGGATCTCAACCGTCGCCCCGCCTGCCATATTTCAGGGCGAGGAATATCCTCTGGATGGCGGTCAGGTTCGAGAGGAGGGCAGCGATGACGATGGCTCCCAGAAGCCAGCCGTCTTCGAAGAGGAGGGCCCCGATCATCCCGGCGTAGATGAGGATCAGCCTCTCCGCCCTCTCCAAAAGCCCCCCCATCTCTTTTGCCAGGACCAGCTGGTCTTTGACCAGCCCCCGGTGGTCGGCGTAAGCCCGGACGAAGGAGGTCATGACCGCCCCGAAGATAAGGATCGCGATCCAGGCGCCCACGGGGATCAGAAATTCGGCGTTCGGACCGAGATAGAATAAGAGCCCCAGGATCAGGAGCGCCTCCACGTACCTGTCCAGGACCCCGTCCAGGAAGGCTCCTGCCGTCGAGGTCTGACCGGTCGCCCTCGCCACCGCCCCGTCCACCATGTCCAGGGCACCCGAGAGGAGGAAGAGGAGGAGACCTGAGAGGAGCCTCTTGTCCACCAGGGCCAGAAATCCGACCAGGGCTGCCGCCAGGGCGAGTCCGGTCCAGGCGTTGGGGGAGAGGCCGAGACGGGCCAGAGCAGCCAGAGATCGATCCACCCTCTTTCCGTCCACCAGACGGGACTTGAGCATCGAGGTCGAAATGAAAGGGAGGTATTAAATCCTTCTCTTTCCTCCGGCTGCGGGGGTCAGGCTCCGAGGTCCGCCAGGAACCGCTCGATCCTGTCCACCGCCTCCAGGATCTCCTCCCTGGAGGTGGCGTAAGAGCATCGGATGAACCCCTCACCGCTCTCGCCGAAGGCGTTTCCGGGGACTGCAGCCACCCTCTGCACTCTCAAGAGCTGCTCTGCAAACTCCTCCGAGGTGAGGCCCGTCCCCTCGATGGAGGGGAAGGCGTAGAAGGCGCCCTTGGGCTCAAAGCAGGGGAGGCCGAGCCTCACCAGCTCCGAGACGAAGAGCCTCCTCCGTCGATCGTACTCCCTCTTCATAGCCTTCATCTCGGGCTCGCCCCGCCTCAGGGCCTCCACCGCCGCCACCTGGGACATGGTGGGGGCGCAGAGCATGGTGTACTGGTGGACCTTGGTCATGGCCCCCACGATCGCCGGGTCGCCCAGGGCGTAGCCGATCCTCCACCCGGTCATGGCGCAGGACTTGGAGAGGCCGTTGAGGAGGACCGTCCTCTCCCGCATCCCCTCCAGCTGGGCGAAGCTGGCGTGCTTTCCGTCGTAGGTGAGCTTGTCGTAGACCTCGTCGGAGATCACCAGAAGGTCGTTCTCCACCACCAGGTCCGCGATCTCCTCCAGGTCTTCCCGGGTCATGATCGCCCCGGTGGGGTTGTTGGGGTAGCTCAGGACCAGGGCCTTGGTCTTCTCGTTGATCGCATCCCGGAAGTCCTCGGGACGGAGCTTGAACTCCTCGGAGAGCCTGGTGGCGACGGGTCTTGCAACCCCCCCCGCCAGGAGGACGTCGGGGACGTAGGCGACGTAGCAGGGCTGAGGGACGATCACCTCGTCGCCGGGGTTCAAGGTGGCCCGAAAGGCCAGGTCCACCGCCTCGGAGACGCCGGTGGTGATCAGGATCTCCTCCTCGGGATCGTAGTCCAGACCCAGGTCCTCGCTGGTCGATTCGGCCAGGATCTCCCTCAGCTCCGGGAGACCCTTGTTGGAGGTGTAGGAGGTGTGCCCCCCTTCCAGGGAGTAGATGCAGGCCTCCCTGATGTGCCAGGGGGTTGGGAAATCCGGCTCCCCCACCCCGAGGCTGATGACGTCCTCCATCCCCACGACGATGTCGAAGAACTTCCTGATCCCCGAGGGGGGCATATCCCTGACCGTCGCCGATATGTGGGATTCGGGCTGCCAGATGGCGGGCTTCTCCATCTCCATCCTCTTGTTCTTCGGTCCGGTCTCGCTCTCATTCATGCGGTGACCACCAGTCGTTTGGGCTGGGTCCTGTCGTAGAGGATGACCCCGTGCTCCTTATAGCTCTTCAGGACGAAGTGGGTGCAGGTGGACTCAACCCCTTCGAGGGTGGCGATCTTCTCGGTGACGAAGAAGGCGACGTCCTTCATCGACCTCCCCCGGACGGTGAAGGATATGTCGTGGTCCCCGGATATCAGCCTCACCGACTGGACTTCGGAGAACCGGGAGATCCTCTCGGCGATGGCGTCGTACCCCTTGTCCCGCTGGAGGGAGACCTTCAGCTCGACTATGGCGTAGACGTAGCCGTCGTCGATCTTCTCCCAGTTGATCATGGTCATGTACTTCCTTATGATCCCCGAATCCTCCAGGCCCTTGATCTCTGCCGCGACCTCTCCTTCCGGACGGCCCAGCAGGGTGGCGATCTCCCCGGGGGTGGCTCTGGCGTTCTCCTCCAGCACCTCTAAGATCTCCTTGGCGAAGTCCCTCATAGATCATCCCGTTCCTATCTGAAAAGGATTATACTTTTCCTTCCAGGAGCTCACCACCACTCATCGATGAGCATCTGAAAGAAGGACCCGTTCCAGGAAGATTCGACGCTGATGGGAAGCGGGGTGACGGGGCCGGCGAGGTTCTCGAAGTCGAGGAAGATGCTCTCGTTTCGAATGAGATGGAGGAAAGGAGGCTCGATCTCTGCGCCGGGATCCGTCCTTCCCGACCCTGCCGGCTGGGCCGGTCCCGCCTCCTCTCGGGACAGGAGGGCTTCCAATTCGTCAAAGTCGGCGGTGGTGTTGAGGGCGAGAGGGCCCTTGGCGGACGATGCCGTCGCCGTCGAGAGGATGAGAAGGAATATCAGACCCAGGACCAGCCTCTGGCCTCGATATGACTCTGATGTAAGCCGCATGATCTGCCTCCGACCGTTAAATTGTAAGCCGCAAGATCTTCTTCTGGCCTCGATATGATTTTGATGCAAAGCCACACGATCTTCTTTTGGCCTCGAAATCCTCTGGTGTAGCCCCACGAATTTCTTTGGCCTCGATTAAGCTTTGGTATAAGCCCCGGGCGTGATTCGAACACGCGACCTAGTGATTACAAGTCACTCGCTCTAGCCAGCTGAGCCACCGAGGCCCGCTCTCCCCACCCCGTTCAACATTTAAAGACTTTGCTCCCCGATCAGATTCAGAAGCCTGCAGCTCGCGCAGAGGCCGTCGCTGGAGGGCTCCCCGCACCGTGTGCATGCCACCACTTGGTAGGAGCCTGGAGGCTCTCGCGCCAGGATCTTCTCAAACCCCCTCACGATGGAGTACTTGGTTCCCGGATGCTTCGCCTCCAGGTCGTTGAGGAGATCCTTCACCTCCTGTCTCATGGCCCTGGAGATGTAAGGGCAGGCCGCGGTCTCTATGGGGATGCCGTGGATCATGGCGTAGACCCCCATCTCCTTCTCCGGGATGCGGCGGAGCGGCTTTATCCTGGGGACCATCCCCTCCAGCTCTCTCTTCGGCCTGAGCCGATAGAGCCGATCCACGTCCCCTTTGAGGTAGTTGAGCATCACCGTCTGGGCCTCGTCGTCCAGGTTGTGGCCGGTGGCCACGGCGTCGGCGCCGAGGTTTCGGGCAGTCTTATTGAGGAGACCCTTTCGGAGGACGCCGCAGAAGCTGCAGGGCCCCTGAGGCCGCCCCCGGGCGGCCATGAGGTCGGTGGTGACCCCGAAGTTCTCTTCGAGCCCCTCGACCACGTGCTCTATTCCAAGCCGTCTGGCCATGGAGGCTGCGGCCGAGAGGGTCTTCGGCCTGTAGCCGTCGATCCCCTCGTCGATGGATACAGCCACCAGCTCCACGTCCTCCCTGGTGCTGAAGAGGTGGTGGAGGATCGCCAGAAGGGAGGTGCTGTCTTTGCCCCCGGAGACCGCCACCGCTATCCGGCAGGGTTTTCCGAAGATCCGATAGGTCCGCAGGACCTCCCTCACCTTCCGGTGGACGTCCTCCTCGAAGTGGCGGGAGCAGAGGTGCTTTCCCGAGTACTTCTGAAATATCACCGCCCGCCCAGAGCATCTGTCGCAAGGGATCATCTTATCGACCGGTCCTTATGGGGATATAAGAGCATATCCCGTCCGTTCATATTGCGCCTGATCATTATTGAGCTGATCGTATTCCGTCCGTATCATATCCCGTTCATATCATAATCTGTCTGATCATATTCCGCCTGCATCCATCTTACCACGTTCTGGTGCGCCCGATCCCATCAGCGGTTCATCTTATATCGCAGGATCGCCGCCACCCCCCCCAGGGCCGAGAGCCTCTTTCCGGGCTCAAACTCCGAGCTGAAGACGACCACTCGTCCTCGGGATTCCGAGACCGACCTCATCAGCTCGTCCATATCGGGCCTTCTGATCAGATCGTCGGTGACCATCAGGGTCTCCACCGCCCCCAGGTCCGCCGCCCCTCTCACCTCGGCGGGGCCGTAGGCTCCCTTGCCGTCGGTGGCGATCTCCCGGAGGAGGTCCTCCATCAGGGTCGTCTCCAGGGCGATCCTGCTCTCTTCGAGGATCTTGTCTATGGCCCCCCGGCGGAGGACCTCTTGGAACCCCGAGACCCCCATGGTGGTGGCGTCATAGAGGACGATCCGGGGGGCGAGGTCGGGATAGGTGGCGTCTATCCTCTTTTTGAGATCCTCCTTGGTGAATCCGGGCCCCGCCAGGATCACCTTTGAATCGGAGGCGGCGACCCTGGCCATCTCCCTGGCGCATTCATCGAGGAACTCGGACCGGCGGTCGCCGCCCCTGCCGCCCATACCTTTGCCGCCCCCCATCTTGATCTCCGAGGCGGTCTCCACCCCGAACTGCCGGAGGACCCCGATGGCCGCCTCCCCCTCCTCGACCAGGACGATCACCAGCTTCGGGCGTTTCGACTCGGCCACCGCCTCCCGAATCCGCGCCAGCTCGTCGGGCCGCCACCTCTTGATGATGGATAGGTCGGCTCCAGGCTCCAGGTTGAGGGTGTGGTAGGAGCCGACGTCCTGGCCCGCCTCGATCACCCCATGGACCCGGAGCCAGTTGGAGGAGGTGTGAAACTCCACCGACTCCACCCTTATCCCGAGCCTCACCGGCCTCCTCTCCAGCTTCTCGGGCCGGAGCTTGTCGGCGGAGGCGGTCGCCTTCCGGTGGGTGAGGGCGAAGACCAGATCGCCGGGGGCTATCAGGTACTTGAGGTGCCAGAGGTCGTCGATGGACTCGGGCACGAGGGATATCTCCCCCTCCTGGCCCCGGAGGCTCCTTTTAAGAACGCGCATGAGAACCCCTTCTGATCAAAAGGCTTAAATGGATTGCCCGAAAAGGCAGGGTTCGAGCCGCCATAACTCAGTTGGTAGAGTGTCTGGCTGTTAACCAGATCGTCACAGGTTCGAGCCCTGTTGGCGGCGTCTTAAAAAAACGTTTCTTGGGCCTGTAGCTTAGTCCGGTTAGAGCGCTCGGCTCATAACCGAGTGGTCGCCGGTTCAAATCCGGCCAGGCCCATTTCTGCAAAAAATTCAGCAGCTTGTGGCCTCTTTTGCCATGGTCTTGGCGGCCAGCTGCCACGACGATATCTTCTTTTTGGCCAGGCCCGTCTTCTCGGCCAGCTCCTCGACCTCGGCCCCGACGAGGTCCATGGCGGTCTTGATCCCGGCGGCTCCGAGCTTCTCCAGAGTCTTGGGGCCGATTCCGGGGATCTTGGCTAGGGCGTCCACCTCGGCCTTCTTCTTCGCCTCTTCGGCCTTCTTGGCCTGCCACTGGTCGAAGTTGCATTGAGGGCAGCCCAGGTCCCAGGGGCGCTTGCCCTTGTTGATGATCCGGATGTGCTGCATCCCGTGCTCCTCGCAGAGCTTGTCGGTGACGACGATCATCCCGAACTTGGGGAGGGGAAGGGTGAAAGTGCAATCGGGGTAGCCAGCGCATCCTATGAACCTGCTCCCACGCCGACCTCTCCTGATGATCAGCTCCTTGCCGCAGCTGGGGCAGGCGCCCACGATCTTGTCCGTCCGCAGCCCCTCCCGGAGGGTGGTCCCTATCTCCTCCTGGTGGCTGAGGAGGTCGTCGAAGACGGAGTCCAGCATCGACCTCGACTCCTCCACCACCGCCCCCTCTTCGATCCGGCCCTCGGCGATCTTGGTCATGTCCTCCTCCAGGGTCCGGGTCATCTCCGGCTTGGTGATGGTGGGCGAATGCCGCTCCAGAGCCTCGATGACGGCATAGGCGGTGTTGGTCGGCTTCATGGGGTTTCCCTGGACGTAGGCTCGGGCGTAGAGCTTGCTTATTATCTCGTGCCTGGTGGACTTGGTCCCCAGGCCCAGCTCGTCCATCAGCTTCACCAGCCTGCCCTGACCGTATCTCGAAGGGGGCTGGGTCTCCTTGTCCACGATCTCCTTTTCGAGGACCATAAGCTTCTCCCCCTCGGAGAGCGGGGGGAGGATCTGCTCTGCGGCCTTGCTGTAGGGGTAGCAGGCCCTCCAGCCGGCCTCGATCTGCCGGGCGCCCATGGCTTTGAAGGGCTGGCCGTCGATGTCCAGCTGAACGTTCATCACCATCCACCGGGAGGGGGGCGAGAGGGTGGCCAGAAATCGTCTCACCACCAGCTCGTAGATCTTCCACTGGTCGGCCTTCATCTCCGTCTTGGTGGCCGAGGCGGTGGGGTATATAGGGGGATGGTCGGTCGAGAACCTCTTCCCCCTGGTGGGGACCATGGGCCCCTTGAGCACCCGCTCGGCGTCCTCTCTGAAGGGCCCCTTCTTGAAGATGGATACGATGGCCCGGAGGTCAAGGGTCGCCGGGTAGACGGTGTTCTCCGTCCTGGGGTAGCTTATGAACCCGCTGGTGTAGAGCCACTCGGCGATCCTCATGGCGTTGGCTGCCGAAAAGCCGATGCCGCTCGCGGCGCTGATGAAGGCGGTGGTGTCGAAGGGGGCCGGGGGCCGGTCGGTCCTGGTCTTCTCCTTTATGGAGGTCACGGTGGCCACGTCGCCGAGCGCCTCGAAGATCGCCCTCGCCTCGTCGCCGTCCCAGAACCTGCCCCTCTCGTGCTTGACCCGGAGCTCCTTTTCGAGGGTTGCGCTGATCTCCCAGTAGGACTGGGGCTTGAAGGCCTCGATCTCCTTCTCCCGGTCGACGATGAGGGCCAGAGTAGGGGACTGGACCCTCCCCACCGAGAGGAACCCCTTCCCCAGCCTCCCGGAGGTGATGGATATGAACCTGGTGAGGGCTGCGCCCCAGATCAGGTCCACAACCTGTCGCGCCTCCCCGGAGGAGGCCAGGTCGAAGTCGACGACGCCGGGAGATTCGAAGGCCTCCAGGATCTCCTCCTTGGTGATGGCGCTGAACCTCACTCGGTCGGCTTTGATCTTCGGATTTGCATCTTCGGCTATCCTCAGCGCTTCAACCCCGATCAGCTCCCCTTCCCGATCGTAGTCGGTGGCGATGGTGATCCGGTCTGCATCCTCTCCCAGGTCGCGGAGGGCGGAGACGATCTTCCCCTGGGTGGGCTTGGTCACCACCGAGGCGTGGATCAGATCTCGATAGTCCACCTTCTGCCAGTTGTTATACCCGGGCGGGTAGTCCACCCCCACGATATGGCCGGACAGGCCCATGACCACCTTGTCGTCGAAATAAAAAGCCTCGATTCCGTGAACCCGCTTGACCTTGGGCTTGGAGCCGGCGAGGATCTGGGCGATCCGCTTGGCCACGTTGTGCTTTTCGGCAATGATAAGATGCATCCGATCCCGCCAGTTCTGAAGATGATATAAGTAATTATCGCAAAGAACGGTGATCAATGCTGTAGGATCGCAATAACGATATCTTCCTTCACCTCTGGGCCCGCGATTCTTCTCTCACCCGGGGCTTGAACCTCCTCGCGGCGCCCTCGCGACCGTTTATATGCAGATAATACGTATTATGTGCAAACGGTCGGAGGCTGTCAGACCATTGTAACACAATCACCATCTTCCAGCCCTCATATTCAAATATTTGTCCTGGTATCCCGTCTCATAAAAAATACAATAAGATGGGTCTACAAATTTTATATGCACGAAAAATGGTTTCAAAACTGAATATAAGCAACAAAATCGGGATATATTATCGCTACTTTATGCAAAATGTCTTTCAGGTTACATTTTTATCTGTTTTTCACATTATTGACCATATTTTGACACATTCGAATAAATGTATTGTTATGAAATTTATCGCACAAAAACTTTAAGTAGCGATAATACTATGGTGGGTTAGGCGGGAGACTGTAGTTGAGAGTATCATTGCCGGGTATGATGATAATGGAACTTGATCATACCGTTCGCTCCGGCAGCTCTGGTTCGTTCAGTTTCCTGCTAAAAGGTAAAGGAGGAAAAAGAACGTGTCTGACAATATAGACCTTTATAGCGACCGTGGCGTTCTTTTAAAGAGTGACGTTGACCTGAGCGCCGTCAGCCCACTCAAGAACAAAGCGATGAAGAAGCTGATCAACCTGACCAAGCGGACAGTAGCCGTCAACCTGGCTGGAATCGAGAACGGCCTGAAGACCGGTAAGGTCGGCGGACAGGGCAGGCAGATCAAGGGACGCGAGCTCAAGTACGACGTCGTCGCCAACGCCGACGCCCTCGCTGCAGAGATCAAGAAGCTGCTCCAGGTCGAAGCTGGAGACGACACCAACGTCCAGGTTCTGGGCGGAGGAAAGCAGCTCCTGGTCCAGATCCCCACCGCCAGGGTCGATGCGGCCTCTGAGTTTGTGGTCGGAATGACCGCAGCCGCAGCCGCCACCACCGAGGCGCTAGTTACGCAATTCAAGGCCGGAATGTTTGAAGCCCCCATGGTCCACGCCGCAGTCTGGGGCCAGTACCCGCAGACCGTCCCCATGGCCGGCGGAAACATAGCCTCTGTTCTCAACATCCCCCAGAACGATGAAGGTCTCGGCTTCGCCCTCAGAAACATCATGGCAAACCACATCGCAGCCATCACCAAGAGGAACGCCATGAACGCCGCTGCTCTCTCCTCCATCTACGAGCAGATCGGCAACTTCGAGATGGGCAACGCCATAGGCATCTTCGAGAGGTACCAGATGCTCGGCCTCGCCTACCAGGGCCTCAACGCCAACAACATGGTCTACGACCTGGTTAAGTCCAACGGCAAGACCGGAACCATCGGGACCGTCGTCCACAGCGTTGTCGAGAGAGCCATCGAGGACGGGGTCATCAAGGCTGGCGAGAAGCTCCCCTCCGGGTTTGTCATGTACGAGGCAAACGACGTCCCCATGTGGAACGCCTACTGTGCGGCAGGCACCCTGGCAGCAACCATGGTCAACTGCGGCGCCCTCAGAGGTGCTCAGGCGGTATCCTCGACTCTGCTTTACTTCAACGACGTCATGGAGAAAGAGACCGCTCTCCCCGGATGCGACTGGGGCAAGGTTATGGGAACCGCCGTCGGGTTCTCCTTCTTCAGCCACTCCATCTACGGCGGCGGCGGCCCCGGCGTATTCAACGGCAACCACGTCGTGACCAGGCACTCCCGAGGATTCGCCATCCCCTGCGTGTCCGCGGCAGTTGCTCTTGATGCCGGCACCCAGATGTTCACTCCGGAGATGACCTCCGGACTGGTCGGAGCTGTTTACGGAGAGATCAAGGAGTTCCGCGAGCCTATCGTAGCAGTTGCGGAGGCTGTATAGATAGGTTGAGTATGCATGGTCACTAAATCAGACACGGAATCGGTCCAGATAGAGATCTTCCCTCAGAGATTTCTAAAGCCGGACACAGCGCAGACCCTCCTGGACGAGATCTATCGGTGTGGAGGCGTCCTGCGTATCACCATCCAAGGTCCCAACCTTCCGAAGGCAGTGCCCTACGGCCCGGGCAAAGGGCTCCCCATCGAGGAGCATGAGAATATGCTCCTGGAAATTGGGAATTCGGCCATGGAGCTGAGGGTGAAGGTGGGAAGGATCTGGCTGGAGCTGGATAGCGAGGGTCGGATTGAAGAGGTCAAAGCAGCATGTGAGCGAATGCTGCCTTGTTCCTTTACCATCAGAAGGAAGAAGATATTCCGCACCAAGCCCACCGTCTCGGATTACGCCAAATACGGGAGCGAGGTGGAGGATAAGAGGATCCTTGGACTGATCGATCCGAAGGCCAAGAGGGAACGTGATCTGGCCATTTTGTCTGATACAGGCGGTGACACATAACATTTTCACAAGGAGGTTAAGGATATGGCATACAAACCCCAATATTATCCCGGAACTACGTCTGTTGGCAAGAACAGGCGCAAGCACATGTCTGGCGATCTGGAGAAGCTGAGAGACATCTCAGACGCCGACGTCGTAACCATAATGGGCCACAGGGCGCCCGGCGCAGACT
>Ga0209203_1001535_pt1 | contig 16850 bp, 15 predicted proteins | sample AD_UKC109_MetaG_FD_184423 | JGI IMG/M metagenome (GOLD analysis project Ga0209203, IMG submission 184423) | Active sludge microbial communities of municipal wastewater-treating anaerobic digesters from Hong Kong - AD_UKC109_MetaG (SPAdes)... | ecosystem: Engineered > Bioreactor > Anaerobic >... | reverse complement strand
GAAGGTGCTAAAAGACAAGGGTTATTTCAACGCCTTTCTGGCAGGAGACACCCGTGTTGACCGGGTTCTTCATTTACCGGAAGAAAGCCGCCAATTACCTGTTTTGGAAGAGTTTGCCGGGGCGCACCCGATTCTGATAGCAGGAAGCACCTGGCCAAAAGATGAAATCCTGTTAGCCCGGATCGTGCCCGGATTGATTCGCGAAGGCTGGAAGATCGTTCTCGTTCCTCACGATGTTGGAGCGCAACACATTTCATCAATCCTGCAGCTTTTGAAGGCGAACAATCCAACCCTCATCAGTCAATTTCAACACGGACATTCTACCGACATCCTGGTGGTGGATCAGATTGGAATGCTCGCTTACCTCTACCGTTATGCTTCAGTCGTCTACATCGGTGGCGGCTTCGGAGCCGGCATTCACAATACCCTGGAGCCTATGGCTTACGGCAAACCTGTCCTCTTTGGTCCCCGCTACCGGCGATTTCCCGAAGCTGTTTTCCTGGTCGAGTCCGGAGCGGGAGCAGCAGTTCAGGATATGGAATCCTTGCTAGGAAGCATTCAATCCTTATCAATAGCACGTACCCGTCAGGAAGTAGCAGGGAAAATTGAGGGATACTTAAAAAAACATCAGGGGGCGACCGCCACCATCATTGAGTATATTCGCAGCGCATGGAAAACAACGAACTCGTCCAGCTAAAGGAAAAATTTCACAGGAAATCCATTCTGATCGTTGGTGATGTAATGCTTGACCGGTACATCCAGGGGCGGGTCAATCGCATTTCCCCCGAGGCACCGGTACCTATTCTGGAATGGCGCACCAGCGAAGACCGGTTAGGCGGCGCAGCCAATGTTGCAGTCAATTGCCTGGCCATGGGTGCACAGGTAAACCTTGTCAGCATCGCCGGTGCCGACGACGAGGGAAAGCGCCTGCAGGAGGGACTCCGCAACGCAGGTATCCGGGACTACTACATCCATTTCAGTACCGAACGCCGTACGACCACGAAGACACGGGTGATGGCAGCTCAGCAACATCTGCTGCGCATGGATGCGGAAGATACCCGTTATCTTTCTCCATCTGAAGCCAGCACTGTTCTGGGATTATGGCAAGATGCCTGGGACAAGAATCATCCGGACCTGGTCATTATCCAGGATTATGATAAGGGTTTACTTGACAAAGGCTTTATTGACCGCATCATCCAACAATGCAAGCATGCCCATGTACCGGTCATTGTTGATCCCAAGCGGAGACAGTTCTGGGATTACCAGGAGGTAACTTTGTTTAAACCAAATCTTAAGGAACTTTCGGAAGCCATCGGATATCCGGTTCAGCCGCGGCCAGAAGCGGTGGCAGAGGCCATAAGCTTGCTGCGGTCCCGACTTCGCCCGGCCAATGTGCTGGTTACCCTGGGGGCTCACGGCATGTATCTGGAGGGTGAGGTAGCCCAGTTGATCGCCCCTGTTCCTGTCGAGCTGACCGATGTCTGCGGTGCGGGAGATACGGTGATCAGTGTACTGGCAGTGGCCATGGCTGCAGGACTCCCGGTAGCCGAAGCCGCCGAACTGGCTAACCGTGGAGCAGCCTGGGTCTGTACACAACCCGGTGTCGTTCCCGTTCAATGGGAAGCATGGAGGTGATTTGAAAGATTTCAGATTTCAGATTTCAGATAGGATATTTAGGAAATTCAGATATGGATTATGGGATTTGCTGAATATTAACAGCTATACAAATACACACATTCACGGATATATTGATATATTTGAGTTCTGCTCTTGAAGATCAACGGCCACTTACACACCAAGCCCTCTCACGGTTTTTTTATAAAATGATTAGCGACCCTAATATTTTGTAATTTGTGCCGTTTTTTAAGAAAGATGTATTACTAATTGATTAAAAACGTACTATGAAGAAGTCATTACTCCTGACCTTTGGTATGGTTTGTCTCCTGATGACAGGTTATAGCCAAACCTTTAATTTGATCTGGGGCGGTCCTGGGGACGCCAACAGTGAATTTGACGGTGGCTTAAACGATTGGACAGCCGTAGCCGGAACCTCTTCTGTCTATAATGTACCACCAGATTGCGCAAGTAACCGCACCCCTACCTCTACAGAGGCAGATCCTGATGCCGTATGGGTATGGGATGCAAATGGAACGGCAGCTTCAGGTGCCTTCTGGGGCACACGTGGCCCGATAGCTTCTACCTCGGTAGCGAATGGAACGGCGGTATTTAATTCCAGTTTCCTGGACAATGGGGGATCCGACTCCAATTGCGGTGGTGGATCAGCTCCGTCTCCGCACTCAGGATCGCTCGTGTCTCCTTCCTTCAGCTGTGAAGGACACAGCTCCGTATTCATACGTTTCCACCAGTATTACCGCAACTTCGTCGCGACCACTTCGGTTGACGTGAGCATCGATGGCGGAACGACCTGGATCCAGGACACCATCAATGAACAGTTGTCTTTTAATGATGAGACAGACGCCGATGATGTTCAACTGATAAATATCTCCGATATAGCTGCTAACCAGCCGAATGTAATGATTCGTTTCACCTTCTCCGGTGAATATTATTTCTGGATCATTGATGATGTTTATGTCATAGAACAAGCAGAACAAGATCTCGCTCTGGGTGACTTCTTCATGCCTTTTAACTACGCCACACCTGCATCCCAGATTACAACGGATACTTCGGTATTTCTGGTTGACGTAATCAACAAAGGAAAATCAACTATTGATAACTACCGCGTTCATGTCCGGTTGTACAATCAGGAAACGAATGAAGTGGTCTACCAGGATAGCGTTATGGGACCTGCTTCCATCGCTGCAGGTGACACGTTAACCGTTGACCTGCCCGGAACTTACGTTCCCGGGGATGTTCCTGCTGGAACTGTTTATACCATGGAATACAAGGTGGACGTTCTGGATGTCATCGGTCTGAATCCGGGTGGAAACCTGGAAGTACGTGGCACCCTGGACGACGCCAACCCGGCTGACAACATCAAAACGCAGGATTACGTCGTTAGCTCCTTTACCTATTCCAAAGAGCCCGGACCACTTTTCGCTACCAGACCAGGTCTTGACGGAGACTACTCCATGGGTAATGTCTACCGGACAGCTTCCTTCTGGCCCGACAACACCAGCTTTATGGCTACTGACGCTGTAGTGAGTGTTGCCCGGCCAAGCCTGCAACCATTGCAAGGCTTTACCATTAGCGCATTCCTGCTGGAAGTGTCGGACTCCATTGCTGCAGATTTTTCACAACTCAATACCTTGCCTGATATTGGCCAGGACAACCAGGATCTGAAGATCATTGCAACGGCGAATCACTCGTTCACCAGTGAAGACAACTTTGATGAAGTAGACATCCAGTTACTGGACTTTGAAACATTTGATCCGGGTGTAAAAATCAATCCGGCAAAAACGTACATCGTACTGGTACGGTATTTTGATGCTGCCAATGAATTGCTGCAAGCGTTCAATGATCAGATCCAGTATTTCTACACTTCAACGGTCATCTATCAAGACCGATGGTACTCAGGAGGATTTACTCCGAAACATGCAGCAGTTATCCGCTTGCGTATAGATATGACAACTTCCACCGACGAGATTGCATTACCGGAATACGCCGTTAAGGTTTATCCAAACCCGACCGCCGATCAAATTCAGGTGGATATGGCGCTGGATGCGGTCAATGACGGTATCGTCGTGCTGGCTGATATGACCGGTCGGGTGATAGACATCCGTAGCTTCCAACAGGCGCAAAACCGGAATTTCACGTTCAATGCTGCTAAGCTGGCGAATGGAACTTATATCGTTCGGCTGGCTACGCGTGAAGGCACCAAGACAACCAAAGTAATCGTACAGCACTAAATACGATTCACCTTAAAATAAAAAAACGGCGGTCGGCTCTCCCGGCTGCCGTTTTTTATTGATCTCCGCTAGCAGGTGGAATGGATATCAAGGTGATGCCCATTTGAAGGAAACGCTAGAATTCTCTCCCCGGAGGGGATTCTACTGGATCTCATCTGTTCATGCAGCTCAGTATTACCTATCAACATGTGTTCTGGTGGCTACATGGAATGCTGACGTATTTACGTGTTTACGTATTTACGTGTTTTGGTATTTTGGTATTTTGGTGTTTTGGTGTTTTGGTGTTTTGGTATTTTGGTGTTTTGGTGTTTTGGTCAAATAAGCGAACAGCGTACAGCAAACAGCGTACAGCAAACAGCGTACAGCAAACAGCGTACAGCGTGGAGCGTACAGCAAACGGCGTACAGCATACAGCAAACAGCGTCCAATCACCTCCGCAACTCCAGCTTGTGGTCATACTCCGCATGGATCACGCGGTCGTCATGACGGATTTGCTGAAGAAAAGTTTCAGGATCTACCGAGTCGGGGGTAAACGCAAAAAGGTGAAGATTATCCAACGCATTGATGGCTTTGACCACATGCAACCCCTGGGCAGCGTACGTTGCTGTAAATGCAGAAACATCCACCGATGGCTGTAAATGAATGATCAGGTGATCGCTAATCTCCCGGGATGTTGTATCAGGCTGCACCGGTGTCCAACCCTCGGGATTCATGGCCAGATTCTGCAGCATTGCGATGAGCTGGGATAATTCTATGGGGTAATCGTAACGCGCTTTTACGGTTTTTTCCTTGACAAAAGGCGGGCGAAAGGTAATGTACGTGGCCGGCAGATCTGAGACCGGGGCGTCGTAAACCGCTTTCATGTGTGCAAAATCCAGCCGGTCAAATTCATCGAGGATAAATTGGTATTGCCGCTCACTCAGCCGCTTTTTAAAGTCACCGATCCGATCTACATTGTACTCCCCACCGAATACCATATTCCGGTCGCCGAAGATTTGCAAATGATACACCGGGCACTTGCCAAAACAGGACGTTGTACGCATTTCAACGATGGGTTGCTCACTCGAGTCCATCCCTTTCGGCACTGAGCACCTTACCATTCCAATCAGTATCATTCCAAAATAGATTACTCTCATAGACGCAGAATTTATCCAGCAGATTGTTATCATTAATAAATCAACACTTTTTGAGTGGTTTGATTCCCGGCGGAAATGATTTGTACAAAATATAAGCCATTAACCCACGAGGTGACGGGAACGATCCAGGGGGTAAACCCGTAACCCTTCTGATGAACCAGCAATCGGCCGGCTACATCCCATATCCGGATATCGTATACCGATTCCCCCGGACGCCTCCAAACCACCTCCAACTGCCTTCTGGCTGCAGCATATGAAACAAATACCAGCTGATCAGTGGGTGACCAGCCCGGATGCTCCGAACAGCCCGCAGATTCCAGCAGGCCCTTCCGGTATCCGGTTAAGGTGGCCAACATCAGCTGCACCTGATCATGCGTAAACAACAAAAGGCAGTCATCGTCAGTAAAATCCATATAATCATTAAAAAGATCCGATGTCCCGCAGGAATACTGAGGATATTCCGGGCATCCCAGATAGGGTCCTGCCTGAACCGGTGTATCTGCCAATCCATCATCTTCCGTACAATCTCCTGCATTCATTCCCCATAAATGGGGCAATCCAAGGTAATGACCGGCCTCATGAACAGCTGTTTTCCCCTGATGAAAAGGGTATGCAACGGTCCCGGTCGTACCAAAGACTTCCGGGGCTATCACGATTCCATCCTCTTCGAATAATAAATTAGTCCCCGGCATGGTTGCCCGGCCTAACAAGCCACCCAACTCGCCGACCCAAATATTGAAATAGTGATCCGGGTCCCATGCATCGGCTCCGCCAAGTATTGCATAATGGATGCTCCTGCGCTGCCCATCCCCAAAAAGTAAGCCGATGTTTTCAAAATTCGTTTTGGTCCTCGTGATGCCATTGGTCATTTGACCATCAGGATCCATACTCGCCAGGCAAAAATGAACTCCCGGCACTGACTGCAGTTCTGCGAATTCCTTCGGCACACCGGATCGTGTATCAGCCGGATTCGCATAAGCGCGATTCAGGGCATCAATCTGGGACTGAATCTGCCGGTCCGATAGGTTTTCATCTCCTGTCCTGTAGACTATATGGACAACAACCGGGATCGTCATCGTGGTTCGAAGGTCAATGTTTTTGTAGGCATCTATGGATGCGCGCCATTCTGAATAGGCCGCTCTTCCCGGGGCATCGAGACCTAGATCGCATCGAGTCTGCGTCTTCCCCGCTCTAGTCAGTCCCAACCAGAAGATGCAAATAAGGGCAAAATACTTTTTTGAATGTTTATTCACTGCCACTCAGCTGCGTCAAAAGATCTTCCCGAGGATGCAGCACGAATGCTACCCTCCGGTTTTTAAATCCGTCAGAAGACTCTTCCTGGTATGCCGGATCGTAATAACTTTTTCCGCAAGCCGTGAGTCTTCCTGGATCGATGCCGGACCGGATCAGTTCTTTAACCACTTCTTCCGCCCATGCTACGGAGAGATCCCAATTAAAATCAGCATTCCCCTCTTTTGAGGTGTGCCCGACCACATCAATGTTCCAGTCCGGGTAAGCTCCGGATACCGCGCCTAGCGATCGCAAGATGTCTTTTCCGGATTCGCTTATTGAACCGCTTTCCTGATTAAACAGCGACGGTTGAGGTATTGATATTTTCACCGAGGTATTGGAAGTCCGGACCATGACCGTGGAATCTAGCGGGGCCAGGACATGCTGTAATTGCCCCTGCAAAGAATCCGCAACAATACGCACTGCATCCCATGATGCCAGCAAGTTCTTTGCCTGTAACTCCCTGGGATCCATCGCTTCAGACAAGTGAGCTAGCCGGGTATCCCGATTCTCGAGCTCCATCTCTTTATCCCAGATTTCCCGCTGCTTTTCCTCAATTTGACGGTCTTTATCCTGTATGATGGATTGAAGCCGGTTCATCTCTTCAGAGCTGTTTTGGATCACTTGTTGCTTTTCATCAATAAGCTGATCGTATTGGTCAAGCAGACCGTTATAAGTCTCATTGAGCCGGTCGTATTTCGCAACCAATTCACGGAGTGCCTTTCCATTGTCCTCATAACTTTGGTTGATCCGCTGAAAGTCTTTTTGCAATATTTCATAGGCTTGCTCAAAACGCTGCAGGCGGCTGATTTCGGACTCCGAAGCTTGTTGGACTGCCTGCAATGCCTGGTATTTTTTTGCCGGAACACAAGCCGTCCCAATTGCGCAAAGAACGGTGGCCCATACGATATAATTTGGCGATCGATTCATATCTGGAACTTATACATAACGACAAAAATACGATAATCTGATCCATCACATCAGCCATGTAATCATGAAATGCTGCCGGCTTTAAGGCCGTGCGCCACCTTGTCCTTGGGTTAGTGATCCCGGGATAATCCGGAAGACGGCACTTCACCGTGGCCTTTTCAACGGTACTCCACAGAAAGCATTAAATTTATAGCAAGTTTACCTTCAAATGATAACACAATACCGACTGCATGGATGTTTGGCGTTTGGCCTTTGCTTAATCGCTTTGATGGGCCAATCCTGTACAAAAACGTCTTCCAATGCACTGCCTAAACAGATCGATATAACCTGGCCGGACACCTTGGCCATACCACCCCTTACGACCATTGTCCAGCCGGCAGGTGAGCTGCCTTACTATCAACTCAGTGAGGAGGAAACAAAATTGGTGCTGGATAGCGCAGCTGCTGCCCGTTTTGATTACTTGCCCTGCCCTGGTAATGTGGGCATCCTTCAGCCGGGAGCTAAACCCCTTTCCAATATTCAATGCGTCATCCTGGCAACCCGGTTACCCGCCGGCACGCAGCTCCAGATTCAGATACTTGGACTATGTATCCTGTCCCTGGACTACGGGGAAAAAACCTATGTCATTGGTGCGCCCATTGAACCTGCATGGCGGGTCATCCAGGCTGAAAACTATCAGGACTTAAGTACCCGATACGATCCCGTACGCACGCTTTTACAGGCCTACCTTGTTCAGAAAGAAGGCTTAGGAAAAGTTAGCCGGGTTGTATGGCAAAGTGAACAATTCGCCAGAAAATTTCTTTCTGATATGTATTTAGAACAATGACTATGCTGGCACATTGTGTCCGACCGACAACTAAAGGACTGCATATCCGGGTCGCAAACAGCATTGCTGAAGTCTCGGAAGAATGGATGTCACTTAGTCCTAATTCGCCCCTGATGCATGTCCGTTACTACCGCGCTTTGGAAGAGGCACTACCTGAGCACATGAAGGTGGTCTATGGACTTATCTATTCGAAAGGACAATTGGTGATGGTTATTCCTGCCCAGATCCTTCCTTTCAATGCTAAAAAAAGTTTGGCAAACTCGCTTGCCAATCCGGAAAAGGGCACATTCTGGGATCGCCTGAAGACTTTTGTGGCTGGCAGAATCCACTTCTATACGCTGGTTGTGGGAAATGCTATGCTCACCGGAGAATATGCCTATCAATCGAATCTGGATGCCACCTACCATGGCAACTTGCTGGACTGGGGTATAGAAGAAATAGCGGCTTACCTGGATGGTACCGGGCTGAACACCAGCGTCATCCTGATCAAGGATTTCACTCCGGAACATGCCCAGCGGCTCAGTTGCATGGAAGATCGTTACTTCAAATTCCGCGTACAACCCAATATGGGCATCCAGCTAAGACCCGATTGGCATGAATTTGACAACTACCTGGATTCAATGACTTCCAAATACCGGATTCGCACGAAAAAAGTATTGGAGCGTGGAGCTCAAATCGTCCGTAAAAGTCTGACGCTGGATGAGCTAAGGCAGTCCGGTGCCGATTTATTCCGACTGTATATGGAAGTTGCGGAACAGGCTGACTTCAACTTATTTTTATTACAGCCTAATTATTTTGCCGCACTGAAGGAACACTTTAAAGAGGACTTCCAGGTCGTATCCTATACGTATAAAGGAGAAACCGTCGGTTTCTTTTCTTACTTCGTTTTCCTGGATCGCATTGAGGCTCACTTTTTGGGTTATTCTCTCCGGCACAACAAAGAATTAGCGTTATACCACAACATGCTTTTGGATTTATTCCGTACTTGCTTCGCTACAAAATGTGGCACCTTGTCGCTCGGGCGTACGGCATTGGAAATCAAGAGCAGCCTGGGCGCCGAACCACAGGATTTATTTTGCCTGTTACGCCACCGCAAACGGATACACCAGCATTTTGTGCCTTACCTATTTGAATACCTGCGGACCGATCTGGACTGGGAACCGAGACACCCATTCCGCGAAGCCAATAGTTCCGGAGTACCGGCGAATCAGAAAGTCTGGCAATAACGAAATGCCGTAGCGCCTGATTGGCCATTTAGCCTTGCTTGTTTAATTGCATGGGAATCTCATCAAATGTTCCGGATCCCTCATTATAATGCATCACCGTAAGTTTATTTCCACCGGCATATTGGATAAGCAGTAAGGTATCCGGATTATTTTGCAGGATGTAATAAGTGGACTGATCCGGAAGTTTGAGAAATTGCCACGATTTGGCATTCTCTTTACCTTCCCATTGAAATACGCCGACAGGATTGAAAGTAATGGACCTCCAGGGCACTTTCACGGCATCCTCCAATCGGGACAGGATCCAGGTTCCCTGTAATGGTGCCACCCAGGATTCCTGTATGTCAGGCAGATGATCCATGGCACTGGCAAAACGCAGGTGCCGGTCAATGTCCCGAGCTGCGGAAAGCTGAACGTGCTCCGCATAATCGGGGGCGCTGTGCTGATACCGTTGCGGGTCAGGGTATTTCGCCTGGGGGACCGGCGATTGATTAACCAGAACTTCTCCATCCACATTCAGAGAAGGTTGATTGACCCACCATCGCAAAGCCAGAGCCAGCCCAATAAACAACATCACCAAAGCCGCCATATTGACAAACCGAAAGGAACGGATCCTCGGCCGCTGCCGGTGATCCAGACGCTCCCTGATCCGGTTCCATGCGGAGGAGCGTGGATTAAGTTGCATATCTTCTGCCTGTTGCCTGAATTCCGACCAGGAATTAAGATCTTTCATTGTTGAATTTATTTAAGCTTATCCCCAACCTGCCCGATGCCATACCCGGCTTCAATTCGAGCTGTTTAATGGGGTGACCAAATACAATTTATTTTCTATCAGTTGTTTCATGCGTTGTTTCGCCAATATCAGCTGGGATTTGGACGTATTGATGCTGATACCCAGCAATTCCGCGATCTCCCGGTGTTTGTACCCTTCGATGACGTATAAATTAAATACGGTTCGGTAGCCGTCGGGTAAAAAATCTAGCAGTTGCAGAATTTGCCTGGCCTCCAGCATGGGAATAATGGTAGCAGGTTCTGCAACCTGGACATTATCCAGTTCTTCCCAGTGCTTGTACCGTTGGTTTTTCCGCAGATACATCAGCGCCTCATTAACCACAATTCGCTTCATCCAGCCTTCAAACGAACCATTACCGCTGTATTGATTCAGATTGCCATATATTTTAACAAAAGCTTCCACCAGGACATCTTCCGCCTCCATCTCATCCTTTACGTACCGGCGAATCATAGCCAGAAATAAAGGCGCATAGTGTTTGTACAAAGACTCCTGGGCTTTGCGATCATCCTTTTTACAACCTGCTATGACCTTGTCCAGATCCACCGGTTCGGTTTTTTATTGGCTAATCGTTCTCAATGTATTAGATGCTAAGATAACAGCGTTTTGGTGGGTAAAGTGCTCAGGAGTAAACCAAAGAAGCTCGTCACCTGCTAAACCGTCTTCAGAAATTGGTTATTTTTATCCCGTATCAATAAGCACCGGAAACAACATACATGAGTTGGATCAAAAGTATAGACTATCTGCAAGCCGATGGCCGTCTGAAACAATTGTATGACCGTGTTAGGCATCCGGAATATGGTATTGATAATATCCTGAAGGTTCACAGTCTAAGGCCACATACGCTGCTTGGACACATGACCTTGTATAAAAATGTGTTGCACCATCGTGAAAATGTACTGCCCAAATGGTACCTGGAAGCCGTAGGTGTTTATGTAAGCATCCTGAATGGATGTGAATATTGCATCGAACATCATAGTCATGGCTTACAACGGTTATTGGCAGACGATCCTGCCTACCTGCGCATCCGACAGGCCTTAACGCAGGAGCAATTCTCCACCGTTTTCACCCCCGCCTTTGTCACTGGCCTGGTCTATGCCAAGAGATTGACGATCGCACCTGCTGAGGATCTCTCCGCCCTGATCCAGACCCTGCGAACCCAGGGGTTTGATGATGGGATGATCCTGGAATTAAATCAGGTTGTAGCCTATTTTAATTATGCCAACCGCACCGCCAATGGGCTAGGGGTAACTACTGTAGGCGATGAATTAGGCCTTTCGCCGGGAGACGATGAAGACCCTGATAACTGGAATCACCAGTAATCCGAATAAAAAACAATAATTAAGTGATGCTAAGTATAAGCAAATGCTTAATATTCGAGCCATTATAATAGGCAGCGGTAATATGTTCATCCTGTATCAATTTTATACCTGGGTTATCAAATTGAGTTAAAAGCCTAATTTCAGGCCAGAATCTGGTCAATGACAAAGAGTGGCTATAATGGCATTCCAAATCAATATGATTGATAAGTCAAATTAGGTAAATCAATTACTTGATGATTTTGTAAAACAACAGGTGATTACAAGATTAATCAGTAATGACATGTTTAGAAAATTACAGGAGGAATGACATATTCTTTAACTTGCTCATCCTCCTCTGTTCTAATTTTTTTTCGGTTGTATGGAGTGGGGATGAAAATGCCATGGTCGATAACTGCCCGCATACGTTGGACCTGTTCAAATGTAAAGATTTCACTGGAGCCACCATATGCCATAATGTTACTCTTAATTAATTCATAAGGGGGGCAAGGGATGTCCCCTTCACTAATTGTTCTAATATAAGAATAACTATCTTGTACAAAATCACCGAAATTGTTACAGCCAAAATGAAAAGTATGATAAAGGTTTAGAAAATGGCCCATTTCGTGTGCTAAAACTTTTGGGTCTAGATTATTATTTAAGACAATTCTTACTTGAATGGGAACACTGGGCTCTACATCCAATGTCATGCTGCCAGGCATTTTATAACTCAAAAGTGGGACAAAAGATGCAAACCCTGCCGGATTGAACTCTCCATTGGCTACGGAGGAATAATCCCCGTTGGACACAAAAATGTTTATGTACTTGTTGGGATCCCAAAAATTTACCTGAATCAAGTTATTGAGACCATCCAAGTCAGTCTCAAAATTGCCATCGACAATTACATGTTGACCAGGAATTGCCAATAATTCATTGTTCTCATCTTGAGTGGCAAGTTCAAACGATATATAAGAAATCTCATTGTTGGGGTTGTTAAATGGATTGAGGCTTATGGTATTGAATAAATCATTTATGCCTTTGATCGCGACGTCGATGTAAGGCATTAAACGATTGGTGCCAACAAAATGAAATATGACAGGAAGATTTACTCGCTCAAATTCTTTCGATTCACGTACAGAAATCACAATACTATTGCTTTCCACATTTCCAATCTTAAAATAGAATTTGTGGTCGCCGGCAATGTTTGTATATTGATTCTCCACGAAATGAGTATCGTCACCCACGTATTGAAGCGGAACGCCTTCCGTTTTAATTGCTCCATTCCTAGTAATGATAGTTTCATTAAAATCCAGAAGTTTTGAATAAGGCTTATTAAGCAAAAAAGGTGGCCCAGGGTAGTTGAGTTTTAATTCAATAATTTCATCAGTCAAAATGCTGTTCACATGAATTATTCTTGAAGTTAATCCGTTTGGTAATTTTGCTACAAACTCAAGCAGCCCAGATTCATCAGGTGTATACTTATATCCATCGAGTGATTTATTATTGACAAATAGTTTTGGCTTAAGGTTTGGAAGTATGTTAAAGAAATTATCTCGGGCTAATACTTTAAAGATTAATTCTTTTTGGCCTTCAATAAATAAATTACGATCGACTTCAAGATAAATATTATCTACGATGTATCCTTCATAATAGTTGTCAAAATCAATTTCAGCTTGCTTAACACAGCATGTAATTACTAATATTAGACTTAACCAAATGAATAGTGATTTCATAACCCTTGAAATTAAAAACTTAAAGATAATGCAAAACTCCATCCATATGGTTTTAGAGAAGAGTAATTGTTTAATTCATCAACTATATCATTCAACGCGAAATAGGCATTAATTTCTGATTTAATACGGCTGTAGCGAATTCCAATATTTGGTTGTAATCCATATGTCAGATTTGAAAATGGGATTTCCACATTATTATTTTGAGTCTCAGTGTTTAGGTTTAATTGCTTGGAAAAATGATAATTTACAAAAGCACCTCCGCCAGCATAATAATTAAGTTTATTACCTCCTAAGATTATGGAGATAGGAATTAATGAAGCTTTAATGCTTTTAAATGAAGATGAAGCTTCAATAAAGTTTTTGCCCGTATCCGTAAAGTATTCGTTAACACCCCAATCTGCATAACCTAAATGTAAAAAGCAGCCGTAATGTTTCGATTGCTTCAAATTAATTATTATCCCTAGTTCATATCCTAGATGATTGTTATTGACTAAAGGATTCTTTATGAAGGCTTCTGTCCTGTTGAAAGCATACTTTGCATAGGCAATGTAAATACTAAGGCCAATAGTTTTGCTAGAGGAAGAATCACCCACAATTTGCTGTCCAATTAACTTTGGGGTTATGAATAGTAGGAATAATACGTTGAAAATGATTTTTAATCTTGCTATATTTAACCTTGACATAGATTGGTTGTTGGAGGACATATTTGTTCAAACTAAATTATACATTTTCAAGAAGGGCTTATCTAATCTATTCTTTTACTGATAGTGCAAGGGGGTATTAACATAGTGTTTCGTTTAACTAAAGGTATGTAATCGTAAAGTAAAGACCTAAGAACCGATTAAAAATTGTTCGTAGAAGTTTAATTTTAACGAGCTGAGTGGTTAACCCGTAATTAAATCATTTTGCGCAATCTATAGACTATCAGTGAATTATGTAGAATCATACCTATTAGAGCAGCCCTCCAATCCTGTAGCCAGCTCTAATTTATTACTAACGCGTTGAGTGGTTAAATACATACATGTTCAGTAGTTCAGCCCTATATGATCCATTGAAGCGTTCGATCAATGCATTTTGGGTTGGTTTGCCTGGTTGAATAAATTTAATGGTGACCGAATTTTCCTGGCACCATAATGCAAATACATTTGATACGAATTCTGGGCCATTATCTACCCGGACTTCCCGAGGTACTCCCCGTTCTTCAGCAATTCGGTTAAGGACTCGGATGACTCGCTTGGCATTGATTGAGGTATCCACTTTCATGGCCAATGCTTCCCGGTTGTAGTCGTCAATGATATTCAATACCCGAAAGCGGGTGCCATCCCACAAACTATCCGCCATGAAGTCCATACTCCATACTTCATTAGGTTGTAATGGAAGATTGAGGAAATGCTTAATCCGTTTGGGTAAACGTTTTCTGGCCCTGCGACTCAGATTCATTTTAAGTCGTGTATAGACCCGATAAATTCGTTTGTGGTCAAGGTATATCCTTCGCGTCTGAGCATGTGGTAGAGCTTCCAAAAGCCATAGCCCGGATGCTTATCCGAAACCTTATTCAATGCCTCAATCACCTGGTCGTCAGGCTCCTTGACGGATACATAATAGCAGGCTTTGCGACTCATATCAACTGCTAAGCACGCCCGCCTTATGCTCAATTGCCCTTCTGTAATCAGGTAATTTACACAGCTTCTTTTCTGAGCGGGCTTTAAAGCTTTTTTCAAACAGATTCTTTAACGCATAATTTTCATGAGCCAATTCCGCATACATTCTTTTGTATTGACTTAACTCATCTTCCAGCTGCTTCATCTGTTTGAGTTGGGGTGCATTCATTCCCCCGTACTTACTCTTCCAAGTATAAAAGGTAGCTTCGCTAATCTCGTACTTGCGGCAAATCTCTTTTACCTTTATACCGCTTTCCTGTCCTTTCAAGATCTTGATGATCTGAATCTCGGTGAATCTTGATTTCTTCATACCATTCAAATTTAAGGGTTTTCTTTCCAGATTACTCTAGTTTTGAATGGTTACCCTTCTCGGGAAGCTTACAATCAGACCGCATTTTGCCAAAAGATTTGATGGTGTTGAAATCAGGATCATTACGAAAGTTGCTACAAAACATTTAAGCAATACTGGAATTACTTAAACAATCGACCAATAAACCAACCCAAACATGCTTTAGCTGCTTAACCACACAACGCATTTAATTTAATTCACATGCCGGAGGAGCGAGGCGTTATTAAAGCAGGAAATATTGCACGAATTAAAATCACCTACTTCCTGTTTATTTAACCACTTTCAAATCGCTACCAATGAAAAACACGATCATCGGATTTATTTTATTCCTGTCATTATTTTCCGTCTCGTCAAACGCACAGGTTGCCCGGGGGAATTACTTGCTCGGAGGCAATCTGAATTTGCATTATCATTCCAGGCTATCATCGGGGACCATGCTTTTCCAATTTAATCCCAACATCGGCTATTTTGTGGGCAATAAGCTGGCTTTGGGAATAAATGGATCGGTAAATGGCTCGATAAATAAAAATTTCAAAAGCAGCAATTACATGCTATCGCCTTATGCCCGATATTACTTTGCCATTAAAGAAAATGCTGCCCTTTTCACCCAACTGAATGCAGGCGTACAGTTTAGTAAAAGCATTTATTCGGATTCAAACCATCACACATTGGATCCTTACATCGGCCTGGGCGTGGGACACACCTATTTCATCAATAAACACATCGGTCTGGAAACTCAACTGTACGCCGATAATGCATTTGGAGAATTTAATTTAGGTTTTGGTGTTGGCCTGCAATTTTATCTGGGCAAAAAGAAATGACACCAACCTAAAACGTGCATCTGCATGTTTAGCATATACCGATTAAGTCAGGTGGCAACCTAAAAATGTTATTTATTCCCGGTTTAATAATTTACCGGACCTTATCAGGAATAAGCCGCATAATAAGCAGCACCCCAAAGCGCCGTTTTATCATTAAGGATCACGTAAACGGGTACTTTTTCCAGCAAGGTTTTCAGCCGTCCGCTATGTAAAAAATGGCTCAGGAAAACTCTTTGGTCGAGCATCGGCAGAATTTTCGGAACAATACCTCCACCGATAAATAACCCGCCCGTGGACTTAATCTTCAGTGCAAGATTAGCCGATTCTTCTGCCAGGTAGCGCAAAAAGAGTTGATACGTTTCCAGGGCAATATGCTCTTCCTTCATGGCACCTTCACTGATCACCTGGGCTGGATCTTCCTGTGCCATTTTCCTGGACATCCATAAAGGTTCATCCAGATTGCGGATGTCACGCAAAAACTTATAAATGGTAAATATGCCTGCCCCGGACAACAGCCGTTCCCAACTGATGTGCTCATAGGTACTACGCAGGTAGAGAAATAACTCCACATCGATTTCAGTGCGCGGATAAAAATCACAGTGACCACCTTCCGTAGCAAAAGGATGGAGACCTTTGCCATCCCAGAACAATCCTGCCTCACCCAGGCCGGTGCCCGGAGAGATGATGGCTGCATTGCCTTTGAGATCTTTATCCCCTTCATTGATGACCAGGACCTCATGCTCCTGCAACGCCGCCAATCCGTAGGCATTTGCTTCCAGGTCATTGATGATGGATACTTTCTTGATGCCCAGTTCCTGGGTAACCTTGGTGGAACTGATCCCCCAGGCCAAATTCGTCCCCTCCGCTTCACCCCGGATCACCGGGCCGGCAAATCCGACACAGATCCGGTCTGGTAAAGCGACACCA
>Ga0209203_1001528_pt1 | contig 16888 bp, 8 predicted proteins | sample AD_UKC109_MetaG_FD_184423 | JGI IMG/M metagenome (GOLD analysis project Ga0209203, IMG submission 184423) | Active sludge microbial communities of municipal wastewater-treating anaerobic digesters from Hong Kong - AD_UKC109_MetaG (SPAdes)... | ecosystem: Engineered > Bioreactor > Anaerobic >... | reverse complement strand
GAGATAGGCGAATCGGACGGCGTGGCGGCCGGCGGCGTGCAGATCCGGGCGGACGGTACCAACGGAATCCCGCTGGAAGCGTACGCGCTGATGGTCGGCAACGCCAACCGCGGAGCGTGGCGGCAGGCGGATCTGTCGGGGCATACGAACGCGGTCTTGTCGTTCGATTACCGCCGGTCGGGGCTGGACGGGGGCACGGATTACGTGGATGCGTATATTTCCAGCAACAACTGGGCGAGTTCCAACCTGCTGGTGCGGCTGGCGGGGGCGGCCAACGAAACCAACCGCACCGCCACCAACTTCAACGTATCGGCCTGGATCTCGACCAACACCGGCATCCGGTTCCAGAGTTCGGCAACGATGGGGGCGGCGGATTTTGTGTGGTTCGACAACGTGACCTTCACGCTGGTCGGCAGCAACGCCACTTTCGCCGGGGAGTCGCCCCCGCTGATCGGCCGGAACCTGACCCTGCCGCCGGGCGGGACGATCACCGCGACGTTCGATGTGACGGTGGACCTGCCGCCGGTGGCGACGCAGGCCGTCAACACGGCCCGGACGCGGGCGGACCAGTATTCGACGTGGACCGATTCCAACCCGGTCACCAATGCCATCAACGCGACGGAGGGCGTGTACATCCAGAAGACTTCGGGTACGACCAACATCCTGCCGGCGGGCACGAGCCTGGTCTATACGATCGAAATCGTCAATACGGGGACGGTGGCGCAAACGGGCATTCACCTGGAAGACGCCCTGCCGCCCGGCATGACGTTCGTCTCGGCGGAGCTGTTCCGGCCGTTCCTTCACACCAACGAGTTCCTGGATTGGTTCGATTTGCAAGTCTACACGAACAGCGACGGCAACGTGGCCTGGACCGGGCCGTGGGTCGAGACCGGCGACGACGGCAGCCCGACGGGCGGCGACATCGACGTGGCGGTCGACGGCACGGCCATTCCGGGGCAGACCTACGCGCTGCGGACGGCGGGGACGGCGGGTATCCAGCGCGAGGCGAACCTGGAAGGCTACACCAATGCGGTCCTGGAACTCGATTACCGCAGCGTGGGGATGGAGGCCGGCGAATACCTGTCGGTCGAGGTCTCCGCCAACGGCGGCGGCACGTTCACCGAGGTGGGGCAGATCGGCACGGACGAGGACGACGGGTCGTACTTCCCGACGAACTATAACATTTCGGCCTATGCCTCGACGGGCACGGTGGTGCGGTTCGAGGGCGGGGGGGGGCGCGGGGGCGCCGATTACGTCTGGCTGGACAACATCCGGATCACGGTGTCGGCCGCGAACGCCACCAACGCCCTGCCGCCGCCGCCGGTCCTGCTGGACGGCTATACCGTGCCGCCGCTGACGAACATGACGGTCACGATGACCGCGGAGGTCAACGACCCGCTCGAGGCGCTCGAGTTCGTCAATACGGCGACGATGACCAGCGATCAGCAGACAACGCCGCTGACATCGAGCGTCACGAACGAGGCGGAAGGCATCGTGGGGATGTCGGTCACGAAAACCTCGCTGCTGTCCGGGACCTGGGATCTGGGCGAGACGAACCTGTATGAGATCACGATCGAAAACACGGGCACAGTGGCGCAGACGGGGGTGTTCTTGACGGATGTGCTGCCGACGGGGGCGGTGTATGTGTCCGGCAGCGTGACGGTGACGCAGTCGCCGCCGCCGGTCTACACCGTGGAGGCGTTCACGAGCGTGGGCACGACGAGTTTCACGGCGCCGGACGATGTGAGCCGGGTGGAAGTCCTGGTGGTGGGCGGCGGCGGCGGCGGCGGCACGGGCGGCACGGCCAGCCGCGGCGGCGGCGGGGCGGGCGGCATCGTGCACCGCACTAACTACGCCGTGACGGGCGGAAGTTCCTACACGGTGACCGTCGGCGGCGGTGGCGGGGCGGGGACGGCCGGCGGCAATTCCGACTTCGACACGCTGACGGGACTGGGCGGCGGCGAAGCGTCCAGCACGCATCTGGGCACCGGCGGCGACGGCGGGTCCGGCGGCGGCGGCAACGGCTGGAGCGATACGCCGGGCGGGTCGGGCCTGCAGCCCGGCTCGGCTTCGGGCGGCTACGGCAACGACGGCGGCGCGGCGCGCAGCGGCACGAGCGACGGCGCCTCGGGCGGGGGCGGCGGCGCGGGCGCAGCGGGGGCGGATGGCAGCGCGGCGGGCGGGGGCAACGGCGGCGACGGTCTGCAGTTCACGAATTTCACGGCCTACGGTTCGCCGGGCGGATGGTTCGGCGGCGGCGGCGGCGGCGGGTCCGGAACAACGGTCGGGAATCCCGGCAGCGGCGGCACGGGCGGCGGCGGCGCGGGCGGCTCGGGGAGCGCCGGAACCTCCGGCACGGCCAATACGGGCGGCGGCGGCGGCGGAGCCACCACCACGGGCGGCTCCGGCGGCTCGGGCATCGTGCTGGTGCGCTACAGCCAGCCGCCCCCCGTGGCGGTGAAGGCACCTCCGAACCTGGTTTCCAACGCCACCCTCAGCACCGGCGTGGTGCTCACGGTCCGGTTCGCGGCGACGATGACCCTGCCGCTGGCCTCGACGCAGTTCATCAACACCGCCACGCTGATCAGCAGCCAGCAGCCGCCGCGCGAGGCGTCTGTCACCAACTTCTCGGAAGCCAACGCAGTCGGCGACTTCGTTTGGTTCGACGCGGACGGCGACGGCGTCCAGGACGGCGGCGAGGGTGGCCTGACGGGCGTCGTGGTGCAGCTGTACGACACGCAGACCAATCTGTTGCTGACGACGACATCGGGCGTGAACGGGGCCTACGCCTTTACCAACCTGCCGACAGGCGACTACTTCTTGGATTTTTCGGCGCCGTCAAACTACACGGCCACGGCCCAGGACCAGGGCGGCAGCGACGCGCTCGACAGCGACATATCGACGAATACCGGTCAAACAGCGGTCTTCACGCTCTCCGGCGGCACGACCGACACGACCCGGGACGCGGGCTTCTACCAGCCGGCGTCGTCGATCGGCAATTTCGTCTGGAACGACCTCGACGGCGATGGCGTGCAGGACGGCGGCAGCGAAACCGGCATGCCCGGCGTGGTGGTGACGCTCTACGGCGCCTCATCGAACGTGGTGGGCGTGACGACGACATCCGTGGCCGGCGCGTACAGTTTCACGAACCTGCCCACCGGGAGCTACTTCCTCGAGTTCACCCCGCCGGCGGATTTCACCTATACCCTGCCGGACCAGGGCGGAAGCGATGCCGCCGACAGCGATGCATCGCCCGTGACCGGCCGGACGGCCATCTTCTACCTGCCGCCGGGCACGGCAGACACGAGCCGCGACGCCGGGCTGGCCGAGATCATTTACGGACTCACGCTGTCCAAGACCTCCGATGCGGCGACCTGCCTGTCGGGCGGCAACACCATCACCTATACGCTGACGATTGAAAACACCGGCACGACCAGCCAGGCGGGCATCACGCTGGAGGACGTTCTTCCGGCCGGCCTGACCTACGTGACGGATTCGGCCACGGTAGCCGCCTGGGGCTCTGTCACCAACACATGGCGCGACGAATTCAGCGCCATCTCCTACGCCGGGCAGGACGGTACCGCCAACTGGGCGGTGGACTGGCAAGAGGCGGATCCGGCCGGGACCGCCGGCCCCACCGGCGACTATGTCGGGGTCACGGCGGCGGGCCTGACTTTCCACTATTTGTACGTGGGGGATGAGGCCGCCTGGCGCTGGGCGGACCTGAGCGGCGAGACCAACGCCACGCTGTCGCTGGACTGGGAAACCGACGGCCTGGACGCCAACGAATTCCTGGACGTCCGGATCGCCACGGGGCCGGACGGGACCTTCACGCAGCTCGCGCAACTGGGCGGCACGGCCAGCGGCACCACCAACTTCGACATCACCGCCTATATCTCCACGGGCACCACGGTGCGGTTCGAGGCGACCCCGGGTACGGAAAACTGGGAGAGCGGCGAATACGCCTACATCGACAACATCCAGATCGAGGCGGTTCGCTCCGGCATCGCCACCAATCCGGCGGGGGCGCCGCCGGCGCTGGTGACGAACCTGACTCTCGGCACCGGCCAAACGGCGACGGTGGTCTTCCAGACCACGCTGGATTCGCCGCCGACAGTGACGCAGCTGCTGAACACAGCCAGTGCCTACAGCGCCGTGCAGCCCGCGGTCCAGGCCTCCGTCACCAACTGCGCGGTGTATGCCGACGTGGGTGTGACGAAATTTGTGACGGAGACCGAACCGGACCAGGCCGAGATCATCGACTATTGGGTGGTGGTGACCAACAACGGGCCGGAGACGGCCACCGGGCTGGAGGTGACGGACCTCCTGCCGGACGACGTCCAGTACAACAGCCATTCCAACGGAACCTGGGACAGCCTGTCCGGCGTCTGGGACATCGGCACGCTGGCAGTCGGAGCCTCCACAACGCTCTATTTCAACGTGACGGTGTACGAAGGCACGGGCGGCAAATCGATCACCAACACCGCAACCATCATGGCGCGCGACCTGTACGATCCGGTGGCGTCGAACGACACGAGTTCAGTCGTGATCGTGCCGACCGGCGGAGCGACGGTGGGCGACCGGGTGTGGCTCGACCTCAACGCCGACGGCATCCAGGACGCGGGCGAAACCAATTTCATCGCCAACGTGCCGGTGGCGCTGCTGTCCACCAACGATGTCGTCGTGACCTCGATGGTGACCTCGGCCGAGGGCCTGTACGAATTCGAGAACCTGTTGCCCGGAACGTACTACATCCGTTTCGACCTGACGGAGGTGACGACGAACGCGGCGCTGTCGCCGGCGGGTGCGGGCGGCGACGGCAGCCTGGACAGCGATGTGCCTAACGGCGGCGTCGGGGGCTACGCCTGGACGACAAACTTCACGCTGATCGGCGGCCAGACCAACCTGGACTTGGACATGGGCTTGCGGCTGCTGGGGTCAACCCGCGCGATGCTGGCGGACGTCTGGGGAGAGTGGTACGATGGGTCCGGCCGGGTGGTCTGGCAAACCGCTTCGGAATGGAACACGGCGGGGTTTCACGTCTACCGGGTGGATCCGGAATCCGGCGCGGAGGCGCGGGTGAACACGGTGCTGGTGCACGCCGCGCTGGACGGGACGGGGGCGCGGTATGAACTGGAGGATCCGCTCGCGGAGAAGAATGCGGCGGGGGTTTATCGCCTGGAGGAAACGGAACTGACGGGCGGGATCCGGGATCTGGGACGGCATGCCGTGGCCTTCCGGCCGGTCTCGACCGCGTCAAAGGCCGGTCCGCGTGCGATGAACCGGAAGGCCGTCCGGGCCGTGGCGCAGCCACGGTTGAAACGATCGGGACCCTCGGGGCGGCTCAGGGCGACGTGGCGCAAAGAGGGCCTGTACGCGCTGCGGTTCAACGATCTGGCGGCGGGCATGGGGCTGGCTCCGGCCCAGGTGGAGTCGATCTCCGCCACGAACGGCCTCCGCCTGGAATGCGGCGGCCGTCGGATCCAAACGATTCACGACGAAACTCGCGGCCGCCTGGTGTTCTACGGTCCGGCGGTCGACAACTGGTACGCGCGCGACAATGCCGTTCTGATTTTCCCGGGAGCCGGCGAATCGATGCCTCGCCGTGCACCGGGCGCCAGCCGCGGCACCGCGGTATTCCCGGTGCAGGAGCGGTTCGAGCAGGACCGCTATCCCTTCGACAGCGCCGCGGTGATGCCCGAGGACCTTTATTACTGGGACTACGTGATCAGCGGCCATGCCACGATGGGCGAGCGGAACTTCCCGCTGGACCTGTCCGGCGCGGACGGCGATGTGGGCCTCGTGGTCCGGCTGCAGGGCTGGTCAAGCACGACCAACGATCCCGACCACCTGGCGGAGCTCTCTCTCAACGGCGAACCGATCGGCACCTTTGCCTTCGACGGGCAGGACGCAGTCACGGTGGATCTGGTCGTTCCCGCGAAGCAGGTGCTCGACGGCGCGAACAGCCTGACGGTGAAAGGGGTGCTCCAGGACGGACGCACACATAGTTATTTCGTGGTGGACCGGGTGGATGCCTCCTTCGACCGCTGGATTTCGCCGTTGGACGGCACGGCTTGCTTTCAGCCGGGACAGGCGTCGGCGGTCTGGGTGCCGGCCTTTGAACAGCCGTGGGCCGTGGCGCTGGATGCAGACGGCCGGGCCACGTGGATTGCGGCCGATGGTGAAGGACGCCTGCCGGGCAAGGCCTGGGCGGTGGATGCGGCGGATGCCGCCTATGCGGTGATCGAGACCGATGCCGTGCCCGTTCTGGAGCCGGAACCCGTGGATGACGATCCGTGGTTCCTGGCGGACAGCAACCGCATCGACTATCTGGTGCTGACATCGCGCGAACTCGAGAGCACGGCGCAGGCGCTGGCGGACTACCGGGCGGGGCAGGGGTTGCGCGCGGGCGTGGCGGCCTTCGAGGACGTCTGCGACTGGATGACCGGCGGCGTGCGCACGCCCGAGGCGATTCCAGCACTGCTGGCGTATGCGCAGGAGACGTGGGTCGAGGCGCCCTGGCTGGTGGTGCTGGCGGGCAACGGCCACTACGATTTCCTAGGTGCCCTCAGCAACGAGGTCAACCACATCCCGCCGCTCATGGTGCAGACCCTGAATGGTATTTTCGCGGCGGACAACCGGATGGCCGACGCGGATGGCGACGGCCGGCCGGACGCGGCGATCGGACGCCTGCCGGCCATCACCACCAACGATCTTGCCGTCATGATCGACAAGATCCAGGCCTATGAGGAGGGGTTCGGCCAAAATTGGCAGAACCAACTGGTCCTGGCGGCCGACCTGAACGATCCGGCGGCGGGCGATTTTTCGGCGGCCAATGCCCGGCTGGCCGCCCTGACCGACGGCCGGCACCCGGTGCTGGACACCATCGATTTGAATGAAACTGCCGTCACACCGGCCCGCAATAAGCTTGTTTCGTATTTCAACAGTGGAGCGGGGATCATCCACTACACCGGTCACGGTGGAGCGGCCAACTGGAGCGGTCAGAGCCTGTTGCGGGCATCGGATGTGGCTTCGCTGCACAACCCGAACCGGCCACCCGTCACCGTGGCGTTGAGCTGCCTGGTAGGACGGTTTGAAGCGCCGGGGCCGGCGGCGCAGAGCCTGGGCGAACTGCTGCTGCGGCAGGAAGAAGGTGGTGCAGTGGCGGCTTGGGGGCCCTCCGGACTGTCCCACAATGATCCGGCCGTGGATCTTGGCGAGGCCTTCTACCGCGGCGTCATGCAGGACGGGCTGGGCATCATGGGGCTGGCCGTCCGGCAGGCCGTGGACCGGATCGCCCCCACGATCTACTCGCAGGATACGCTGGCGGTGTACAATCTGCTGGGTGATCCCGCCCTGCGGATTGCGGACAACCTGGGCGAGCATCCGTCCAGCGAGAGCTTTGCCCAGTGGCGCTGGCAGCGTTTCAGTCCGCAGGACCTGGCCGATCCGGGAATCAGCGCCGGCGCCGGCGCGTTCGCCGGCTATGCGCTGGGGGATGGCGAGCCCGTGCTGGCGGAGCTGCCGGAGTTCGGCTTCCTGCTGCCGGAGGATGCCGGCAACGGCTTCATCCTGCGCTGGAAACGGCGCATTCAGCGCGGCGACATCCGCTACCGCCTGTCCCTGTCCGAAGACCTGGAATCGTGGGAGGCCGATTCGCCCGACCTCGACGAGGTGGGCAGCGAACCCGACCCGGACGGCGTGATGGAAACCGTGCGCACCCGCGTCGAGCGTCCCAACGCCCCCCGCGTCTTCCTGACCATCCAGGCGGAGCGGAAGTGACGGGGCAAACGGCCAATGGCTTTTGCGCCGTCCGCGTTTCCCTGGGGGAACGATCTCCGTGTTGTCCGGGTTTTCCGGGGAGCGGTCGGGACGGATCCCGGTTGCGGAACCTTTTTCCACGCTATGGCGACGGGGAACAAAAGCGGTGTCGCGCTGCGCTTGCCGCCGCACGCCAAAACAGGAGCGCCCCGGAACACGATGGAAACCTTTTGCGCGCGTTTTCCACACGATGTACATTCCGGCGGTGTGTTAGGATGAGGGCGGCATGAACGAGACGACGACCTATCGGATGAAGGGGAAGGTGGTGCTGCGCCGGATCGGCGAAGACCGCCTGCTGGTGCCGGTCTCGGGCGAAGCCGCGCATGCCAACAGCGTGTTTCCCGTGAACGAGACCGGCGAGTTTCTGTGGTCGCGGCTGGCGGAAGGCCGCACGCTGGGGGCGGCGGCGGCGGGGCTGGCCGCGGCGTTCGAGGTGGAGATCGAATCGGCGCTGGCGCATGCGCGCGCGTTTGCGGCGGAACTGATGGGGATGGGTCTTCTGGAGGAAGGCGGGGAATGAGCTGTCCGGTTTCCAGCCTGGAGGATGCGCGCTGGACGGAGGCCTTCCGCCTGCGGGCGGCGCGCGCGCGGATTCCGATCGCGGCGACGCTGGAGCTGACGCGGCGCTGTCCGCTGCGGTGCGCGCACTGCTACCTGGGCGACCAGGCGGCGCAGGCGCGGCGGCGCGGAGAGGAGCTGGACACGGCGGCCGTAAAGGCGGCGGTGTCCGACTGGGCGGCGGCCGGCTGCCTGTATGTGACGATCACCGGCGGCGATCCGATGGTGCGGGAGGATTTCGCGGAGATCTACCGGCATGTACGCGAGTCCGGGATGGTGGCGACGGTGTTCTGCACCGGGATGCTGGTGACGGAGGCCATCGCGGATCTGTTCCGGGAGCTGCCGCCGCGCAAGGTCGAAATCAGTCTCTACGGCGCAACAGCGGCGACGCACGACGCGGCGACCGGCGTGGTGGGCTCGCACGCCCGCGCCTGGGCGGGCATCCGGCGGCTGCCGGCGGCGGGCGTGCGGCTGGTGCTGAAAACGCTGCTGATGAAAACCAACCGCCACGAACTGGCGGAGATCGAGAAGCAGGCGGCGGAGATCGGCGCAGGCTTCCGGCACGACGCGGCGCTGTTCCCTTGCCTGGAAGGCGGGTCGCGCGCACCGCTGGCGCTGCGGGTGCCGCCGGAGGAGGCGGTGGCCGCGGACATGGCGACGCCGGAACGGCGGGCGATGTGGCGGGACAAGATCGGGCAGATGGCGGCGCGGCCGGACGACGACGACCGTCTTTATCCGTGCTCGGCGGGCCTGACGCAGTTTCATGCCGATCCGTTCGGGGGGCTGTCGCCATGCCTGATGGCGACGGCCTATCGCTGCGCACCGGACGGCCGAAGCTTTTACACGCGATGGAAAGGGGAGTTGGGGGAGATCCGGCGGCGGCGCCGGACGACGACGGGGGGCAGTTTCGCGGGGGAACTGCGCGGCGCCTGCACGCATTGCCCGGCCTTCAACCGGCTGGAGACGGGCGACGAAGAGACGGAATCCGACTACATGAAGCAGACCACCCGCCTGCGGTATGCGGCAGCGATGGAGAAATGAAATGAACAGGTCACCCGACAACAAACCGCTCGACGGCGATGAGCTGACGATTCGACGACCCTACGAGAAACCACGGATTGTGCGCGTGGACCTGGCGCTGGCGGAAACCCTGTCGGAAGGCTGCAAGCTGGAGACCAATCCCGGTTGCGTCGGGCCGCCCATCACGGCCCTGGAGGGCGGTTCGTGAGCCGATCCGTCGGCGAACTGAATATCGGGCCGCTGCGGTTTGTGCTGCGGCCGGAGCCGGACGGGCCGGTGCGGTATTCCGCCCCGGCGTATGCCGGTTTTTGCGCGTCGCCGGTTCATCTGCCCCTGGCGGAACTGCCGGTGGACATCCGTTCGGAGTGTCTCGCGCTGCCGGGAGACAAGCCGCTGTTTCAGGCGGGCGGCCACTGGGGGGTGTGGGAGACGGGCGGGGAGTGGTTGTTTGCCGTGGGTCTGCAGGCGCCGCCGTCCCTTCGGCGGGCGTGCCGGGTCCCGCGCGGGTTGTCGGGGGCGGAGCTGACGATCGACCCGGCGGCGGGGCCGGATGCGGTGCGGGAGTCGCCCTTGCGGTATCCGCTGGATCAGATTCTGAGCTGGGGGCTGCTGTCGAAAATCGGCGGCGTGCTGCTGCATGCCGCCGCCGCGGTGCAGGCCGACGGAACGGGATGGGTGCTGGCGGGGCGCAGCGGGGCGGGCAAGTCCACGCTGGCCGGGCTGTGCCATGCGCAGGGCTGGCGGATCCTGAACGACGACCGGGTGATGGTGTTCCGCCGGGACGGCGGGTGGCGGGTGGCGGGTACGCCCTGGCACGGGTCGGGCCGGTTTGCCGAAGCCGCGGAAGTTCCCCTGGGCGGGGTGGCGCTGCTGGCGCAGGCGCCGGAGAACCGGTTCGAATCCCTCACGGCTTCCCAGGCGCGCCTGGCGCTGCTGGACGTGGCCGCGGTTCCGTGGTTCGCCGAAGAGTGGTCGCAGGGGGTTCTGGATGGATTGGATCGCCTGGTGCGGGAAATTCCGCCGGTGCGGCTGCATTTCACCCGAACGGCGGAAGCGGTGCGGATGCTGGCGGGAGAGGCGGTAATGGCATGAACCCCGGATTCCATATCCAATCTCTCCTGTCCAGGATCCAACCTTCAAGGGGTGGATGGACAGGTGGGATGGTGCGCCGCGCCGTCCCCTTTGGACGGAACCCGGCGGACGCCGGCGGCGCGGCGTCCCTACCCGGAGCGGAACACGGCATGATGACACGTCACGGCCAGGCGCCGCAGGGGACGGAGGTAAAACCGCAGCAGACCGGTCCAGCGGGCCCGTCGGGTGTTCAGGCGGACTTCATGGCCCCCGCGGATCACCGATTCGGCCACGCCCAGGAGGTCCGTTGCCGCAACCCAATCGCCGCCGTGCAGGGCGGCATCGGCCGCCACCAGCCACCGGTCCGATCGCGGATGGCGGTGAATCAACCGATGCACCGCCATCCGGCCGTGAATGGCGTACAGCATGAGGTCGCCGGCACGCAGGACGCCGGCGGACGCGGGCACGATCCGGATGCATTCTCCGTCGTGAATGGTCGGGTTCATGCTCGGGCCGCATGCCTGGAAAGTCACCGGCGTTTGCTGCGCCAGCAGCGAAGTGAGAATGGTCGGGATGTCAGGCATGAGCGGGACGGAACAAAGGTAGGGATTGCCGTGAACAAGACAAGTTCTGTTTTCAAGATGGCGGGAACGGGCGCAGCGGCGCTGGCGGCGGCCGGATGGCTCCATGCGGCTCAGGCGATGCGCCCGACGGGCGAGGCGGTCGTGGCGGCCATGACCGGCCGGGCCCAGGTCCGCGTGTACACGGCACCGGTTCATCAAGGCCAAACCGAACTGAGGGACTTGAACGAAGGCATGGCCGTGGGCGAGCAGACCCGTGTGGAGACCGGGCGCGACGGACGGCTGTGCCTGGTGTGTTCGCCGGGGGCGATTCTGTGCGTGGCGCCCGAGACGGAATTTTCATTCGACCAGCTGCGGCATACGGCCGACGGGCTGCCGCAGACCGAAGACGACCTGATCCGCCGCATTCACCTGACGCTGCGCAAGGGCCGGATCCGTGTGCAGGCGGGCGAACCCATGGCGACGATGGACATTCGCATCGCGACGCCCGCGGGCGTGGCGGCGGCGCAGGGCGGTTCGTTCGTGGCGGCGGAAGACGATCAGGGCCGCTGGCACATCTACTGCGACGCCGGCGAGGTGCGGATCGAGCCGCGCGACGGAACCGCCGTGACGGTCGGCGCGGGCGAGGCCGCCCGGTTCTGGCTGGAGGAAACGAATGAAGTCCGCCTGGAACGGGAAGGGGTCGGCGTGGAGGCGGAACTGCACCAGTTCGAACTCTGCAACGCCTACTTCGCGGACCTGGAGCCGTTCATCGAGTCGGGTCGGCCGTTCGACCGCGCGGGCCTGGAGCGCTATCTCGGCGCGCGAGGTCCGGTGATATGCCTCGACAACGGGGCGCTGGTGACGGATGTCAGCCCGTCGATCCGCACGGAAGTCGCGGTGCCGGCGGCAGTGCCCCCCGGCATGGCGCCGGGCAGCGAACGGGGCGCCCGCTGGAGTCCGGAGCGGATCTGGACCTGGTACGAGCAACTGGGGACCGTGAAGGGGGTGAACTACATCCCCCGCACGGCCGTGAATTCCGTGGAGATGTGGATGGAAGAGACGTTCGATCCGGACACCATCGACGAGGAACTGGGCTGGGCGCGGGCCGCCGGCTATACGGCCATCCGCGTGCAGCTGCAGTTCGTGGTGTGGCAGGCGGACTCCGGGGGATTCCCGGACCGCGTGGACAAGCTGCTGGAGCTCGCGGCCGATCACGGGCTGCGGGTCGTGCCGGTGCTGTTCGATGACCTGAACCTTGCGGGCCGTCCGCCGGTCGCGGGCGAGCAGCCCGATCCTGTTCCGGGGCGGTTCAACAGCCGGTGGGTGCCCAGTCCGTCCGAAGCGGCAGTGACGGACCGCGGTCAATGGCCGGAGCTGGAACGCTATGTGAAGGACGTGATGGGACGGTTCAAAAGCGATGACCGCGTGCTGTACTGGGACCTGTACAACACGGCGGGCAACAACGGGCTGTGGGAGGAAAGCCTGCCGTTGATGGATCGGACATTCGACTGGGCGCGGTCCGTCGGGGCGTCCCAGCCGCTGGCGGTGGCGGCCTGGCGGGAGTTCGGCAGCGCGATGGCGGCGCGGAAGCTGGAACGCTCCGACCTGGTGACGTTCCAGAGCTTCGACAACGTGGAGAGCGTCGAGGCGCGGCTGCAGATGCTGCAGCGCCTCGATCGGCCGATCGTCTGTTCCGACTGGCTGCTGCGCCAGGCCGGCAACAACTTCGACAAAATCCTGCCGCTGTTTGCGGCGTACCGCGTGGGCTGGTTCAACCACGGGCTCGTGGCGGGCCGCACGCAAACCTTCCTGCAGCAGGAGCGGTATCGGTCGGCGGAGAATCCTGATCTCTGGCAGCACGACGTGCTGCGCGACGACGGCAAACCCTATGACGAACGCGAACTGGAACTGATCCAGGGCTTCCGGTTTCTTGACACCCCGTAAATGTTCCAACGGTTTTCCATTCCGGCACTCAGGCTGGTCGCCGCATGGCTGGCGACCTCCGGGACCGCCCTGGCCGCGGACCGCTACGGAGACGGATTTTACACGCGCGGAGTGGAAGCGGCGATGTACATGGACCAGGGCGACGCGGTGCTGGATCCATTCTACGTGCCCGCGAAGAAATGGGCGTTTCTGCCGCGGACAACGCTGACGCTGACCCACGAGGACAACCTGTTTCTGGATCCCGACGAGCCGAGGGAGGGCACCACGGTTCGGCTGGCGCCGGGCCTGCTGGCCATCTGGGGCCGGCCGGCGGACAATCATGTGTACGCCGACTACGGGTTGAGCATTCCGGTCCACCAGAGCGAACAGGAACTGGACGACCGCCCGAGCCACCTGCTGCGGCTGGGCGTGGTCTACCGGACGGGCAAGAGCCAGGCGAACCTGCAGGGCGGGTTCCGGCACATGGAGGATGTGGATGCCGAACTGGGTGCACGGGTGGCCAAGCGGGACCTGTTCGCCGATCTCAGCGTGGAGCATCGCGTGAGCGGCAAGTCGAGCCTGGGGGCGCTGGCGCGGGCGGAGCGGCATGATTTCGACGCCGAAGAGTATTCCGATTACGACCGGTACTACGGGGCCTTGCGCTGCTACCGGCGCGCCTCCGCCAAAAGCCAGGTGTTCGTGCAGGGCGGCTTCGGACGCGACGAGCCGCGTTCGGACGGCGGGGAAGCCAATGCGGCGGATTTCTTTGACCTGTCGCTGGGGCTGCGCGGGAAGCAGTCGCCCAGGTTCCACCTGGGCGGCCGGGCGGGCGTGATGTGGCGGCAGTACGACGCCGCGGATCGGCCCGACAGCGAGCATTGGATCGCCGCGCTGAACGCGGAATCGACGCCGTTCGGGCTGACGACGTTCACGGCGGAACTGCAGGCCGACGTGCGGCCGGCGGTGGATGCGGCCGGCGTGGATGCCGTGGACCGGGCGGTGATTTTCGGGGCGTCGCGGCGGCTGTTTATGGAACGGCTGCGCGGCACGGTGTCGGTCACCTTCGGGCAGGTCGAATACATCGGCGGCGGAACGACGGTTGCCGCGGACGAACCGGTGGAAGTGACCGACGGCCAGACCGACGACTACTGGGGCTTCACGGCGGGGCTGGACTTCTGGACGCGGTGGAACTGCTCGCTGGGGGCGGCCTATTCCTACATGGAGCGGACCCGCGGGGGCGCCGAGGACGACGGATCCTATGACTATGGCCGATGGACCCTTCGGGCGAGCTGGAATTACTGATGATGAATCCGGCATTTTCAATGCAGGGAAAACCTGTTAGATAACAGTCGTGCGTGCATGGATAAACAGTTGGGTCCGGAACGTGACGTCTGCCGTCTTCTGCGCGGCGCTGGGGTGGGGAGCGTGGGGGTGCGCGGCGCCCGGCGGAGTCGTCATGCCGCCGGACGGGATCCTGAGCGACGGCGGCGGGGCGTTGCTGGCATCGGATGCATCGAAAGCGCCGGTCGATGCCGGACCGGCGCCGGATGTGTCCGCCGCCGTCAGGGAGGAAGCGAAGGCCCAAAAGGAAGCCGCCGGGAAACAGGCGGCGGAAGCCAGGGCAAAGAAAGAGGCCGCGGCGCAGGCCAAGCGGGAAGCCGCCGGGAAACAGGCGGCGGAGGCCGGAGGCAGAAAGAAGGCGGCCCGGAAGAAGGCCGCCGCACCGGCGACGCCGGAAGAGCCGTCGTCCGGCTACATTCTGATGCCGGGTGACGAAGTGGAACTGCTGATTTTCCGGGAGCCGGAAATGTCCGGTGTGTTCCGCCTGAACGAATCGGGCGAACTGCGCCATCCGGTGGCGGGCACCCTGGCCTTGTCCGGGAAAACCGTGCACGAAGCCGAATCGGAAGTGACCCGGCTGCTCGGGGAGAATTATCTGGTGGATCCCCGGCTGGTGCTGCGGATCGTGTCGGCACGCAGCGCCCAGGTGGTGCTGCTGGGCGAAGTGATGAAGCCGGGGGTGTATCCGCTGCCTTACGGGGAGGGCCTGACGCTCCTGCAGGCCATTGCGGGGGCGGGGGGCTTCACGGAACTGGCCAGCCCCGAGCGCATCCGGATCGTGCGCCGCAACCCCGAGGGCGGCACCGCCACGCTGCGCGTGCGGATGTCGGACCTGACCCGCGGCAAGGGCGGCAAGCAGGACATTCCGCTGGAACCCAACGACGTGATCATGGTGGACGAGGTGTTCTTCTAGTGGCCGCTTCCCCGTACATTGCCTCTACGTCCGCCGGCGAATCCGACGACCGCCTGTCCAGGCTGCCCGACTGGCGCGAGATCGTGGCAATCCTGATGGAGCGCGCATGGCTGGGCGTACTGGCGGCGGCGGCGGTTTTTCTCTTCTTCACGTTCCAGGCCCGGCGGCAGACGCCCTACTACCGCAGCACGGCCACGCTGCTGGTGGAGACCCAGATCCCGAAGCTGCTGAACTACCAGGACGTGATGAGCTTCAACCTCCGCAGCCTGGAGTACTTCAACACCCATCTCAACGCCCTGCACAGCCGCACCATGATCGAGCGCGCGCTTGCGCAAAGCGGCCTGGCACGGAACCCGGCGTTCACGCCGGGTGCGGAAACCCCCGAAGCCCGGATCGAGGCCGCGCGACGCCTGGTGCAGATCACGCCGATCGAAAAAAGCCGGATGATCAACATCGTGGTCGAGCATCCCGATCCGGCGATGGCCAGCGACTTCGCCAACGCCCTGGCTCAGGCCTACATCGAGCAGGAACTCGACAACCGCATGAATAGCTCCCTGGAGGCCATCGAATGGCTTCGCCAGCGGTCCGAGGAATACCGTGCCAAGCTGGAGGAGGGCCTGCTGGAACTCCAGGCCTACCGGGAGCAGACCGGTTCCGTCTCGCTCGAGGAGGACCAGAACATCGTCATCGCCAAGCTCAAGGCCCTGAACGCGGAGCTGACTTCCGCACAGGCGGAGCGGATCGAGGCCGAGACGCTCTGGCAGTCCGTGCAGGCCCAGCGGGAGCAGGGCGTGCCGCCGCCGCAGCTCGCGCCGCTGCTGAACGACGGCGGAGTGCAGTCCGCACTGGACCAGTGGCAGACCCAGCAGCGCGAGGTCGCGCGCCTGCGCCGGCGTTATCTGGAGCGGCACCCCGAACTGCAGCAGGCCGTGGAACTGGAACAGGCCTACCGAGCCCGTTTCGATGACGCCGTGGCCGACGCCATGCTGACGCTGGAAGCGCGTTACGAACTGCTCGCCGATCAGGAGCGCAGTCTGCAGGCAGCCCTGAAGGCCCAGGAGCAGGAAGCCTTTGACCTGGACCGAAAGCTGGTGCGCTACAACGAGCTGAAACGCAATGTCGAGGCGGATCAGGGCATCCACCAGGCCGTTCTGGCCCGCATGAAGGAAGCCAGCCTGTCGGAATCCCAGCCGACCGAAATCATCCGGCTGGTGGAGGAGGCCCGTCCGGCCAAGACCCCCTTCCGCCCGAACCTGCGCCAGGCCATGCTGCGCGGGTCGGTTCTGGGACTGGCGCTGGGGATTGCGGCCATCTGGCTGTTTTATTACACCGACCATCGTTTCCGGCGCAACGAAGAGATCGAGCGGATGTTCGGGCTGACGGTGATGGCCACCATCCCGTTGATCGCGGAACGCTCTTTGCAGCGGCGCGGGCGCATCACCCACTTCCAGCCGTCGGGCGAAGTGGCCGAGAGTTTCCGGACCCTGCGCGCCAGCCTGACGAACCGGGAAGAAGTCCGCTCCGGAGCGGCCCTGATGGTGACCAGCGCGGGACCGGGCGAGGGCAAGTCGCTGGTGGCTTCCAATCTGGCCATCAGCCTGGCCCAGGACGGGCGGCGGACCCTGCTGATCGGCACCGATTTGCGCCGTCCGGTGCTGGGACCGATGTTCGGCATGGT
>Ga0209203_1001526_pt1 | contig 16907 bp, 14 predicted proteins | sample AD_UKC109_MetaG_FD_184423 | JGI IMG/M metagenome (GOLD analysis project Ga0209203, IMG submission 184423) | Active sludge microbial communities of municipal wastewater-treating anaerobic digesters from Hong Kong - AD_UKC109_MetaG (SPAdes)... | ecosystem: Engineered > Bioreactor > Anaerobic >... | reverse complement strand
TCCTGGGAAATCTATAAACCCGCTCAGCAGAGACAATACGGCTATTATGTCCTGCCGGTGATTTATAAAGATCAATTTGTCGGAAGGGTTGAACCCAAACGTGAGGTAAAGGAAAACCGATTATCCGTAACAAACTGGTGGTGGGAACCAGGGGTTCGACAATCCGATAAAATGAAAAGGGAGATTCAGGAATCTTTGGAAACATTCACCGCATTTTTGGGAATGAAAGACTTGTCTGTGGCATGTGACATTTAAACTTTTTCATTCAGTACCGAATAAATTTCCAATAATTGCCTCATTCCATTCTTCTGTTTCCAAATCATAAACCCCAAATGTACCGACAAAGCCCCATAAAAGCCATGGAATACCGTATTCCATGGCTTTTTGATATACAAAGGTTGTCCAGTTTGCACGAGAGGTCTCATCTATCATGTTATATGTTCCGAATTCACCCATCAAAATGGGAATGCCGGTTTGCCATGACCAGTCTCTGGCCCTTTCTAATTCTTGGGTGATGGGCCTTGGACCTGCTGGGTTGAAAGCATAATCTAATGTATTATACTGCTCAAACCATTGGGCAAATTCCGGGATATCTTGAGCGGCTTGGACCGGAATAACCGGAATTTCAGGCGGTCCTGGCCATTGGATGCCAACGGTTTGAAATTCTGATCCAAGCCATGGGGCGCCTTGATGGGTAAATAAATAAGGTTCATAAAAGTGAAAGGTGGCCATGATACGGTGTATATCCTCCGGTAATTGCATCGAATCAAGCGCCTCGCTCAAGCCGCCCGGTGCACCGGTTATGATGATCCAGCGGTCTTTGTTGATGGCTCTTATTCTATTGATTGCTTCAAGTTGCATGGTGTTCCATTTGTCAGTATTCAAAAGCCCTTCCGGTTCGTTCAACAGTTCAAAATAAAGTGTATCCGGGTAATCTTTAAAATGCTGCGTTATTTGTTCCCAGATACTGTAAAATTTTTCCTCTTGAGCATCAGGGTTTATCATAAGCTCTTCAAAATGATGAACGTTGATGATCACTTTCAATCCCCTTTCCAGTGCCTGCTGCACAACCTCTTCTACCCTGAGCAAAAAGATATTATCAATGGTATAGGGTGGGAAGTTTGGGGTATGGGCTGACCAACGGATGGGCAATCGTACACTTTCAAAGCCCCTCTCGACAATGAGATCAAAAAATCTTTCTTCTATAATGATTCCCCATTCTCCCTCTTCGGGGGCCTCTAAAGCACAGCCGATGTTAATTCCTTTACTGATGGTAGAAGAGTAGGTGGGCATGTAATTGATCGAACAACCTGACAAAAAAATCATAAAAATAGTCACGCTAAACAAAACAACCTTCGTCAATTCATCACTCCCTTTGAATACTTCATCTGACGTGTATACTGATAAAAAAGTTACCAAATCATATTTTTGGGTAAAAGCAGTCAGAGGTGTATCGGATCTTGATTCTTTTAGGTTATAATGAAAGATCAACCATTTGATGAGGAGGGACAAAATGGCAAAGAAAATCATTATCAGTCCGGGCAAGTACATACAAGGACCTGGTGAGATAAATAATCTGGCAGTATACTGCGAACCCTATGGAACAAATCTTTTAGTCATTGCCAGTGAATCCGTTACGAAATTAACACAAGAAAAAGTAGAAAATGCTTTTAAAGGCACCGATAAAAAAATAGTTTTTGTGCAATTCAACAGAGAGTGTTCAAGAAAGGAAATTGAGCGTCTGAAAACTATTGCTGAACAAAGCAAAACAGACGTTTTTTTGGGAATCGGGGGCGGAAAAGCGCTGGATACAGCAAAAGCAGTGGCCTTCTATTTGAAAAAACCCGTCATTGCTATTCCCACCATCGCTTCAACTGATGCACCTTGCAGTGCCATTTCAGTAGTTTATACCGACGAAGGAGTGTTTGAAGAGTGCCTGATGTTGCCATCCAATCCGGCTGTTGTTTTAGTGGACACGGATATCATTGCTCAGGCTCCGGTGCGCTTTCTCGTATCCGGTATGGGAGATGCCCTGGCAACCTATTTTGAAGCAAGGGCAGTATCAAGAGCCAATTCAAACAACACCGCAGGCGGAAAACCTACTCAAGCGGCTTTGGCCTTGGCTAAGCTTTGCTATGACAAACTACTTTCAGATGGCTTGAAAGCAAAATTGGCTGCACAAAGTGGCGTCACCAATCCCGCACTTGAGATTATTATCGAAACCAACACTTATCTAAGCGGCATGGGATTCGAAAGTGGCGGATTAGCAGCAGCTCACGCCATCCACAACGGATTAACGGCGCTGAAAGACTGCCGCAGTTTCTACCATGGAGAGAAGGTGGCGTTTGGAACCATTGTACAATTGGCACTTGAAAACGCCCCCATGGAAGAAATAACGGAGGTTATTGGTTTCTGTAAACGTGTGGGTTTACCCACCACTTTAAAGGATTTAAATGCCGAGCATATCACTCATGACCAGCTTAGAACCGTTGCGCAAATCGCAACTGCTGAAAACGAAACCATCCACAACATGCCATTCCCAGTTGATCAGGAAATGGTTTTTTCAGCATTGATTACGGCGGATCAATTAGGAAGTGTACTAATTTAACAAATCATACGAATAACGTTTGTGTCTAATAGAATTATAATTTAATAAAGAAAAAAGTTGCATGTAAAAATTAATTCACATATAATATGCATTTAATTTTATTTTTATATTCCTTTGCTATTTTGTGCTATAATTCAGCATCTTCAAACAAAGGTGTGTCCTTAAAAATGAGGAAAACAGATGCGTTTAGTTTAAAGGTGTTCTTTCATAACACAAAAACAAGCCGTTTGATCAAAGGTTTTATTTTTGCCTTTGTTTTTTTTGGTTTGTTGACTTCTTTCGCCTTTTTTGTACAAACAAAATGGTTTCCGGTGAAGAATGTTAGAGAGTATTTGGTAAACACCAATTATATTTCTGATAATAAAACAAGATATGTACAGATTGAGCCTAAAGAAGATCAAATCTTCTTTGAATTCCTGATACCTGAATCTGAAAAAGACAGCCGTATACTTTTGTTCGATTTGGCAAACAACCGGGTGGATATCTTTATAAACGGCGAGAAAATGTTATTCCAAGATGCCAAATTCAGCTTGAAACCCAACGGCACCCTGCTTTCTTATCATTCTGAAAAAACGCTGTTTCCGATCAAATTGCTGATTGTGGTGAATCCTGGTGGTTCACTCATCATGGAAGATTTTCCGCTGATTGGAAAAGAGTCCAATTTGAGCGTTAATGCCGAGTTGAAGTCCGTATTCAATAATTTCATCTATATTCTTGTGGCCGGGATGGGCTTGCTGCTTGCTTTTATCTTCATTCCCATCGCATTCAAAGACAGCGAAAAACTGAAATCTTTTTTACCCGTGGGCATTGTGATGCTTTATTACGGCATCTTTGTATTTCTGGTCCACTTCTTTTTCGGAGGCTATACCTTTTACACCAACAGAGTGGATACCTGGGCTAACATTATTCCCGGCTATTTAGCCAGTAATCTTCTTTTCGCCGGACTTGAGAATTATTTCTGCAATAGTTGGAAAATGGCAAAAATCCTATTTTTATCAAATATTTGTCTGTTTCCTTTCCTCTTTTTCTTCCCGGTGATCAGCACGCTAATTATTATAATAATTAATTTATCCCTTTTTTCCATATTGGCTTACCGCTCCGATATGTTCCTGTTCAATTTTCTGGTTTTTACCAGTTTCGCCTCAGAATTATTCTCTTTGTTCGTTGTCTCATTTTTCCCCTACTGGCAAATGGATTTAGATGGCATCAGTATGTTTGTCTTGTTATTTGGCATAGGGTATTTTTTTATTCTTGATTTCAACAAACAAAACGAACTGCTGCAAATTCAAAGCAGCGAACTACAAGTGACCAACGAACAAATGTATGCCATGAACGAGGTCTTAAAAGACGAGTACATGGAAATCGAAAAGATAAATAATTCCCTTGAGGAAACGATTAAGGAACGAACCAGTCAATTAAGACAGTCCATAAAATCTATTGAAACCCTATTAAACAATACCGGTGAAGGATTCTTGAAATTCAATGATTCCCTGTTGGTTGAAGAGGGCTACAGTGCTGAATGTAAAAAGATTTTTTGTAAGAGTATCGATTATCATTTTTTCCCCGTCCTGATATCAAGCGGAGAAACCAGTAGTATGGAAATGACCGCCAAGGTCTTACGATGGCTGTTAAATGAAGAAGATCCAGGTCAACGGGATATGCTTTTTTCACTATTGCCAACTGTTATTGAAAGTTGTTATAAGGTGTTATCCCTGAAATATCGATTAATAGAGGAAGAAGTAGACGAAAACTGCTTTCAGAAAAAGATTATGGTCATTATCAACGACATCACCAAAGAGTTGTCTTTGAAAAATAAAATAAAAGAGGAAAAAGAGATCTTTGAAGACATCATCAGGATCATTGCCCATTATGACGAATTTCAAAGTCTGGTGGATGAATACTTGTTTTTTTGGGAAAAGGAATCCCTTAATTTGCCAAACCGTTCCGAATTACCTTCAGAAGAAAAAAGAAACGAGTTGTTCCGACAAGTTCACACATTCAAAGGGAATTTCTCAAGTTATGGAATGAAAACGATTTGTGAAAGTCTTCATATGCTGGAATCTCAGATGGAAGAGAAAAATCAAGACTTAAATGAATTGTTTAAAAAGATCAGAGTCAACCAATTTTATTTAGATTGGTTAGAAAAAGATATGAAAAAGGTTTATCAGCAAATCGATCAGAGTATCTTGGAAAAACAAAAACACTATCACTCCGAAAGACAACAAATCAAGCAAGCTTTGGAATTGCTTCAAAAAGTGAAAGAGACTGACGAGTTGAGAGAGGCAAAACAAATTCTTCATAAATTGCAGCTCAAGCCGTTCAGGGAGGCATTTGCCAGTTATAAACTGCTATTTGAATCCACCGCCAGGAGATTCGGCGTCCTGATCGAAGACATTGAAATCACCGGAACAGATGTCCTGATCAACAGCGAACGATTAAAACCCCTTTTCAGAAGCTGGGTGCATATCTTAAGAAACATGTACGACCATGGCATCGAATCTCCGGAAGAACGCACAAAAAAAGGGAAACCGGAAAACGGTAAAATCATGATCGAAGCCAAAGAAGAAAAGGGAACCATTCTCTTTAAAATTTTCGATGACGGTAGGGGAATCGATCTCCAAGCCGTTTCAAAAAAGGCCTTAGAAAAAGGCCTAATCACTCCCGAAGTGATACAGCAAAGCTCTGCAGAAGACCTTTTCCAGCTGATATTTCAAAACGGTTTTTCAACCAAAACTATCTCAAATGAAATTTCCGGAAGGGGTATGGGCCTTGCCTCTGTAAAAGAAGAAGTTGAGAAACTGTCAGGAACCATCACCGTTAAAAGCGAAAAAGACAAGGGGACAGCTTTTCTCATCGAAATCCCCAAGAACGATATTCTTTATTCTGCTTGAAAAAATAGGCAACCTTTAAAAAATCATATGATTCAATTCAGAACAAACATCCCTTGTGATTGGATCCATAACGTAAAGCTTGCCGAATAACTAAATCAGTCAAACATGATTAACGGTTCTGATAATGAAAACCCGGTTGTTCTGGATTCGATTTCCCAACAGAACCGTTTCCCATGCGATTGGATTATTCTATTACACTTCCTGAATACTGTTCAAAAACCCCATTCATAGAACTGACATAAGCTATCCATGAAGCCTTGTTCCCATAATATCTGAGAACATACCGGTACACATACGGGCTTTGAAACCTTCTGACAATCAATTCAACGGAGCTTTTTGTCAGGTATTGAAGACCTATCATGGCCAGGTTTTGCTGATAATTGCCAAAATCCCCAAAATCCACCTGAACAAATGTCCCGTCCAAAGGAAGCTGGCAGTCGACCACGTTTCCGTTGATCACCATATGAAGACCCAAGGCATCTTCTTTTTCGCAATCAGACCAGCGAACGATGGTCTCGGATTCAAACTCAACGGTTTGATTCAGGTAGGGTAAATCTTTTGGATCGATACCAAAGTTCTTTGGATTGAAACGGGAAAATTGTTCATAACAGGCATTTAAAGCCCCCTCATCCTCAACGGGTTCAGATAGTGCTGCTAAAAGACCCTTTGAAAGGATGGTGTCTGGATAATAGAAATCATTTCCAAACAATCCGCCGGTTGTTACCACAACTAAGCGCTTTTCGGGATACACCATGATAAATTGTCCACCATATCCTCTGGCGGAAAAACCACCTTGTGAGTTCATCCACCAGGATAAACCATACCCATAGTTCCCGGCAGGACCTCTTGGCGTTGCCATGTTTTTCTGCGTGGTCTGTTCAATCCACTGTTCACTGACGATTTGCTGTCCGTTGACAACCCCTTTGTTCAACATCAAAGAACCGATCATGGCCATTTCTTTGGCTGTCAAATACAGACTGGAAGCAGCATTACGATTCCCCGTAGACAATTTTAGCCACTCGTATTTGTCGATGGAAAGGGGTTCAAACAAACGGGTTCTGGCATATTCAAGCAAATCCATGCCCGTTGCCTGTTCCAAAATGGCACCTAATAAAGCTGTGGCTCCTGAATTGTACTCAAAATAAGTTCCGGGACGATAGTCCATATCTCTGGATAAGAAATAAGCGATGGGGTCCGGTTGAGACAGCATTTGAATGTACGAATCGGTTTCTCCGTATAATCCACTTTCGTTCCAATCAAGTCCCGCCGTCATGGATAACAAATGATAAAGGGTCAACTGAGACTTAAGAGAGTCCGTTTGCAGCTGTGGATACCATTTATAAAGAGGCGTATCGATGGTTTCAATGAACCCTTCCTCGATGGCTATTCCGGTCAGGATAGAGGTAACGCTTTTCGAGCAGGACATCATACTGTGCGGAACGTCTTTTTGGTAGGGGTATTTTGTCGCATGAAATACCATCTTGTCATCCTTGACGATCACCACATCGTGGACATCAGAAGCACGATTTAAAAAATCCGTGATAGCCTTGGCAAATTTACTTTCATTAAACCCCAATTCAGCTGGCCGGTGTATCGTTTGCGTCAACATCAAATCCCCAGTCGCCCATATGTTCAAACTAAAGAACACATAAAACAAACCCATCAGTAAAACAACGGGAAAAGAACGCTTTTTCATAGGTAAAACCTCCCCTTTTTGGATTGATTGATTGAACCCGGTTCTGTTTTTTGGTGAACGATGCGAAAAGCTCAATCTTTGATATATCGGACACTGGCATGCATCTCAGAGGGCAACTCAAGGATGTAGACGGCAGCTGTATCATGCATGAGAGAGGGAACGAAAATCTTACCCGACCGGGCACTGTTCGACCAGAAATGAGCCGACCAGCCGAACCCGTCAAATCGATTGTGATCATCCCCTCCCCCTGCGGGCAGCGCTGAAAAACCCGAAAGATTATTCGCTCCTGTATTGGGAGCCTGCCAACCCTCCACCGTTTTCAAAGACGCTCCAGCCTGTTGCACCCCTCCTAAAAAGTCGAACAGCTGGTTCCATTCTTCAATGGTTGGTAAATGCCAGCCTTCCGGGCAGGCCTTGATGGCTTCGTTATAAGTATAAAGATACCCATAGGCTTCATCGATATTTTCTTGATTTTGATACGAAACCCCTGTTACACCACTTCCCGGAGCCAACATGGCCGGATGCAGGTTCTGCTTCATCCAAACCAAACCGTTGATCGTGACCGTTTCAGGATTGAAGACCATCCCTGGAGTCGAGGCTATCATCTGAACACTGATCACCAGTAAAAAAAAACAAAACAAAACAACGCATTTCAAGTGATTGCTTCTCATAGAAAAACCTCCTGATTCTCATTTTTAACCATCTAACGCATTTCAATTCGGATTTTATTTTATAACAAAATTATTATCTTTAAAACCGTTGTTCTATGATTAGCAAGTCGGTTGTTTATTCATTAGCCATAAAATTATCCAAGGGAATGGATACAATGTTCTCATCCTCAGAATTCTATTGCCCTTGTTTTCAATCGATTTTGAAAAAAATAAGTGATAATAAAACATTTTACCACATCCATTAACTTTTTATCACACTCTACCAAAAAAACTTGACATGCACTGTACTACATGATATAAGCTATGATTGAGAATGCTAATATGGAGTGATGCCATGAAAAGATTTTTAAAAAGAAGTTTGATGGGGATGATTATCATCTGCCTGGCGGTGTTTATCGTTTGGCTGGCTTTTTTTATCACCGATCAAATCACTTTGAAACAGTCTATAGCTTTGAACCGCTATGGTGGTGAAACAGTGTTCGGTTACGAAGAGGGCAATCTCAAAAGGGATTTATCAAAACAGGAAGCGGTTGATGATTTAAAATGGTTTAAAGATGTGGCTTTGGAAGTGCATCTGAAATTGCAGGATGCTCAGGAGAAAGAGAATTTTTTTGCAGCCTACGAAACGGTATTGAAAGACATATCTGATCAAGCCACGCTGTCTGTTGCTCAATTTTCTATGCATCTGTCAAAACTTGCTGCTTCTATCGGTGATGCCCATACCTATGTCAGATACTTAAGGGGGATCCATTCGGAAGAAGCAATACTCAGGCTTCCTTTAGAATTTAAAGCGCTCTCAGATGGTTTTGTGGTTTCATCTTTATATAAAGACTATTGCACGGAAGATTATGAAAACATTGAAAGAGGAATGGCCGTACTGTCCGTTAACGGCAAGAAGCTGAATGAATATAAAGAAGAAGTATATCCCTATTTTTCAGCTGAAAATGATGAATGGCGAGATTACATGGTGTCCTATTATTTGCCTTATGCCTATTTCAATAATTATTTCACAGAAGCAGGTGATAAGGATTCCATTCAACTAACATTGAGAAATGCGGAAGGAGAACAATACACTTATGAATTGCTCTATGTTGACATCAAACAAAATGAACTGATTGAAAAGAAAAGAGATGATTACGGGTATAGGTTGACTGACGATGGAAAAACAGCAATTTTCTGGTTGGATACCTGTGATTATACAGATGATTACTTGAATGCTGTGGATGATTTCTTCAAAGAAGTGAAGAATAAAGGCATCCAAAAAGTCGTTGTGGATATCCGGGAAAACACTGGAGGCAGTTCCATGGTCGTGTGGCCGTTTTTGCAATATCTGGGCGTAACAAAAACCAAAGATTTCGATGCCTCAATCCAATATAGCGGAATAACAATTAAAAGACGGCATATTACAATGATGAATCGTTTTTTGAGAACGTTGAGAAAAATCACTTCCTTTGGCAATCTATACTTGGAAAAGGCACCCTATACAAAAAACATCTTTGACGGAGATCTTTATGTCATGGTCTCCGGAAAAACATTTAGTTCGGGAAATTTCTTTGCCGTCATGTTATCGGATAACAAATTAGCAAAAACAGTGGGAACACCAACGGGTAACGAACCCTCTGCGTACGGTGATCCTATTATTTTCACTTGCAAGAATTCCCGATTACAGTTTTATATCTCTTACAAGAGATTCATTCGACCCAATCAATCCAAAGATCCTGCCCTTACATTAACACCGGATGTGATGATTCCCTATTCAGTTACTGATTTTCAAAAAGAGGAAGACCCTCAACTAGATTGGATCTATCAACAACCATAAAGCATCATTTTTAAGGGCTGCTGAGTAACTCAGAATACTCAAAAACGAAGTCTTTTATAAAGATTTATACCATTTAGGTGCAAGTTTTTTAAGAAGATATTTGAACAGCAAAACCTTATGGTTTATTTCACAAGGTCAGCCATACTGGGTGTATTATTTTGTTATGCTGCAGCCCCTATCATAAATCTGGTAGTTTGATTCAAGATTCTACAAAAAAAGGCCTCCCTGTAAAAGAGCCCGTTACAAAAATTACAGGGAGGTTTTTTTTATGCATAAAAATTATACCATATCACTTAATTTGAAGAGTTTTTATTTTCACAAATCAAATCATTTGTTTACGGAGTTTGTACCATTTCAATCACAAATTGGCAATCATTTGCCCCTTCTGCAATCGTATGCCCCGCTTCTCTGTGAAACACGACCTCATTCGGCAAATAGGTATTAAAGATTGCATTGTCAACCGCACAAATAATCGACGTCAGCTCAGGTACACCAAGATAGCTGAATAATTCATGAAAAACACACCGAGTGACTTTAAACGAGTATTTTTCCGGTGTATCCTCAAGGATTTTCATGGTATTCAAACGAGTGCTTCCTTCTGAGTTTGTCAATTTCTGATAGCATTTGAGATTTGCGAAGGTTCTTTCGGCTTCTACCGTTCTGAAATTAGCCTGTTGCAAGGCTAATCCGTTTGTGAGCAAAAGGGTTCTGACGAGTTCGAATGCCGGTTTTTTTGATCAGCCGATAAAGCCATTCCCTGTTTTCTCCAAAAGAGCGCTCGCTCCTGAAAAAAACTGTTTGTTTTATTACCAAATACCCGTATAATAAACCATCCTGATTACTCAAGGAGGCAAACGATGGAAATCCATTATGTCGAACAGGTCAAAACATGTTATTACAAAAACGGCAGCTCGATCAATGCTATTCCCATGAAGCATTATATGAGGGACTTGTTTGAGTTTGTGGGGATTCAAACCCCTGTGAGAAGAAAAATCAGTGCTCCTTTTCTGAAAAAAGACAAGTTACCTCCTCTTTCAGAATTGGAGTCGATTATTCAAGAATTCTGGAATCTGGAAGGAAGGGAATTTCAGTACTTTGCACAAGAATTGGCCATGAAATATATTAATGAAATCCCGGAAGACTTCATCAAAACATTTGATTTGATGATTATGACAAAATCATGGTGGGATACGATTGACATCATCGCCAAAAAGTTGGTCGGGCCCTATATGATGAGATTCCCTCAAGAAAGAGATGGGTTATTGGAAAAGTGGTTATCTTCACAAAACATCTGGCTTCAGAGAACGTGCCTGTTGTATCAACTGGGATACAAGGATAAGACAGATATCGATTGTCTTTTGGGCATCATTGAACGGGTGAAAAACATCGACGAATTTTTTATACAAAAAGCTATCGGCTGGGCATTACGGGAATACTCAAAAACGAATCCTGATCGAGTGAGAGCCTATCTCAATAAAACTGAACTGTCAACATTGGCGTATAGTGAAGGAATGAAAAGGCTCAAATAAGAAAATTACCGGAGATAATCGGCATACTCAAAGCGCAAAAGTATATGGAAACCGTTTATACAAAAGATGAAATGAACTTTTTGGGCAATGATCGATACGGAGATGCCGCCTATTATTTGAAAAAGGGCTATACAAATACTTCAAAAGCGTTAATAAATATAAACCGTTCGGCTATCATGGAACCGAAAATGAAAAGGATGCCACCATCACGTTCTGGGGATTTGGTTTTGAATAGAATCGATAACTGCACAAGTTTTCTTTATAACCTAATAATGATCAAAATACTGCTGAATCGTATGACTATCCTTCGTTTTCGTTAGTGAAAGCATTAAAAGAATTCTGGCCTTTTGTGCATTTAAATTATTGGCTGAAATAAACCGATAAGTATCAAAATCATATTCGGAATTTCTATAAACCATACCGCTGCCGGTTCTTGAACTAATGACAACGGTAATATCTTTCTTAGCGGCTGATGTTAAGGCTTCGAGTGTTTCAATGGTCCCGTTTCCGTCACCTACTCCTGCAAAGATAAGACCATCTACTCCTGCTTCAATGGCTGCGTTCACAAAAAGACTTCCTGAATCGGCATAGCCATAGATAATTTCAATCCGGGGCAGTTGTAGTAAATCGCTTGTATCGAATACACTGTCCACGGTGTGAGCTTTTTCAGTCGAAGAATAAAAAGAAATACACCCATAATGAGCATATCCCACCGGCCCGCCATTTAAGTTTTTAAAGGTATCTACATTGGTTGTATTAAATTTCGTAGCGTCACGAGCAGCATAGATTGCATCATTCATTACAATCAGAACGCCTCTCCCGAAAGACGCTTTAGAAGCAGCTACAGCGACGGCATTATACAAATTGATATCCCCATCGGCACTAATAGAAGTAGAAGGTCTCATGGAACCCGTTAGAACAACGGGTTTGTTGCTGTGAACGGTAAGGTTCAGAAAATAGGCAGTTTCTTCCATCGTATCCGTGCCGTGGGTTATGACAATACCATCGCAGTGATCTTGATTTAAAAGTTCGTTGATTCTTTTCGCCAATTTCAGCCAGATATCAATGGACATATCCTGACTGGGGACATTACTAATTTCTTCAACCGTAATCTGTGCAATATGCCCTAATTCGGGTACAGCTTCAATCAAATCATTACCGCTTACTTTTCCGGCAATATATGCTGAACCGGTTTCTGAAGTGCCTTTACCGGCAATAGTACCACCGGTTGTTAAAACAACGAGATTCACACGTTCATTCGTTTCATTTTCAACACTTTCTGATGAAAAAAGTGAAAGGATTAGAGTAAACATCATGAGAACCAGAATAGTTTTTTTCATACATCACCTCTTAAATAGTATGGAAAAACAATGGTATCGATATATTTCATTTTCAATCAATGAAATATAATACCATTATTGGAGAATTTTCACTAATCCTGTTATACTGTTTTTAGATTAACTCTTTTTAAAAGCTTTATAGATATTTTTTAAAGTCATTAGGTCTGTTGCCTTATTGTAAGTTGCTTTAAGATTTTTGTTATATATAACAACTAGTGTTGTTTTTCATAATCAATCCCAATATCGTGCGGCACTATCTGGACAGAACTAAACTTTCAAAACTGGTGTATACCGAAGGGATAAAGGTGATTAATCAACAGAAACAATAAGAAAACATCAGAGGGAGTGTTTTTCACTTCGCCTTTTCGAGAAAACAAATAAGGAGGGAAGAAATGAAAGCGATCTATGAAAGTAAAATTGACAGTTTAATCAGTCATCACCAAGCTCTAAAAAGCTCTTTTAAATGGGAACATGATTTGAATCTTCATTTAGTTGCTTTAAATTATGTGCTTAATAACAAGACCGTCAACCCTGACCGATTGAAGGAAGCGCAACAATTTATCAAAGAAAACACAGGCTTGTTTTCATCTTTCAGAGGAACCAACCTGTTTGCCATCTGCGGACTGCTTGTTTCAGAAAATGACATGGCTTTGTCCAGATTGAAAACCATGATGGCGAATGTTGAACTTGCAAAAAAAAGCGGCTTTAAAAATAGTAATTATCTACCTGCAGCTTTGTATGCCTTGGATAAGGTTTATGATGGAAAGGATACCGAAATTTTTTTAAAAAAAGCACATGATTTATACAAAGAAATAAAAAGGAACCATCCCTTTTTAACCGGGGGAGATGATTATGCCCTGGCAATCATATTGGCAAACAATAATGGTAATTCGGAAGCAATCGAAAAGAATTACAGAGCACTTGCAGAAGCCGGATTTTCAAAATCCAACGGACTCCAAATGATGTCCCATATTCTTACGTTAAGTGATACAGAGACGGAAAAGCTTACAAAAATTTGTATAACGGTTTATGAAAAATTGAAGGAAAATAAATTGAAAATCAATTCCACTTATTATCCGGCTATCGCTTTGATAAGCCTTCTTCCAGAAGAGCACACGGAAGATTTGATTGAAGTTGCCCAGTCTTTGAAAAGCCAAAAGGGTTACAAGTGGTTGGGAAAAGGGATGAATGTTTTGATTGCTTCTGCCCTTATTGCGGGCGAATCAGTCAACCAAATCCAAAACGAGGTGTTGTCAACTACACTTCAGGTATCAATACAATCAATTATTTCTGCACAGATAGTGGCTCTGATAGCGGCTGTCAGTGCTTCAACAACGGTAGCGGCAAGTACTGCGTCATAATAGATAGAAAGAAATTCAGCCTCATGAATATTTGTTTCTCTTTCGATAATTATGAAAGGGGAGTTTTATATGGAAAATACCAAACACCTCCGCTTAATAGCCCGAATTTGGAGTGCCATAATCATCGGGATAACCTTGTTAATCTTGATTGGATATCTTGGGAATTATTTCACAACCGGACAAATGGATCCCAATGCTGCAGAAGATTATCCCCCAATCGAAAACATTCCGCCTTTGCTTAATTTATTCAGCGCCATTTCCCTCGCCTTGGCATGGAAATGGGAGAAACTTGGCGGGATCATCACCATTATCTTTCAGTTGATTTTACTCCCGATCTATGTGATACATTGGCCTTTGAGTGAAAATATTCATTATCTCATTGCCCCCTATGGGATCTTTTTGATTGTTATCGTTCCGGGGATACTTTTTTTAATTTGCTCGAGAAGGTCGAAGAGTTGAATAACCCTGAAAGATGAGGTGCTTTTTTACATTGTCGAAAAGCAGTCCGCTTCAAAGAAAAGCACTGTAAAAAAACACCCTTCCCACAAAAGATGGTAGGGTGTTTGAAGTGTTTGATGACAAAAACAGTGATTTATTTTTTTACTAAATAGCATGCCCCATCAAAGGAGAAATAAGGAACAGTTGAAATCCAGTTTTTTTGCGCCAGCTCTTTTGCAAAATCCAGGTTCCCTTGATAATTACAGAAGATAATGTCGATTTTTCTACCCTGTAAAGCGGCAAATCTGGCCTGATTTTCAACGGAAACAAATTCAAAATTACATTTCAGTAATTTGCTGATTTCTGACATGAGTGCGACATTAAAGCCGGCAGCTCTTCCATCTGCTGCGATGTAGTCAAGTGGCGCTAAATCTCCTGAGACACCAACATAATACGTTTTCGCATCTTTGATTTTCTCGATTTTGTTTAAAGATGGTTCACTGTCAACAGGCAAGTTGCTGATCCATTTATCCTGAAGTTCAGCTAACTTTCCATTTTCATCTAATGCCTTGATCGCACTGTTTATTTGATCTCTCAATGCTTCATTGTCATTTCTTAATGCCATAACCACGAAAAATTGGATTCGGTTTTCCTTCTCTACCTTGGAAAGATTTTGATTTCTTTTTAAATAGAAATCTGCGGATATTTGTGAAACGGCCATGGCATCTATTTTACCGTACATAAGCGCCGTCACGCCGTCAGCCGTTCGGTTAAAGAATAATAGATCTTCGGGAGCTCCACCAATGGAGCGGGTTATGTCGACTAAAAGGGCATCTTTTGAAGCGATTGGTGAAACCATGCCCAGGACTTTTCCCACAAGATCTGAAACGCTTGTGATTTCGGGCGCTTTAGCCATTGCAGAAAGAACTAAAATAAAACTAAGTGTTAGTACTAAAATGAATCTCTTTTTCATAAACGACCTCCTAAAATGTGATATGTATGTGGTTGGTATCATTTTTATATTCATGTGAACAAGTTTGTGCAATGTTTTTTACAAGGAGAATACCCAGATTATCCAAATCTTCTCCCTCCGGTTTTTCCCCGAAAGGATTCCAAGGTTGTGATGGATAATGAATTTGAATTTTAAGCGCTTTACTTTCCTTTGAATACGCCAAAGACAATTCTATCTTTGGTGACTTCTTCTGATAACAATTTTTTATAATCTCTAAAATGAGCTCTTCGAGAATGAGTTGAATGTGGTATTTCTTCTTAGAGGTGATTTGGTGTTTCTGGCTGAATAATTCAATTTGGGCATTCATGGCGATTAAATCAAACTCACGGGAAGTAATCGTGTATCGAAATATCTTCAAACCTCGGATGAAAATTTTGGTTTTGCTTTTTTGGGGATTTTCAAAAATATCGGTAGGGGTTCCCTGTTCGTAGATGATGCCCTCATCCATGTAGAATACTCGGTCAGAAACTTCTTTAGCAAAGGACATCTCATGAGTCACGATGAGCATGGTGATACCCGTTTTTGTTAGCTTCTTAATGATGGAAAGCACCTCATAAGTCATGGCTGGATCCAAGGCAGAAGTTGGCTCATCAAAAAGCAGAATCTCCGGTTCCATTGCCATGCACCTGGCGATTGCAATGCGTTGCTGTTGGCCACCTGATAGTTGATGAGGAAAATTTTGAGCTTTTTCAACCAGGCCTACCATGCTTAAAAGCTCCATTGCCTTTTTTTTGGCATCTGCCGGATTTGTTTTTTTTATTTTTCGTGGTGCCAGGGTGATGTTGTCCAGGACATTCAGGTGTGAAAACAAATGATATCCCTGATACACCATCCCCAATTTCTCACGAATTTTGTTGATGTTTACTTTTTTTTCGGTGATCTCAATACCTTTTATGAATATCTTTCCATCATCCGGTTTTTCCAGTAAGGCTATCGAGCGTAAAAAGACGCTTTTTCCAGTCCCAGACGGGCCGATAAGCGCCACACACTCTCCTTTATTTATTTTCGGTGTCTATGCCTTTAAAACCTGTAACTCATCGAAGGATTTTTTTAACCCTTTTACCTGAATCATTGGGATACACCTTTCTTATTACCTATAGAAAATAGGGCGTACACAAAATAAGAAAGCGCTAAATAAATCAATATGCCAAAAAACAACGGAAAAAAGGGATCCCCGGTTCTAGCTCCTATATTGTTTACCGTTCGTGTTAAATCCGTGATGGTGATATAGCCCACCACGGAAGTCCATTGAATCGTGTTTACAATGGTACTCTGATAAACCGGCTTCGATATTTTGAACGCTTGTGGCAGTGTGATCGTATAAAAGGCTTTCATTTTGGAAAATCCCAGCATTCTGGCGGCTTCAAGTTGTTTTTTGTCTGTTGCTTCAATAGCAGAACGCATCATTTCTGCGATATGTGCACCGCTGTTAAAAGTGAAACCAAGGACAGCAATGATCACCGGATTGATTCGGCTGTAAGCAAAAACGACGTAATAGAGAATCATCAGCAGTAACAAAACCGGACTGCCTCGCAGTACGGA
>Ga0209203_1001522_pt1 | contig 16910 bp, 13 predicted proteins | sample AD_UKC109_MetaG_FD_184423 | JGI IMG/M metagenome (GOLD analysis project Ga0209203, IMG submission 184423) | Active sludge microbial communities of municipal wastewater-treating anaerobic digesters from Hong Kong - AD_UKC109_MetaG (SPAdes)... | ecosystem: Engineered > Bioreactor > Anaerobic >... | reverse complement strand
TCGCAGGACGGCGTGCCGAACATCAGCGACGGGTTCAAAGGGATCAAGCCGGGTGAGACCTTCACCTACCGGTTCCCGGTCATCCAGAACGGCACCTACTGGTACCACAGCCATTCCGGGTTTCAGGAGCAGACCGGCGCCTACGGCGCGATCATCATCGATCCGAAAGAGCCGGAGCCTTTCTCGTATGACCGTGAGCACGTTGTCGTGTTATCGGATTGGTCCGATGAAGACCCGCACGCCATCTACGCCAAGCTGAAGAAGCTCTCGCACTACTACAACTTCCGCGAACGTACTGTCGGTGAAGCCGTTGCCGAGCTCGAGGAAAAGGGCTGGAGCGGCTTCTGGGCTGACCGCGGGATGTGGAACGACATGCGCATGTCGGACCGTGATATCTCGGATGTCACCGGCTACACCTACACCTTCCTGATGAATGGCGTGACACCCGCCGACGGTTGGCTGGGCCTGTTCAAGCGCGGCGAACGCGTCAAGCTGCGGTTCGTGAATGCCGCCGCAATGACCTTCTTCGATGTGCGTATCCCGGGCCTCAAGATGACTGTGGTCGCCGCCGACGGCCAGTACATCGAACCGGTCACCGTCGACGAGTTCCGTATGGGTGTCGCCGAGACCTACGACGTGCTGGTCGAGCCGCATGACGATCGTGCCTACACGGTGTTCGCCCAGGCCATCGACCGCTCGGGATACGCGCGAGGGACGCTGACACCGGACGCATCTCTGGCCTCCGAGGTGCCAGCGATGGACCCCGCACCGATCCTGACCCATGGCGACATGGGCATGGCAATGGATCACAGCATGCACGGCATGGGTGCCATGGATCACGGCCAGCACGACATGTCGGCCAAGGGCGACAGCCAACCCGCGATGGGAGGGATGAAGTGTGGTGCCGCGATGATGTCGGGCATGGATCACAGCCAGCATGACATGAGTGGCATGGCGATGGCACCCGGGATGCCGATGGGATCCGGGCCAGCCGGGTACGGCAGCGCCAAACCCGTGACCCATGACGAGGTACGCATGGGACCACAGGTCGACATGCTTGCCGATGCGGCGCGCTACCAACTCGATGACCCTGGCATCGGCCTGCGTAACAACGGCCGGCGCGTGCTCACCTATGCCGACCTGTTCCGGCTCGGCAACACCGATGATCCGCGCGAACCCGGGCGCGAGATCAACCTGCACCTTACCGGCAACATGAGCCGTTACATGTGGTCGATGAACGGGATCAAGTTCGCCGATGCCGAACCTTTACAGCTCAAATACGGCGAGCGTGTTCGGATCAACCTGATCAACGACACGATGATGAATCACCCGATCCATCTGCACGGCATGTGGAGCGACCTGGAGACCGGCGAGTCAGGAAAGATACCGCGCAAGCACACGGCGATCGTACAACCGGGCGCAATGCTCAGTTACTTGGTGACGGCTGATGCGATGGGTGGCTGGGCTTACCACTGTCATCTGCTTTATCACATGCCCGGCATGTTCCGCAAAGTCGTGGTCAGTTAAGGAGTACCAGGAATGAAGAAGACACTTTTTGGGATGGCCACGCTGATGCTGTTGTCGACCACTACGCAGGCCGCCAGCAAGGACGACCCGATTCTGGCCAAGGTCATGATCAATCAGCTCGAGGTCCGGTCCACCGATGGTCCGGACCCCCGCGTGCTCGAGGCCCAGGCATGGATCGGACAGGACCTAAACAAGCTGTGGCTGAAGGCCGACGTTGAGTACGTCGACGGGAGTACCGAAGAGGCCGAAGTGCAGGCCCTGTATAGCCGGGCCATCGCACCTTACTGGGATCTTCAGGTCGGCTGGCGACATGACATCCGACCCAAGCCGGACCGCGACTGGTTGGCGATTGGCTTTGAAGGGCTCGCACCCTACTGGTTCGAGGTCGACGCGGCCGCGTTCATCGGCGAAGGCGGGCAGGTCGGTGCACGCCTGGAAGCGGAATATGAATGGATGTTCACCCAGCGTTGGGTGTTGTCACCGGAGTTGAAGGTCAATCTGCATACCAAGAACGACGAAGCGACCGGCACGGGCTCCGGCCTGTCCGACACGGAGCTGGGGTTGCGCCTGCGCTACGAGATACGCCGCGAGTTCGCGCCTTACATCGGTGTGAACTGGGTGAAGAAGTATGGCAACACAGCTGATTTCGCACGCGATGAGGGTGAAGACACCGATGACGTGCAATTCGTCGCCGGTGTCCGTGCCTGGTTCTGATGGCACAGCGAAACAAAGAAAACAGGTAGGAGTGAAAGAGATGAAGAAATCATTATTGGTTATAGGCGCTGCGGCTTTGATCCCCTCCGGTGTCATGGCGGGTGGTTCGCACAGCGACGGACATCATCACGAGACGGAGCCCGCACATCATCAGGATATGGGGCACGGTGATGATCATCATGCGTCGGGTGGTCACGCCAGCATGGTCGGGGAGCCGGCCGCTGCGGATGCCGCCGGCCGAACCGTTCATGTCGATCTGCTCGACACGATGCGTTTTGCGTTCGATGCGCCATTGGATCTGAAGCGCGGCCAGGCAGTCCGGTTCGTCGTCATCAACCGTGGCCAGGTACGGCATGAGTTCTCGATCGGAAGCAAGGATGAGCAGGAGTCTCACCGCGCAATGATGCGCCAGATGCCGAACATGGTGCATGACGACCCGAACACGGTGACGGTCGAACCAGGGCAGACACGTGAGCTGACCTGGCGTTTTGACGGTGAGCAACCGGTGGTATTCGCGTGCAACATCCCCGGGCATGCCGAGGCCGGGATGGTCGCCACCGCGACGTTGAAACCCTAGAAGGAAAGCGGGCCATGACCGGTGTCCCCGGCCATGGTGCCGCTATCAATGGTGACGCAGATGACGAAATTAGTCTTGGTGCTTGGCGCAGCCTTGGTCCTGATTGCGTGTGAAGGCGAGCAGACGGATCCGAAAGCGCGCTGGACCGATACAGCGGCGCCGGCGTCCGCACCGGTCGTGATGCGCTGGTATAACCCTGGGCAGGTTGAGGCCGGCGCCGCCTTGTACGCACAACACTGCGCAAGCTGCCACAAGTCGAACGCCGAGGGCACGCCAGATTGGAAGACGCGCGACGCGAACGGCAAACTGCCTCCGCCACCACTGAACGGCACGGCACACGCCTGGCATCATCCGCTCGACGTCTTGCGTACTGTCGTCAAGCGGGGCGGGGCGCCGGTCGGCGGCAGCATGCCGGCATTCGATGAAAAGCTCGCCCCGCAAGAGATTGACGCCATCCTCGCCTGGGTACAGTCGCACTGGTCCGACAAGATCTACGCCATCTGGCACGAAAGAGACTTGGCGGCCAGCGGCGGGCTGCAGGCAACGCGAAAGTGAACCCGAGCGGTATGAGCCGCATCTGAGGAGATAAATTGATGAACAGAAAGAGCGGGCACCCGTCGCAACCGGTGTCGTTCGCGCAACGGGTATTTTGGGGTAGCAGCCTGGCTGCGGTGGTCGGCGTGCTTGGGCTGCTGGCTACTCAGCAAAGCGTTGCCGCCGGTATCGTGGTGTACAAAAGCCCAACCTGCGGCTGCTGCGGTAAATGGGTCAAGCACATGGAAGACGCCGGCTTCAGCGTGGACGTGGAGAATCGGGGAGACCTGACGCCGATCAAAGCCGAGTTAGGCGTACCCGGTCGGATGCAATCCTGTCACACGGCCAAGGTTGGCGATTACATCGTCGAAGGGCACGTGCCGGCCGATCTGGTCAAACGCATGCTCGACGAGAAACCCGACATCAAGGGCTTGGCGGTGCCCGGCATGCCGATGGGGTCGCCGGGAATGGAGGGGCCGCGTAAGGATCCCTACAATGTGATCGCGATCGGCAACGATGGGAGCGCACGTGTTTATGCGCAGAGGTGACGCCGCAGGTGGTTGAGTCGACGTTCTTGCGACGACGATGGCTAGGCGCTGAATTCAGGAGATGCCGTATTTACCGATCTTACGTTCGAGGGATGGTCGGGAGATCCCGAGAATCTCGCATGCCTTGCCTTTGTGCCAGCGTACGTGATGGAGGATCGCCTCGATGTGCTCATGTTCGAGCTCATCGAGGCTGATCAGTCGTGGTGCCGTGTGTTGTACATTTGCTTCCGACGCCGTCTCAGTTCCGTCATCATTCTTCGGCAAGGCGAGGACTTCGGGTGTCAGCGTATCTGACCGTGTGAGAATTGCTGCGCGTGTCAACAGGTTTTCAAGTTCCCTGATATTGCCGGGCCATGCGTAGTGCTTCATCTGGCGCCACGCTGCATCGGAGATATGACGTACCGTGGTGTGTTGCCTGGCGTTGATTTTCTTCAGCAGATGCTCGGTAAGGGCGGGTAGGTCCTGTAGGCGCTCACGCAATGGGGGCAGATCGATGTGTACGACATTGAGTCGGTAGTACAGATCTTCGCGGAAATCGCCGTTGGCGATCATGGCATTCAGATCGCGGTTGGTGGCAGCGATGATGCGCGCCCCTGAATGCAGCGTCTGGGTGCCGCCGACGCGCTCGAACGTCCCCTCCTGCAGCACGCGTAGCAGCTTGGCCTGCAGCGAGCTGGGCATCTCGCCGAGTTCGTCGAGGAACAGCGTACCGTCCGCGGCCAGCTCGAAGCGTCCTTCCTTACGCGCGCTGGCGCCGGTGAAGCTGCCTTTTTCATGGCCGAACAGCTCGCTTTCAAGGACTCCCTCGGCCAGTGCAGAACAGTTGACTGCGAGAAAAAGGCCTTCGCGGCCGGAGTAGTTATGGATGGCGCGCGCGACAACCTCCTTGCCGGTGCCGCTTTCACCGGTAATCAGGACCGGGGCAACGCGTTTGGCAACAGCGCCAATGGTCTTGCAGACCTCGAGAATGGCCGGGCTCTCGCCAATGATTTGACTGAGGTCGACGCGATAATCGTCAGACTCGGTGATGGCGGAAACCTGGCGGGACAAACGGTGGCTGCGCAGTGCATTGCCCAGGGTCGTATCGAGTTCGATTTCATCCATGGGTTTGCGAATGAAGTCGTAGGCGCCGAGCTGCATGGCCCGAATGGCCAGCGTGTTGTCGCTGACGCCGGTGATCATGATCACGGGGGGTGATGGGGAGCGCGCCTTGATGTCGTGCAGCAGATCCACCCCGAAACCATCCGGCAGCTGCTGATCCAGCAGGACGGCGTCTGGCTGTGTACTCTCCAGCAACGCACGTGCCTCATCGATTGAGGGGACCAGGGCAGGTCGATGGCCACTGTCCTCGAGGTGCATGGCTAGCAATTCGCCGAATACTTGGTCGTCTTCGATAATGAGAATATCGGCCATTCGCCACTCATTCGTTTGGGCTGGAAATTCGATGATAACCGACGCCGGAGTCGGCCAAACACCCTGCGATTGAATAGACAAGGAATCTGTTTATGAACCGGTCTCAGAGAACGATTCGCTGGACCCCGAGAACCGTGTCTTGGCTGAGCCTAGCGATCATGGGCCTGGTCGTGGCGGGCGTCGGTCTGAGCGGTACGGCCTACGTCGTCGGCTATCTGCACGAGCGCATGACGGCCCACGGCGTAGAACACAATCGCGAGATCGCGCAACGGTTGCGGCCATTGCTGGCGCCGCGTATTGACACTACCAAGGAAATTGTCCCGCAGTCGCTCCAGGATGCTGTGACGCTTTACGGCACATTCGGCTATCGCATCGTCTTGTTGGATGACGAAGGGCGGATGGTGGCTGACAGCCATCGACAGACGCGGTTGCCGATGCCGCTCGAACAGACCTGGTTGGATGACTTGGTGCCACTGAAAGTCAGCGACGACCCGCAGAGCGGAATGACTGGGCCGGCTACGGCAACAGCGGAGGATGGCCACGCGATGTTGGTCTGGTTGCAGGAGATTGGCAACGCAGCAGCGTTGTCGCCGCAATGGACGCTAGGTGTGGCAAGCGACCAGCACAACCTTAACGACTTCCTTGGTGAGTTGCATTGGCACCTGGACGGCGTGTTGCTGGTCACGTACCTGCTGATCGGTGTGCTCGGTGCCCTGGCATTGCGCAGTATTGGGCGCGCCTATGAGCGGAAGCTGGAGAGCCAGGTCCGTGAACGCACGCGGGCGCTGGACGCCGCTCACAAAGATGTGCTGGCCAAAACACGCCTGGCCACCATAGGACAGACCGCGGCTGTGCTGGCGCACGAAATGCGCAATCCACTGGCGTCGATCAAATTGGCGTTCTCAGGACTGCAGAGCCGGGATGATATGCCAGAACGCACCCGTCGCCGCCTCGATCTGGTACTAGGAGAGGTAGACCGGCTCGATGCCTTGTTGTCGCAGACGCTGGAGTTAGCCCGTCCGGTACAGATCACCACTCGGCCGGTGTTGCTGGATCAGTTACTCACGCGGGTTATCGAGCAGCAGCAGCCGCTGATCGACAAGCAGAAGCTCCGGGTGCGACGGGAGGTCTGCGCCGATTGCAGGGCCGTCAGTCTCGACGAAGACAAGATGGTGCAGGCATTGTTGAATGTGCTGAAGAATGCGATAGAGGCGAGCCCGGAGGGTTCCGCGATCGACATCAGTGTGGCGCGTGCAAATGACGAAGTCGTGCTGCAGATGGTCAACGGCGGTGAGCCGTTGGCTGCGGAGACGATCAGGCAGGCCTTCGACCCCTTCTTCACGACAAAGCCCCATGGTTCGGGTCTCGGCCTGGGGATGGTCAAGCGGGTTGTCGAGGCGCATGGCGGTGAGGTGTCGTTGGACAGTGCCCCGGCATACGGCACGCGTGTGATTATCCGTCTTCCGATGAATCGCGAGGCAGATCGCGAATAACGACTTACGGGCGGTTCCTGCTGTTCTCGGTGCCGGTCACGTCGATTCAACGTATCGTCGAATAATTCTTCATCTTGTTCACTGCTCGTCGCGAGCACATTGGCGCCTGACGGTCTTGAAGCCAGTGGCGGCCCTGTTTTTTCTGCAGTTTTGCGCATTTTCATCAAGTGGCGCGTTCTGTGCATCGGATGACCTGCGGCCGGTAAGGCTGTTACGGGTCCAATCGAACCCTCGGTCGAGACCCGATGGAGATTCACGATGTTTCATGCACACAGCCCGTTGGGCCTTCTCCTCTGGTCGATCGTGCTGATCGTGTGCATCGTTTTTTTGGCGACCATGCTCAGGGGTAAGTGATGGACGATGTGACAGGCCGCAAAGCGCAACAACGGGAAACGGGGATACAGCATGACCCGGTCTGTGGCATGGAAGTGAAACCCGACGCGCCGTTCCATGCAGACCATGAGGGAAGGACATATCGCTTTTGCAGCGAGCGCTGTCAAAACAAGTTTGAGGCGAATCCCGCGAGCTATGCGTCGGTAAACGCCGCGGCCGCCAAGAAAGCAGCCCTTGGGGATGGGGTTGGCCACGGACACCAGGATCATTGTGCCCCTGTCGCGCCCTCGTCGACCGACGAGACAGTCGGTGCGGCCACAGAGTACACCTGCCCGATGCACCCGGAAATACGGCAGCGGGGCCCAGGGACTTGTCCCAAGTGCGGCATGGCGTTGGAGCCGGTCGCGATGCCAGCTGCCGAACGTACGGAATATGTCTGTCCGATGCACCCCGAAATCGTGCAGGACCACCCTGGTAACTGCCCGAAATGCGGTATGGCGCTGGAGCCACGGACCGCAGCCGCAGAGGAGGATGACAGCGAACTGCGCGACATGAGCCGGCGCTTCTGGGTCAGTGCAGCGTTGGCGGTACCGGTGTTCCTTAGCGCCATGGCGGCCGAATTTTGGCCTCAGGAGATGGCTGCCGTCATCGCGCCGAAACTGCGTCAGTGGCTCGAAATGCTGGTGGCGACACCGGTCGTGGTCTGGGGTGGATGGGTCTTCTACGTGCGCGCGATCCAGTCGCTGATATCGCGCAATCTCAATATGTTCACCCTGATCGGACTCGGTGTGTCCGTGGCTTGGGCCTACAGCGCGGTGGCCGTATTGCTGCCGGGCATTTTCCCGGATTCGGTCTTCAACGCCATGGGTGTGGTGCCGGTCTACTTTGAGGCCGCGGCGGTGATCACCACGCTGGTCCTGCTCGGTCAGGTGCTGGAACTACGCGCGCGCAGCCAGACCAATGCCGCCATCAAGTTGCTGCTGGGGCTGGCACCCAAGACCGCGCGCCTGGTGCGCGCGGATGGCAAGGAGGAAGACATCCCGCTGCAGCACGTGAAGGTAGGCGATGTCCTGCGAATCAGACCGGGTGAAAAGGTGCCGGTCGATGGCGAGGTGATCGAGGGCGACAGCAGCGTCGACGAGTCCATGGTTACGGGTGAGCCGATCCCGGTACGCAAGGTGACCGGAGAACGTCTGATCGGCGCCACCGTCAACGGTACGGGCAGCCTGTTGATGCGGGCCGAGAAAGTCGGCGCCGATACCCTGCTGGCGCAGATCGTCCAGATGGTCGCCGAGGCGCAGCGCTCGCGCGCGCCGATACAAAAGCTGGTCGATGTTGTCTCCGGTTATTTCGTACCGGCAGTGGTGCTGATCGCTGTGCTTGCCTTCGTGGTCTGGGGGCTCTGGGGGCCCGAGCCGCGCCTGGCCTTCGCCGTGATAAACGCGGTGGCGGTCCTGATCATCGCCTGCCCCTGCGCCCTGGGATTGGCCACCCCGATGTCCATCATGGTGGGGACCGGCCGTGGTGCGACCTTGGGGGTGTTGTTCAAGAACGCCGAGGCGTTGGAGGTCATGCGCAAGGTCGACACGCTGGTAGTGGACAAGACCGGCACGCTGACCGAAGGCAAACCGGAGCTGGTCACCGTGGAGTCGGTTTCAGGCTTCGATGAGGCGACCCTGCTGCGGTTGGCCGGTAGCCTGGAGCGGGCCAGTGAACACCCGCTGGCCGCAGCCATCGTCAAGGGCGCGGAGTCCAAGGGCGCTGCACTGGTCAAGCCAGAGGACTTTGCCTCCGTGACCGGACGTGGGGTGACGGGCCGAGTGGATGGCAGACAGGTGGCGCTCGGCAACCGCAGGCTACTCGAGGAGAGCGGGGTGGATACCGCACCCCTGCGGACCCGCGCGGACACCCTGCGGGCGGAAGGTCAGACGGTGATGTACCTGACCATAGACGGGCAGGCTGCCGGCCTGCTGGGCGTTGCCGATCCGATCAAGGCCTCGACGCCGGAGGCCCTGAAGGTGCTGCACGAAGAGGGCGTACAGGTGGTGATGCTGACCGGCGACAACCGCACCACGGCAAAGGCCGTGGCCGATCGGCTCGGGATCGACCGTGTTCAGGCCGAGGTGCTGCCTGAACAGAAGAGCGAGGTCGTCAGGCAACTGCAGGCCGAGGGCCATATCGTGGCAATGGCCGGTGACGGCATTAATGATGCACCCGCGTTGGCCCAGGCACATGTCGGCATCGCGATGGGCACGGGTACCGACGTCGCGATGGAAAGCGCGGGAGTTACCCTCGTCAAGGGTGATCTGCGCGGCATTGCGCGGGCGCGCCGGTTGTCGCACGCGACCATGCGCAACATCCGGCAGAACCTCTTCTTCGCCTTCATCTACAACTCGCTCGGTGTTCCCGTCGCCGCGGGCGCGCTGTATCCCGTATTCGGACTGTTGTTGTCACCGATCATCGCCGCGGCGGCGATGAGCTTCAGCTCCGTATCGGTGATCGCCAATGCCTTGCGGCTGCGGAGGGCAAGTTTATGAAGCCGGACCGGTCAGCGGCGTGCCGGACTTCGGTCAGAACGTGAGCGGCGCGGAGGAGCAGATGTGTCACCTGATTCTCCTGCTGCCGGTGCTCACCCTGCCGGTGTTCTGGCTGTGGGCGGCGGTGTATGCGCTGCCGGTCTACCTGGTGATCTCGGGCTTCTCGGTGTGGGTCTATTTCTACGCCGCCGCCGTCATGCGCCGGCGCGTGGTGATTGGACCGGAAATGCTCCTGCATGATCAGGCCGAGATGGTGAGCGAGGTTGCCGACGGACTTCGAATTCTGCTGCACGGTGAACTCTGTCATGCGGAGTCATTGGATTCATTGCGGCGCGGTGATCGGGTCGAGGTCGTGGGCATAACCGGGGTGACACTCCGGGTGAAGTCGGTACCCGATGCCAACAGCAGCACTCGGGCGCATCCTTGAGGAGCGGCGAAAAAGATGCTGGCCTTGGCGCTTGTGCTGACGCTGGGAATTGCCGCCGGCTGGTTGAGCCGGCATCTGGGTCTTCCGGCCGCGGTCGGCCAGGTGGCGCTCGGTGCCTTGCTCGGGCCAGCGACACTGGGTTGGGTGGCCCCGGACGCGATTCTGCGCCTTCTTGCCGAGGTTGGCGTTATCCTGCTGTTGGGGATGGCCGGTCTGCATATCGGACTGGATCGATTGATGGCTGCAGGCAGCGCCGCCTGGGGAGTGGCGCTGCTCGGCATCGCGCTGTCGTTGGGCGGAGGCTACGTCGCCGCGAGCTGGTGGGGTTCGCCTGGGCCCGAGGCGGTTTATGTAGGCACCGCGCTGGCGGCGACCAGTATCGGCATGAGCGTCCAGGCCCTTCATCAATTCGGGTTGTTGAAGTCGTGGGTAGGTGAGGTCGTCGTTGCGGCGGCGGTGATCGACGACGTCATTGCGCTATACCTTCTCGCCGTGGCGCATGACGTGCTCAGCGGTAGCTTCTCGCTGCCTGGGCTCGCGGTGTCTTTCGGTGTGGCATTGCTCGCGCTGGGTGCGGTGTTCTGGCTTTCCCGTTTTGGGATTCGCTTCGTGGCGGGCAAGGCCTATGTCGTTCCAGTCGTGATTGCCGTGCTGCTGACCGCCGGTATGGCCACGGCCGCCCTCGGGTTGTCTGCCGTCGTGGGCGGTTTCTTCGCCGGGCTAGGCATCGGAGACGGCGCGCGTACCCGACGCGAACACCTTGTGAGGGCGCTGGACCGGATCGTCCTGTTGATGGTGCCGTTCTTCTTCGTCCTGATCGGTGTTGCAGCGGAGTGGGATGTCGTTACCGAGCCTGGCATGGTTGTTCTTGCAGCGAGCCTCTTGCTGGTCGCGTTGTTGGGCAAGATCGTCGCTGGATTGCTGGGCGCCTTGGGTGGGGGCCTTTGGGCAGCGCTGGTCGTGGGCGCCAGCATGGCGCCGCGTGGCGAGGTGGCTCTCGTAGTCGCAGACCTCGGGTTTCGGCAGGGCCACCTCGATCACCATGTCTTCGTCACCCTGATTCTGGTCGCGGTGTCCGCAGCGATCTTTGCGCCGGTGCTGATAGCGGTCACGGCACGTGAATACCGGCGACGCCTGGCGTGAGCGGTTGTGGTTTTGCTGTACACGATCTTGACAAAGTCTTTTTCAGAGCCTTTGGCTCGACGGAAATCGATGCACGCGGCTTCTGTTTTTTTCCTGTAACTCGACCAATTTCGGCGATCGAAAATTTCGCCGATTTCTGTGCCGCAGCGAAAAATCCAATATTCGGTGTTTCCTTTGGCGGCCTGTCCAGTTCGACGCGCATAGGCAGCCGGTTCTGCCACGCGTTGCAGTAAAACGAATCGTTAAGAAATTTGTTGTTTTTGCGGCGTTTCTTGGTTTCCCGGCGTTGCAGGGCTGTCTCTGGTCGAAACGATATCTCTGAAAAGACAACGGTTTTTGAAGAGATCGTCCATTGGCCTTTGATTTGCAGAGTACAGGTCGGGGCCACAGAGTGAATCAATTGTGAATAGCGAAGAGAGCACATCCCCGGCTGCGACAGCGGTACCGGTCGGTCCGGCGACTGTCGGTGCGGACGTGAGGGACGGCCGTACGATCGTGTCGGCCGTGCTTTCCGCCTACCGGGGTCCGGTTGCTGTTCGCTTGTGGGATGGTTCTCTTGCCGTGGGCTGGCAGGATGCGCCCTGTACTGTGTTCTTCCGCGACTCGGCCACCCTATGCGATCTGGTATTGCATCGGGACCTGATGCAACTGGCGGAGGCCCACCTCGCGGGGGAGGTCGACATCGAGGGCGACCCGGAGGTGTTGTTCGATCTGTCCGCCTATCTGGAGAACCTCCGCATTCCCTGGTCGACCCGTCTGCGGCTGATGCGCTGTGCCCTGCACCTCTCTGGTGACGGGTACCGGAGGGTGTTGCGCCATCGCAGAGTGGCTGAATCGCGACGTGTCAACAGCGCTGCGACCATCGCGTACCACTATGACGTCGGCAACGACTTCTATGGGCTCTGGCTGGATCCGGAGTATGTCTATTCCTGCGCCTATTTTCGCGATCCGGCGCAGCCGCTGGCGGAAGCGCAGCGCGACAAACTCGATTACATCTGTCGCAAGTTGAGGCTGACCCCGGGGCAGCGGCTGCTGGATATCGGCTGCGGCTGGGGAGCGCTGGCACTGTGGGCGGCCAGGCACTATGGCGCCAGGGTGCATGGGATAACACTCAGCGCCGAACAGCAGAAACGTGCCACCGAACGGGTTCAACAGGAGGGGCTGGGTGATCAGGTCGAGATCGAGTTGCTGGACTACCGCGACCTACAGGGGGATGAACGGTATGACTGTATCGCCAGCGTCGGGATGTTCGAGCACGTCGGTGTTCGAAACTTCCCGACGTACTTCGGTGTGGTTCGGCGCTTGCTCAAACCCGGCGGCCTGTTTCTCAACCACGGAATCACCAGTGAGGCCGGTTGGCGGCGTACCCCGCTGACCCGTTTCATGAACCAATACATTTTCCCGGATGGCGAGCTGGCCCGGATCGGTGACGTCGTTGGTGCCATGGAACGGCAAGGGTTCGAGATTCTGGATCTGGAAAGCCTGCGCCCGCACTATCCGTTGACCTTGCGTCACTGGTTGCGTGCGCTGTGTGCACGGCGCGATGCGGTCATCGCGGTATCCAGCGAGGTGACCTATCGGCTGTGGCGTCTGTACATGGCGGGATCGGCGTACTTCTTCGAGCAAGGCAGCATCGGGGTCTACCAGATCCTGGCAGGACGCGCTCACGGCTGCCCGTCCGTTCCGCTGCGCCGCGATGACCTCTACTGCGCACGGGAGCATTGAGCAGTGGCTACTGTCAATCGACCTGAGGCACCCCGTACCGTGATTGATGCCGGGCCAGTGACGCTCGCGGCACCGCCCGCGCGCCGGGTTGGGTGCATTGCTCTGGGCCTGGCGTCAAACCACGAAGGTTTTACGCTGAGGCCAGCGGGAAATGACTTGGAGAGAGGTGAAATATCATGAGAAAACCTGCGAAAAATCGGCTGGCGCTGCTGCCGCTTCTGTTTCTGATCGTCGTCGGTCCGGTTGCGGCGAACGGCGTGCCCAGGGACCTGCCTTATCCGGTCACGACGCCGGATGCGGACGAGATTGCGCGGCAGGTCTACTTCGTCAACCACTTCTACCCGTTCGCGGCCTTCTCGCTGGAACAGCATCCGCGCGGCATGGCGGTCATCGTCAACAAGGATCCCAAGGGATCATTCAATACCCTGGTGGTCGAGCGGCACATCAACAACAGCTACGACGATGGCGTGGTCAAGAGCAAGGAACTGGCGATCTTCCGCGAGGGCAAACTGAAGGCCACCGGCATGCTGATCATCGACTATGAGGATGACACCCGCAGCCACGACCACTTCGTCTGGCTGCCGGAGCTACGCAAGGTGAGGCGCTTTGCGCAGCCTGCCTATCGGGACGCCTGGGGTGGCACGGTCTTCACCTACGGCGATCTCACGCTGCGGAAGCCGTCGCACGAGACGCACGAACTGCTCGGCACTGAGACCTTCGGTCGTTGTCTCGAGGCGCTCACTGTACCTCAGGAGGCTATCAGTAAATGGGGGAGCGAGTCTCCCGGCCCGGTCTGCGACTTCAAGGACAAGCAGGTTTACGTGTTGAAAAGCACCACGCGGTTCGACAACTGGTGGTACGACTACCGTATCAGCTTCGTCGATACCCGCACCTTCGCCGACTACCGCACCGAGTATTACAAGGACGGCAAATTGATCAAGTTTATAGATCGTGATTGGCGCACCCTGGGAATGGACGACCCGCGGGCGCAGTACTGGGCATCCTGGTACGGCAAGAATCTGCGCACGGGCAACCAGAGCATGATCATCGTACCGCGCTCGGCACTCGCGTACAGCGCCAACAGGGGACCGGACTTCTGGTCGGAGCAGACGTTGAGGAAGCTGCACCGCTAGTGGGGAACGGCTTGGCCGCAGGTACACGACGCTTGGCCAAGTTTCAGCAACAGCCGGTGTCAAGGCGGTTGGGTGTCGGACGATGGCCACGGGAAATGCAGTACAAAACATGCTCGCCGATCAGCCAACAACTGGCGCACACGGAACGGACATGGAGAAGGCTATGAGCCGCGAATTTATCCACTCGGATCGCATCGCTTATTTCACTATGGAGATAGCGCTGCGTTCCGACATCCCTACCTACAGTGGTGGGTTGGGGGTGCTCGCTGGCGACACCGTGCGTTCGGCCGCCGACCTGGAACTGCCGTTGGTGACAGTGAGTCTCGCTAGTCGCTTGGGATATTTCCGCCAACACATCGATGAAGCGGGTCGCCAGCAGGAGGACCCCGATTCTTGGGATCCGGCGGCGCTGGCGCTGCCGTTGCAGGCCCGGGTGGTCGTGGCCGTCGAGGGGCGGGACGTCTGGGTGGGCGGTTGGCTCTATGTGCTTGAAGGGCATATGGGCGGCCGCCAGCCGGTCATCCTGCTGGACACCGATCTGACTGAGAATGACCCGGCGGATCGCGAACTGACGCACTACCTCTATGGCGGCGACGAAACCTATCGGCTCAAGCAGGAGATCGTGCTCGGTATCGGTGGCGTACGCATGCTCCACGCGCTGGGCTTTCGCGTGCGCCAGTACCATTTGAATGAAGGGCACGCTGCGCTGTTGTGCCTGGAGCTGTTGAACCAGTTTGCCTATGCGGACGACAACCTGCGTCCTGGCGATACTCCTTATGACGTCCCGCGTGTGCGGGAGTTGTGTAATTTCACCACCCACACGCCGGTCGAGGCCGGGCAGGACAAGTTCTCCTATGACGTGGTACAGCGGATCCTGGGAGATTTTGTTGACTTGGCGATGCTACGACGTCTGGCCGGTGACGATCAGCTCAATATGACCCGGCTGGCACTCAATTGTAGCGACTATGTCAACGGCGTCGCCAAGCGCCATGCGGAAACGTCGCGGCACCTGTTTCCGGGCTATCGGGTACGGTCCGTCACGAACGGCGTGCACCCTTTCACCTGGACGCATGCGGCATTCGCAAGGCTTTATGACGGACATCTGCCGGGCTGGTGCCACGAGCCGGAACTGCTGATACGGGCTGAGTGCTGTATCAGCGATGACGCCATCTGGCAGGCCCACCGGGAGGCCAAGCAGGCGCTGGTGGAGCGGGTGAAGTCGCTGACCGGAACAGGTCTCGACGCGGAGGTGTTTACCGTGGGGTTCGCGCGGCGAATGACTGCCTACAAGCGACCCGAACTGCTCTTCTCCGATATGGCGCGTCTCAGGGAAATCGCCAGAAAGATGCCGTTGCAGATCGTGCTGGCGGGCAAGGCGCACCCGCGCGATCAGGATGGCAAACGCGCCATCGAGGCGCTTCATGCGCATATCCGTGATCTATCCGATACCGTGCCCACCATGTTCCTGCCCAACTATGACATGGCCATCGCCGCGGCCATGGTCGCCGGAGTCGATGTCTGGCTCAACACGCCACTACCACCCTGGGAGGCCTCGGGCACTAGCGGCATGAAGGCGGCCTTCAACGGCGTGCCCAACCTGAGTGTCCTTGACGGCTGGTGGTCGGAAGGTTGGATCGAGGGGATCACCGGCTGGGGTATCGGAGATGGCAGGTCGGGCAAAGACGACGCTGCCGCGCTCTACGACAAGCTCGAGCGGGTGGTGTTGCCCCTGTACTACGAAAACCGTATCGGCTGGATCGCGGTCATGAAGGGTGCGATTGCCAAGAACGCATCGTTCTTCAACAGCCATCGCATGCTGCGTCGTTACACCAGCGATGCTTACGTGCGATGACGGCACAAAAAGGCGGTGCATACGAATAAAGTGCAGTGATGAATGGCGTGGAAGACGTCGATCTCGTATGTGAGATATTTTTTCACGATCGATGCTGATCGATTCATGGAAGATTGGGAGCCCGTTGAAACATCACGGCCTGGCATAGATCCCTTGGGAGATTGAATGAAAATGAATCAAAAGCCGACGTTCAGTGTCAAGAATCCAGCGGTCGAATTGGCCGTGGCTATTGGAATTGGCGTATTGCTGGCGTTATTGAGTCCCCATGTCGGGAATGCCGCCGAAATGCATCATGGCCCTGCGGGCCAAGTACCCGTCACTACATTGATTCAGAACCCGAAGGTACCCTTCATGTACGCGCTCGGCTTACAGGCATTTCGTGACAAGTGCTCAAGCTGTCACGGGCAGTGGGCGGAAGGTGTTGCAGATAAAGGGCCACCCTTGGTGCATCCCTACTATCAACCCGGTCATCATCCGGACGACGCGTTCTACCGTGCAGCGAAGAATGGCGTAAAGAGCCACCACTGGCGATTCGGGGACATGCCGCCCGTAGAAGGGATTACGGAAAAGGACATTGCTGCAATCCTGAGGTTTGTTCGCTGGTGGCAGGAGCAGAATGGGGTCAGGTAATCAATTCTGTCTGACCAGGGATGGCTCATAGGACAGGCGGCAACAACGGACCTTTGCGATGGAACATCAGGTACTCACCAGTGTTGTCGTCCTCCTGGCCGGCTCTGTCGGGCTGCTGGCCCTGTTCGAGCGCGTCCAACTGCCCATTATTCTGGCGTATCTGCTGGTCGGTGTGACACTTGGCCCCTCCGGTTTCGCCTGGATACCTCACAACCAGGATCTGCATTATTTCGCCGAGTTTGGTGTGGTCCTGCTGCTGTTCACCGTCGGCCTTGAGTTTTCCCTTAGCCGGCTCTGGGCTTTGCGCAAACACGTGTTCGGGCT
>Ga0209203_1001521_pt1 | contig 16919 bp, 10 predicted proteins | sample AD_UKC109_MetaG_FD_184423 | JGI IMG/M metagenome (GOLD analysis project Ga0209203, IMG submission 184423) | Active sludge microbial communities of municipal wastewater-treating anaerobic digesters from Hong Kong - AD_UKC109_MetaG (SPAdes)... | ecosystem: Engineered > Bioreactor > Anaerobic >... | reverse complement strand
CCATAGCCGGGCGGCACAGTCCAACAATATTTTATTCATTATTCCCGTTATCCATTAAAAAAGAATGAATTATAGAGTGAAAATAGTTTTGCTCTTGTTATATTTGTATGGGAACAATGAATAAAAAACTTTTACGTTGGGCACAATATTGACGCACCATGGACACTAAGGATTTAAAAATACAAATAGCAAGTGATGTAAATGAAAGAGATGGAATCGGCATCGAAGTTTACAAAGGTGATAAATTGCTTATAGAGATATTTCGTGATGATACGGAATTGACTAAAACCATTACTCTTTATGATAAAACTATATCACTTGAAATAATGGAATATGCAATAGAATTATTTAAGAAGGAAATTCCCAATAATTTCATTGATTATTCAAAACTAGACTCAAATGAATAAAGAACAAAAAAAAGATATTGCATATTCTGTAATAAAAGCAGGATTAGGCTCTATTCCAATAGCAGGAGCCGCAGCATCTGAACTTATGCAAATGATTGTAACTCCACCATTAGAGAAAAGGAGAGAAAAATGGATGGAAGAAATTGGAAATAGAATTAAGGATTTGGAAAGCAATAGTCAATTTGATTTAAATTCACTACAAGACAATCAAATATTCATCGATGTTGTTCTACAAACAACGCAGCAAGCATTAAAGACAAGTCAGCAAGAAAAGCTTGACTATTATAAAAATGCCATTATTAATACAGCGACTGGGGAGCATCCTGAAATATCTGAAATACAAATATTTTTAAATCTGATTTCCGATTACACGATTTGGCATGTAAAGATTCTAAAACTGTTTAATAATCCGATAGATTATTTTGAAAAGCATTCTTTGACTGTTCCAAATTTTATGTCAGCAAGTTTATCCAGCATTTTGGAAATCGCATTTCCCGAGTTAAAGGGGAAAACTGACTTTTACAATTTGATTTGGGATGACTTACATAGAGCAGGATTACATAAAACTGGTGGACTTCAAACGATGATGTCAAGCTCTGGATTAATGGTTTCTAGAACATCGGATTTTGGAAAACGATTTTTGGGTTTTATTGAGAAAAGAGAATAAAAAATACTGTGCCCAACACGCGGTCATAAAACATTGCGCGGATAGTGGTATATTTGAACGAAATAACATTTAATCAACGGCTTAGCGGGCTGATAAGTTTGTGCTCCGAAATGCGCAACGATTTCATACCGCAAAACGTTACCAGCCATATTAAAAAGACAGCGAAATGAAAAAACTTTGGGACAACATAACAGCAAATGATGTTAAAAAAGCAATAGAACTTTTTGAAAGGACAAATGAAAATTATCCTGAGCCACGTAACACATTTCTAATTTACAATGACAAAAAATATCCTGCAAAACACATTCGGGGACTTGCTTACTTCATTGCCAATAAAAAAGAAATTTCAAAAGGTGAATATAGTGGCGGACAAGAAACAGCGTCTTTTTTCAAAAAGTTAGGTTTTACAGTTCAATACAAAAAGGACACGCTTAAACCGATAGAGAAAAGCAAAACAATTCCCAAACAAACTAAACAAGACGAACCACGAAAACCAATCAGCAAAAAATTAAATGTTGTTAGTCAAAAAAATGCAATCCAAAGGTTACTACAAAAATATTTCGGGCATATTGAGACAGAGAAAAAATTTGACTGGTTAAAAACACCAAACCAAGAAAAATTACCCAAAGAGTATTCTCAAATCGTAAAAGCATTATCGGAATACCGAAATCAAAACAGTTTTCAAAAGTCAAACTACCAACTTCTTTGCGACATTGTTTTGGAAGACCATAAATTGATTATTGAGTATGATGAAAATCAACATTTCAGTAAAGCGAGAGAAATTACATTAGAAAATTACCCTTCAACAATTAAACTCAATTTCTCAAAAGAAACGTGGATAAATGCCTGTAAGAAAATTAACGCTAAAGATAACAGCCCGATAGACAGAGATGAAAAAAGAGCTTTTAACGACACAGTAAGAGATATTGAGGCATTTAGACACGGTTATAAACTTGTAAGAATTAAGCACGGCGATATAGATTGGGAAGCGGATGGAGCTGAAAAACACTTTAAGCAAATTGTCTCTTTTACAGACGAAAACAATGAAAAACCTACTAAACATAAAATTGCACGACTAATTGTTACAGGTAAGCAGTATGACAAAGACGGCAATCCAAACTTTTCCAAACTGGAAAAACTAATTGAAAAATATCTTGCAACAGAATACAAGAAAAGAACTTACGAATTTATTCTTACGCCTGGTGGATTTTTAAATTTTGATTTTCCAGAGAGTTTGCGATACGACCTTGATATTGTAGATGCAGAAGCACACAACGTGGCTTTACTTCAAAAAGAAGCCAATTCGTACATAGCATCATTTTTTGACAGCATAAATACAACAACTTTTGAAAAACTTAAAGAAACAGCAGATTATTTTACTATTGGTATTGACGGCTTCAATCCCAAAAACTACCAACATATTGAACTGGTTGCCATTTATGATTTGAAAAAGGAGAAGATAATTAGCTGGACAGGGAAATTTTATCCAACCGAAGGCCAGAAAAAGGACCTTATCAAAATAAACAACCTTGAAACTCATTTCATTGAGCTAAATAATCAAAAAGTTGTAATTCTTGGCTGTCACGACCTAAATGTTTTCAGTCCTCGTGGACAGGCTACAGCAAATCCCAACGGATGGAAAAAGCAAATAGCAGATAAATTCAAATCATCTTGCAAGAAATATAACCCAGAAATAATTCTACAACATCCACATACGACAGACACTCCAAATATTTGGAACTTAGCTTGGCGGACAGTTGAAAAGGAATTACCTAACGTAAAACACTTCGCAAGTGGTATAAAATATTACAATAGAAATGGTGTTCGTAGTGAAATTGACAAGGTTTTGGAAAAGACAAAAAAGGGAGACGTAATTGACTTCTACTATGACTAAAAAGAAATACCGCTGGTAACAAAGTGTAGCTGCAATAAGGGTTTCATTTGTAATTCAAGCATTCTGCCCCCTCAAACTTCAATGGTGGTGGACAACAAGAAAGAAGCACGCTCTCCCACACTTACCTCACCCCCAGCCGTTTGAGAACAGCATTTAGGAGTACGTAGTTTTTGGCAATTAATTATATTTAATGATTATGAAAAATATTACTGACATTATTAAAAGTATTGATTCGAATTTTCCTAATTTTCCTAATGTCAATCCAACTTTGATTTACAATGAGGGTTGGATGACGAGATTGTTAGTAAAACAGTCAATGATAGAAAAAACCAAGCTAAAAGGACTCGATTTTGGTAAAATTTCAAAATGGACTTCAGAAGCGTTAATTTCTAGCCCGTTTGTTAAAGCAGGTCAATATCGAGAGGGGTATACACGTGTTGATATGGCATTGGGTGACTTTGTTGTTAATTATATAAAGAGCGGGAAAATAATCATTTCTGAAAGAGCTAAAATATTTGGGATTATTGAGGCGAAAATGGGCAGTAATTTAAGTAAAGGAACAAAATATTTTAAAGATTATAATCAAGCAAGTAGAAGCTTAGCATGTATATGCAGCCAAACATATGATAAAAAAAACTGCGAAATATTTTTTATCGTTGTTGCTCCGCAGATAAAATTGGAGAAACATAAGATTGATAATCAAATTGATTTACAGAACATGATTCAGCAAATAAGGAATAGATTTAAAATATATTCTGTAAGTTATCAAGCTCAACAAAATATGGATTTATTACTTTCTAAAGCTGAGACATGTTCAGTGAAATCATGGAGCTATGAGGAATGGATTGACGCAATTGTAGATCCTAATTCCAAAGAACTATTAAGTGTTTTTTATGAGAAAGCGAAGAAATGGAATAAGATAAAATAATATAAATATTATACTTCCCTAAATTCAGATCACAGAGGAGATTAAATAAAACAGATGACCCACAAATGGTACATTAGTTTTTTTGCCGCACAAGAGCCAACTTTTCCCAAAACCAAAAGAACTGCGTTTTCAACCGCATAACGTAACTTAAATTTTAAAACAAAATCTTACATTTGTCCTATATAGGACAAGTTAGATAAAGGGAAGTCAATGCTTGGACAGAAACTCAAAGAATTAAGAGAGGCTAGAGGACTTTTACAAAGGCAAGTCGCAGCTGAATTAGATGTTGATACCGCCTACATCAGTAAAATGGAAAACAACGATAAGCCGGTGAGTAAAGCCTACTTATCGAAGTTGGCAAAATTGTATGCTTTGGATGAGAAAGAGCTTTTGACACTATGGCTTGCTGATAAAGTTTATGATGTTGTGAAAGACCAAGAAGTGGCTTTGAGAGCTATGGAAGTTGCAGTAGAAGAAATAAAAAGTAAAAAAAAATGAAGTTAATGGATATAAACTCCGATATAAACATTTTAGGCAGTTTGCCAGATTGGACCTTGATAAAAGCTTTCCTCTCTGAAGATATGGATTCTATAAAAGACAAAGGGGGAATACATAAATACACTGCTATAAAAACCGATAAGTCTGTCAAACGCTTTGAAAAAGCCATTAAAACGACCTTGATACAAAATAATAAGCCCGGATTAGAAACAATAATCAGACAAGCAATAAAATCGAATACCACAAGTGCCGAAACGCTGTTACTTCTATTCTGGAACGCTTCTGTAAATAATGAATTGTTGTTTCATCTGAACGATAAAGTTTTTTTTCCTGCTTTTTATAGTGGCAGAGTTTCAATAAAAAATGATGAAGTAGTCGCTTGTATTAAAGATTTGAAACAATCGGAAGATGATCTGAAAAAGTGGTCTGAAATCACTATTACAACTACTGCATCTAAATACCTGACCTTATTAAAAAAGTTTGGTTTAATGGAAGGCTCAGTAAACAAGTCCATTGTTCATCCTCACTTGAATGATGCTATGTTTATTCTTTATGTCTATTGGTTAGTTGCTATTTCAGAAAAGCCCAATCTTGTTTCCAGCAATTGGCTTCCCTATTCGTTCAGCGAAAAGCAAGCTTTTCTCGACAGGCTACTGCAAAAAAAATTTTCAAAATATTTTAATGTGGTTTATACAGGCGACAAGCTCAGTGTTGAACCATTAATCCCATACGAATCAATCTATGAATACATCAGTCAATCCTGAACATATCATTACACAGTTAAAACGGATAGTGGAATCTGATAAGCGTTCAGAAATCCGCTTGAATGCCAATGGCGGTAATTCCATTTTATTGGTTTGCCCCCCAGAATTGGAGTTCCAATTTATTGGCAAATTGGTGGAATTGATGCCTCACGATACCTATAAAATTATTGACATAAATGAAATGTTGATTTCTTTTGTTGAAGCACATCAAACCGACCTTGTTGAAATGTTTGATTTATTAAGGGGTTCGGTTCATCAAATTTTCAAAGCACCGGAAGGCGAAACAAGTCCCGATTTGTTCAAGCACCTGCTTGCTGCAATTGAAGAAACATTCAACGAAAATAAAATACCTGTACTCATCCATAGCGGAGCACTCTATGGTAGTGGAATTGACAACATTCATTTAATGGAAAACGAATTAGTAATGAAGGCAAAATCACCTTTAATTATTTTATATCCTGCCACCCAGGAAGGTGAGCAGTTAATGTTCCTGAATTCACGCCCTTCATCAAAGTACAGATGTATGATTGTTAACTAAAGAATAATACGAAAATGAAGATAAAAGAAATACTGACCATTGACCTAAGCGAAGACATCAAGAATGTTATCAACTTAGAAGACATTTCAGAAAAGGAAATTCAGGCAGAAATTGAAAGCTATATCGTTACAGATGGATTGGCTCGTGAATATGCAGGTTTTGTTGATACGTTTACTTCTAACATTCTTGAAACAGGTGTTTGGATTTCTGGTTTTTACGGGTCGGGTAAATCATATTTTGGCAAACTACTGGGATATTTGATTAGCAATAGAAATATCAATGGCACGCCTGCAAGAGAAAGAATATTACAACGCTTTACTGGCGTAAATGATGAAGCACTAATAAAAAATTCTCTTTCAAAATTAAATTCAGTTAATTCAAGAGTAGTTTTCTTAGACGTTGCTCAACAGGATACTTCAAAAGGTTTCTCTTATACCTTGTATAAAAACTTATTAAAATCACTCGGTTTTCCTGAGAATGAACACGGTATTTTCTTATTTCAATTGATGCTAAGTGAAGGCAAAACTGACATACAAGACTTCGTTTTTGATGCAACAGGTTTAGATTGGAACGACATCAGAACAAGTTCTTTCAAATATGCAAAAGCTATAAAAGAACTGTATATCAAGAAAGGGAACACCGATGCAGATTATGACATCCTTCTTACAACTATTCGCAGAGATATTGACCAGTTCAGTTCATCAAGATTGCAGGAAGAACTTACAAATTATTTTAGTGTAGCAAAAGATGAAAAGGTTGTTTTTCTGTTTGATGAAGCCAGTGAAGCAATAAATCAAAAGAAGATTACAGTATTAGATTTACAAGCCATCAGCGAATCGCTTTCATCATTAGGCGGCAAAGTTTGGACCATTGCCATTGCTCAGGAAAAGTTAGATGATGTTATCAATAACTCCAATGTAAGCAAAGCCCAATTAACCAAAGTAACAGACCGTTTCAAGACTAAAATTCACTTGGAAGCCACCGAAGTTGATGTTATCATTCGCAACAGACTATTGAGAAAAACGGAAACAGGCATTCAAAAGCTAACTGAACACTTCAATAAAAATTCAGGTAAGATTTCAGACCACGCTGCCATTCACGGTGCCGGCATCAGCAAAACAGATAGTGCAGAGAACTATGCAACCTACTATCCATTCTATAAGTATCAGTTTGACTTATTACAAAACTTCCTGTTTGGCACTAAAGGATATGCATCCACTAAAGTAGCTGCAAGAGGTATGATCATCACCACCTACGACATCCTTCGACAAGAAGTACAACATAATGAACTGTTTCATACCGTTACCGGCTGGCATATTGCTAAAGAAGGGCAGCCTCAACCGCCTGTGAGATTGGTAAGCCGGTACGACAATGCAGAAAGAATTTTATTAGAAGCTGGTTCACCCATTTCAGGCAGAAGGTTGTTAGAAACCATCAATTTCCTTACAGAAGCAGAAGTTACACCTTCTTCTTTGCCCAATATCACCAAGTCTTTCATCAGCGACCCTGATGAACAATTTAAGGTACAAGACGACATCGTAAAGGCTCTTGATTTACTCACAGAAGCAAAAGTGTTGTTATATACCAACAAAACATATCGCATCACATCCGATATTGAACAAAGATTATTGGACGAAATGAACGGCTTTACCGTTCAAGGTTTCGTAAAGAAAAAGCAATTAGTTACAGCCTATAAAGGTGCAAACTTCACCAAATCCATAGCCAGAGTAACCGACAATGGGCTGCCTTACGATTTTTACATCACTACCGACAACGACGATGAGCTCACAGCTCCCAATCTAAAATACCTTAAAGTAAAGGTAAAGAGTGTTTACAATATATCAGATGATAGGGCAGCTGATATAGATGCTTTGAAACTACAACACCAAAACGACAAAGATTTATTGTGGTTAGTGCCGGACAACACTCATTTCAAAGAATTGGATCGTTTGATTGACGAAGTAGAACGCATCACCTACTTAGAGCAGAAATACAACAACCCCAACTCTGATGAAGGTAAAATTTTGATTTCTTTCTCCACGGCAAAAGGAGAAAAACAAAATCGCATTAAGGACTTAGTAGATGAAAGTTTAATAAATGCCACCGCAGTTTATTTATACAATACACTGCAACTCAATAAAGACAACTGGCAAACAACACTTCAAGCCCAGCAAAAAAACATCATTCAAAATGTGTACAGCAAGCGATTAGCTTCGCAATTGAGTGACAGCGTTGCAGCAGCAGTTATTAGAGAAGCCAACAATGGTCGTTTGCAACAATACTTTACAGGCAACGATTTTTCTTTTTTTGATACTCAGGGCAATTTTATTGGCGAAAACCTAAAGGTATCTGAAGAAATATTGTACAAAATACGGAACACTTTTGTGGATGGTGCCACTCTGGAAAAAGAACTCGAACAACCGCCTACCGGATTTACTTTCGGTACCGTTATCTCATCGGTTGCCGCATTGATGCGGGCCGGTAAGCTCATTGCCAAATACAACGGTGCTGAAAAGTTTTCTTGGAGAGACGAAGGTGTTTTAAATATTTTCAATACGGCCCGTGAGTTCAGAAGAGCTTCTTTCAAAGCAGTATCCAAATCCCTTTCTGCATTACAAAAACAAGAGCTGGCTCAATTCCTATTGGATATTGAAGTGGACAAATACATCGGTCGAAAAGTGGATTACAACACCAACGATTTTGAATTAGTGGCTGCTGTGCGTGATACAGCTAAACATTTTGCGGATAAAGTAACAACACTCCGAAACAGCGAAAAAGAGTTTGACAAATTATTCCCACAAGCAGACAGTAATGCCTCCTATTTAGGTGGTTTTACAGGTGCAGTTAGCGAAGCCAATTACATTGATAAAGCAGTGGAGTTCTTATCTGCCAAAGATGATTTTTTGAAAGCCCTGCAAGAAATTGAAAAAGTCGAAAAGTTTATCCGTAACAACTTATCCAAAGTAAAAGAATGGAAAATATTTGTTACTGCGGTGCAAGATGAATTAACCAAAGCTGCCAAAACTAACGCAACCATCCAACAACTCAAAACTGACTTTGAAGCACATTTGAATGGTGATGTAATAAAAAACTTTGCCTCTCTTCAGCAATCAGCACAAAAAACAAAAGATGAATACCATCAATTGTTTAGTGCAGCAATGCAAGATTGTGCTACCAAATATACAGAAATTGATACATTGGCAAATGAGCTAATAAAGGAGATTGAGTCGCTACCATCGGGCTTAAATCAAGTCGCTTTGGCTAAAGCTAATTCCCTCAATCAGTATGCACAGCAACGAACGTCTGCTACTATTGCAATTGATTTTGATGTCAAAGACAAACATAGCCGCTTCACGTATTCCGAAGTGCTTTCATTTATTGATTTATATTCCAGTAAAAAAACGGAAATAGAAATACTTCGTGCAGGTTTAATAAAAGAAAAAGCACCTGAACCACAACCCGGTACACCACCAACACCCACAGTAAAAAAGTATGCGGTTAAAATGCCAAATACAAAAATGAAAGTGGCTGAATATAAAAGCTGGCTACACAGTGAATTACAAAAGTTAGCCAGTGCATCTGATAATGACGAAATAGAAATCAATTAAAAATGAAACTATCCGAACATACAGAACACATCCGACAACTCATTGACCAAGCGTTTAGAAACCGCTTGGGAAGAATGGGTATCAACGAGGGACAATTAGTACCAATCGACAATCCGCCTGCCGAACGAAAGCGTATAGAAACCATCCGTGAAGTGTTTATTGCAGAAACCGGAACTGTTGGCGATGCTTATGAGAAGTTGGTAGAAGAACTCACTTTTACTTTATTCAACCGCTTGGCAGCGCTCAAAGTGATGGAAGCGCATACCTTGCACCCCGAAATTGTTACCCGCAGAGAAACCCACGGTGGTCGTTCTTTTGCTCATTTGGCTTGGTTGGAGCAAAACCCACAAGCACGAAGTGATGAAGCCGAAGGTCTATTGCCTTTCCTGGAAGAACAACTCCAAAAATTAGCTTCCGATATTCCTTTGTTTAGTCCTCAGCATCCTTACCATTTATTGCCTACGGCATTGGAATTATTGGGCATCATCAATGCCTTTAATCAGGTAGAAAGTGATACACAGGTAGAAGCCGAGATTTGGAAAAGTGATGATGTATTGGGCTGGCTCTACGAAAGCTATAATACATTCAAAAAAACGAAGCACGATCAAAGCGGTTCAAAAACAGAATACAATAAAGTTAGTATCCAAAGTCAATATTACACTCCACGATGGGTCGTACAGTTTTTGGTAGATAATAGCTTGGGAAAACTCTATCTGGAAATGTACCCCGATAGCGAAATACGCCATAAGTATAAAATTGCCAATGCTCCAACTTCGCAAACCAGAGAACGTAAACCACTACACGAAATAAAAATCATCGACCCCGCCACCGGATCGGGCAATTTCCTGCTCTATGCTTTCGATCTCTTTTATGACCTCTACCTCGACCAAATAGAAAACTATGGGGCTGATTACAATGAAGCCGACATTCCAAAACTTATTATAGAAAACAACCTCCACGGTGTGGACTTAGACGACCGAGCCATACAGTTAGCCCAGTTAGGGCTTTACATCAAAGCCAAGAGAAAGAAGCGTACCGTTAAGATTGAACATTTCAATATCGTTAGTTCCGACTTTTTCTTACCGGCTTATGAAGAAGTAAAACACCTTTTTGAAAATGGTGCTCCTTTGGATGAACAGCTTGAAAAAATTGTGATTGACCTATGGGAAGACTTACAACAAGCTCACAAATTTGGCTCACTCATTCGTTTAGAAGAAAAGTTCAGCATCAAGCTGCACGGCTTGGTAAAAGAAGAAGGCATTACACTGTTTACCGAAGAGAACCTGAAAAACTACGAAGAATTCCGAACCAATTTCTTTACCAACCTGCAAAAAGCAGTAGCCCAAAACACCGCCAAACAAGGGCAAACATTCCTCAATACCAAAACACAAGATGCCATTACCTTTTTGCAACTACTTACCCAAAAATATGATGTAGCAGTTGCCAACCCACCCTATACCGATAGTGCAGACTTTGGACCCGAATTGAAAAGTTTCATAGAAGATAATTACAAAAAGCCGTATAAGTTCAATTCTAATTTATACGCTTCGTTTATAAAAAGATGCTTTGAGATGGTTAATCCCGATGGTTATTTGGGGATGTTACACCCCCTTACATTTATGTACATCAGTTCTTTCAAAGATGTTAGAAAATTTATTTTAACAAATACATCCGTTGACATTTTAGCAGAATTAGGTTTAGGTGGTGTGTTTGCTAATGTTCAAGCAGATGTGATGGCTTATACTTTAAAAAAATCAAAAACACGAGGAAAAGGAACTTATTTAGACTTTAAAAAGTACAAAAACCACACAAATAAACCTCTCATCTTTGCTGATGCATATGCAGATTTACTGTCCAATCGACCTAACAAACACAACTACACCCTCCCCCAAGAAAAACTCAAAATAATTGAAGGCTGGCCTTTTATCTATTGGATTAGCGATGGATTTAGGGAGAAGTTTAAGGAGAAGGCTTTGGGTGATATAAATAAAGTTGCTACCGGTTTAATGACTGGTAACAACGATAAATTTTTAAGGTTTTTTTGGGAAGTAGAAAAAGAAAGTATTTCTGACTATTATCCCAATGATAAGCGAAAATGGGTTCCTTATCAGAAGGGTGGACCTTTTTGTAGATGGTATGGCAACAATTGGATTGTTATAAATTTCCAAAATGATGGTTCTTTATTAGCCACAACTGACAATAAAAAATTCTACTTTAAAGAAGGTGTAACATATTCTGCATCCGGATCTAAGGGGGCAAGTTTTCGATATATTGAAGCTAAATATTCTTTTGATAAGGGTGGAGCTTGTGTTTTTAATTTAACAAAGAATAGTACAACTCAGTATTTAGTTGCTTTTTTAAATTCTAAATTATCGAGTTATATCGCAGATTGTTTAAATCCTACTGTTAATATCCAAAAGGGTGATATTGAAAGAATACCATTTGTGATACCCATTTCAAAAATTGAAAACACTATTACTGCATTATCAGTTTCGAACATAGAAACTAAAAAACAGCTTTGTTCTTACCGTATTATTGAAACCAACTTCATTCAAAGCCCTTTGTTAGCTTTTCAAGGAGCAGCTTTAAAAGACCGTGTATTGGCATATCTCAATTATGAGAATGTTCAGCACACACAAGTACTTATCAATGAAGCTATCATCAACGAACTAATTTTTGAAGTTTATGAATTGAGCGATGCAGACCGTGAACAGGTAGAAGCCAAAATGGGTCTTTCCATTGGTTCATTGGCTTTGGTGCAAGAAGCTAAAGAAGCATTTTTAGCAGAATTACTAAACCCATTAGCAGAAGTTACAGAGCATATCCAAAACTTACCTATCACTACTTTTGATGAACAACAAATAAGAGAAATTAAAGAAGCATTTGCTACGCTTTATCGAGGCAATAATGATTTGGAAGAATTTTGTATTCGCCATCAGGTCAATCCTATCAATGTATGGTATTGGTTCAAAGAAGCTCAAATCGTACCGGCAGCCAGAGCAGCAGAAATCGCCTTAGAGTTTTTGGCAGACAACATTCGTACTTTATTACAACAAGATGAGGACGGCATCATTCCATTGGTAGGCTTACCGGGCGAAGAAGCCCTAAGCCAACGCTTAGAGCAACATTGCTTGCAAAATGGCTTTACTGCTGCTCAGTATATGCAGTTGGATAGTTTGCTCGGTCGTCCTGTAAACGAGTACTTAGAACATCATTTCTTTGATGTTCTAAGTTTGCATTTAAAATTATTTAAACAACTTCCTGCTACGCCATTTATATGGCATTTAAGCAGTGGGCAACAGCAAGGTTTTGAAGCCTATATCCTCATCTACAAATGGAACAGAGATAGCCTCTTTAAGCTCAAATCGCAATACATCAGCCACAGGGTACAAAATTTAGAATACCGCCAAATTACCCTGCAAGATGTAAACACGGCACAAGCACAAACTGAGAAAGAAACCATCCGTTTGCAGTTGGAAGAAATAAAATTATTCACTACCAAAATAGACGAACTCATAGCCGAAGGCTACGACCCTAAACTGGATGATGGTGTAGGCAAAAACATAGCCCCATTACAAAAGAAAGGTTTGCTGAGAGCTGAGGTATTAAAAACCACAGGCAGAAGACCACAACTTGAAAAATATTTAAATGCGGATTGGTAAATGACAGATAACTGGATCATACAAGATATAGAAAAGCAAATTGCACAACGCAACAGAATGGTCATTATAGACCCTTCGGGCGAATGTGCATACCTATTGCCACATATAGAAAAACACAACTACACAATCCTTAAAACAGATGCAGCCAACACAGAAGAATGGCAGAGAATTAAGGAAGAATTGATGTTGCGATATGAAGCGGAAAGTAAGTACAAAAACGAGAAAGTAATTTTTTATGTAACTCGACATAAAGATGAATTAAGTTTTTTATATGATTACTGCTTCACACACGGTTGTGTAGATTTGTCCAATCCTGTGGAATGGTTGCGCAAGAAGCTGTTTGCAAGTACAGGCCTCCAAATTACATTGGAAAACCCTATGCTGCTGACGGCGGCTAAATTGGGCATTGGAAAAGACCTCGCTTGGTGGAAAAAAGTGCTGCAAAATTTAGAAGAATTAGTGTCCATTGAAGATGAACTAATCCCTTTTTTAAGTGAGCCGGAAAATCATTTCAAAGACAAAGAGCCAGATGTCAAAAGACTGTTTGAAGAAAAACTCTTTGAGCTGATTGGACAATCATATAGAAAAGTACCCGCCCAAACATTGGCAACCGAAGTAGTCAATCATTTATTTTCAAGCTTGCTCAACAATGACATCACGCCGGAACTCCTGAACATTTACCATAAATGGTTAGACAGCCACACTTACTCCGGTGCATTGCGTCAATACATCGACACCTATAAAATTGACCCGCAACTAAATATCTGGAATGTACACCACGATCATTGTTTTGCAAGCATTGACAAAAAGCAATTACAAAAAATTACCGCCAACTTTCGAGACAAAGGATATGTAAAAGAAAAACTTCAAAAGCTACATCAACGCATTAATAGCCGAAAAGCAACCAGCTTTGTTCCGCAATGGTGGGGAGATGTAAGAACACTCTTTGAGTTTGACAATAAACCATTGGCGAAATGCAATTCATTAGAGAAAGTCATTTCCTTCTATACCACGGAGTTTCACAAAGTAGATAGAGCCATACGAAACATTTATGCCTCATTTTTACAGGAACAGGATATTGTAAGACCCCTACAAGAACATTATGAAAGCTTAAATCACGAACTTTTGCAACATTGGTTTGAATACAACCATCAATACCAGCCCAATCAACAAGGCTTTTTACCAGAATTGATAGCGAAGTCGAAACCGCGCACAGCAATCATTGTAGGCGATGGCGTTCGTTATGAAATCGCAGCTTTTATTGCTTCGCAATTACAAGGCAAATGCAAAATGGAAACCAACACAATGCTGGCTGATATGCCTTCCGAAACAGAACACAATATGAGTGCTTTGTATGTGGGCAATAACCAAGTATTGCCTGTTCACAAAGACAGGGAAAAGAGTTTGTCAGAAACCACGGAGAAAGACATCACTTATTTAAACCTGGAAGCATTGCACTACGGCATTAAAGCAGACTATTTAGTTTTGACTTATAAAGACATTGATAGTGCAGGCGAAAAATTACAAATGGGTGCTATCAAATTATTCAGTGAATTTGAAAATGTATTGACTGAAAAAATACAATTGTTGCTCAATATAGGCTATCATCAAGTTCACTTAGTAACCGATCACGGTTTTGTGTTGACAGGGATTTTAGACGAAGCTGATAAAATAGACCCCATTACAGCAGGTAAAAAAGAAGTACACGAGCGTTTTGTAAGAACGATAGACAAACAGACCGATAAAGGTTGGTTGTCATTTGAAAAGCCATACGGTGAGTTCAACTATGTGTATGCTGCCAAAAGCCATCGTCCATTCAAATCTAAAGGAGTATATGGTTTTTCTCACGGTGGCTTTACCCCGCAAGAAATCATCATTCCTAATTTTGTTTTCAGCAAAGAAGCCGCAGCTACCAAAGGTCTTGAAATAACTATCCTCAACAAAAAAGAACTGAGCGAAGTAACAGGCGAATTGTTTGGCTTGAAAATTCAGGCTACGGCTAAGGTAGATGACTTATTTTCTGCAAGCAGAAAAATTCAAGTCTTGTTGTATGCGAACAATATAACATACAGTAGTAGCAATATCATCTCAATGGCCACAGAAACAACCCAATCATTTGACTTCTCTTTTGGTGGGCATAGCGAAATTATTGCCGTAGTGGTGGATGCAAGTACACAGGAGCAAATTGACTCCGTTAAAATTAAAAAATCGAACGCCAGAGATTTAGGCGGCCTTTTATAAAACTTAGAGTATGATAATATTAGACGACTTAGATAAAAAAGCATTAGACCACTTTAGGGGCTTTGTGGTAAAGAAAGACCTTGTGGGTATCATCAAAGGTGGTGCAAATGTTCCAGCGTTTGTGTTGGAATATTTATTGGCCAATACTTGCAGCACCGAAGATGAAGAAAAGCTAAAAGAAGGAATGGAGAATGTAAAAACCATACTTCGCAACCATTATATCAACCCTGAAGAAAGCAGCTTGATACAATCAAAACTTCGGGAAAAAGGTCGCTATAAAATTATTGACAAGATTTCTGTGGAATTAGATCCACAAAGAGACCGCTATTGGGCAAATATCAGCAACAGTAATATCAAAAAAGCAACCATAAGTGATGATTTGGTAAAAAGCCACGAGAAATTGCTTTTAGGCGGTATTTGGGCAATCATAGAAATGGAATACGACCCTATGATAACAGTTGGCAATACTGTTTATCCATTTTTGGTTAGAGACATAAAGCCAATCCAATTATCAACTTTTGACAATACAAAGATTTCAGAGAAACGAAAAGAGTTTTCAAAAGATGAATGGAAAAAGTTATTGCTTAGAAGTGCAGGTTATGAACCTTACAGCGAAGGCTTAGATGAAAGAAAACTAAACCTGTTAATGTGCCGCTTAATTCCATTGGTAGAAGCAAATTTCAATATGGTGGAGTTAGGTCCTCGTTCATCAGGTAAATCATACATCTATAAAGAAATTACACCTTACGCCATTCTCATATCAGGTGGTCAAGGTTCAGTAGCTCAATTATTTGTAAACAACACCACAGGCAGAGTTGGTGCTGTAGGTTTATGGGATGCCATTTGCTTTGATGAAAGTACCGATAAGTTATTCAAAGACCGAGATGCCATACCCTTGATGAAGGACTATATGGAATCAGGTTCATTCTCCAGAGCCAAAGGTGGCGAAATATCAGGTTCAGCATCTGTCATTTTGAATGGTAATATCAATCAACCAGTAGAAACCGTTTTACAGACTTCACATTTGTTTAGTCCGCTATCGGAGGAAGTTAATCACGATACAGCATTTTTAGACCGTATAAATTTATTTCTACCCGGTTGGGAAATAACAAAATTTAGTCCTTCAAACTTCACTAAGAATTTCGGTTTCAGTACAGATTTCTTTTCAGAAATTTTAAAGTCACAACGCAAAACAACCTACTATGATGCACTGGATAAGTATTTCACTTTAGGTTCTCACCTAAAGCAAAGAGACTCAAAATCAGTAAGACGTATTATATCAGGTTTCATAAAATTGCTTCACCCAGATGGAGAGTACACCAAAGAAGACATTAGAGAATATTTGGTGATTGGTATGGAGATGCGAAGAAGGGTTAAAGAGCAATTAAAACGTATTGGTGGAATGGAATTTTGGGATACCAATTTCTCGTACATCGATAAAGAAACACAGGAAGAAATCTTTGTGGGCTTGCAAGAAGAAAAAGGATCATCACTCATTGAATCCAACCCATTATCACCAGGAGTTTGTTACACAGCCACAAGCGATGGAGATAGCACAGCCTTAGTGAAAATTGAAGTAGTTGCTTTGAAAGGTTCGGGCAAAATGAATATAACAGGCACCAACAGTCAGGAAGTTAAGGAAAACATCAAGAACACTTACAACTACCTTAGAGCAAACGAAAGAAGTATTCTTAACGATCAGCACTCCTTGG
>Ga0209203_1001520_pt1 | contig 16919 bp, 18 predicted proteins | sample AD_UKC109_MetaG_FD_184423 | JGI IMG/M metagenome (GOLD analysis project Ga0209203, IMG submission 184423) | Active sludge microbial communities of municipal wastewater-treating anaerobic digesters from Hong Kong - AD_UKC109_MetaG (SPAdes)... | ecosystem: Engineered > Bioreactor > Anaerobic >... | reverse complement strand
TGACCGATCGGGAGGAGGTGGACATGGTGGCACAAATATAGTGCTTTTCAAAGGTGGTGCCCATTTCCGCAAGGAGCTTCCGGGCTTCATAGGCGGTGCCTTCGGGGTATTCCTCGAAGTGATGCTCCTGGTCCGTGAGAATGGAAATAATGTTGTAGTTACCATCCCCGTTAAACCTTGGATGAGCCTCCGGAACCCCCGGAGCATTTCTCTCCGCCTCCGAAGCCATGCTTCCCATAGGAGAAGCCAGTACGGAAAAGGCTACGGTAGCCGCCATAATTCTACTTGCTCCATGCATGTCCTATCTCTCCTTCCCTGTTTTCCCGTCGTGATTCCCGGGGATTTCGATATATATCAACACTCCCGAATTTCCTCAAGCCCTTCCCGTACGGTCTCCCGAAGCCATAGAGCCACTTCGGGAAGCGAAAAGAGTTCGGGATCCTCGAGTTCCGCCACAAGTTCGTCCCAGGAGAGGAGAAATTCCTTTTCCCCCCGAGCAAGGCAAAAATTCCATTGGATATGAGGATGCCCCGCAAAGAGAGTCATCACCGAAAGGGGGATATCCCCCAAGGGAGGACAGTCTACCGCATCCGCTCGAAGAGTGGCCCGCAGCAACGTTCCCTGGCCGGGCTCCGAAGAGATATGCAGTTCTCCCTCGCACAATTCCGCTATTTGCTTGAGAAAAGGTATGCCCAGCCCTACTTTTCGGGTTGTACGGGTGGTGGTGAAAGGATCCACCACCTTGCGAAGCATCTCTTCCTCCATGCCCCTGCCGTTGTCCTCCACCTCGAGAAGAAGCCAGCCGTCGGGAGTGCATTCATTGAAAAGGACCCGTATCCTGGAAGCTCCCGCATTGATCCCGTTCTCCGCAATATCTACCATGTGCTGGGACATATCTTCTAACACGAACATCATTCCTCCGGGAAAAATTTTTATTTACCTGTTACAATGAGCACAGTGCCTTTTCTTCGTCTCTCCGTATGTATTGTACAATAAAAGAAAAACACGAGAGAGGAGCTTCCGTTCCATGTGGAGAAACAACCTTCCCTTCCATCTTCTCGAAGAAACCAGGGAAAGCTATGTAACCCGGGAGCACAGTCAGATTCATCATACCCCGGAGCTTCCTCTGGTGGACTGCGCCTTGGGAACCAATCCCCTGGGAGCCCCTCCGGAAATCCTGGCATATCTTCAAGAGCCCCAAAAGTGGAACCCCTCGGGATATCCTCCTTCGGAAGCGCAAATCCTTCAGGAGATGCTCCCCTCCTATTTGGGAGATTCCGTGGCTCCGAAGGATATCGTTTTCGGACATGGATCCATCGATGTGCTCCTCACTCTTCTCCGGATTCTTCTTCCTCCGGAGAGCGTTATGGGAGGGATTTCACCCCAGTTCACCGACATTCCTCTTCAGGCGATGCTCGGGAGAGTTCTCTATCATCCGGAGCTGCTCTCTTTTCCGGAAATGCGCCTGGATCGGAAGGTTCTCGCAAGGAGCCTCACCCGGCATATACAGTTATTGTACCTCGACCGTCCTCACAATCCTACAGGACAATTCATTTCCCTGGAAGACCTTGACGAAGTCTGTTCTCTCGCGAAGGAGCGAGACATCTGGGTTCTGGTGGACGAAGCCTATGCGGATTATCTTCCTCCCCAGGAGGGAGCTCACACTTTGAAACATCCCAATCTCGTTATCACCCGCTCCTTTTCAAAATGTTGGGGACTCGCTGGAATTCGAGGAGGCTACGGTATTATCCGGGATGCGGATCTTCTCTCCGTATACCGGAAACTTCACCCTCCCTTCGCCCTGAGCGTTCCCGCGGTAAACCTTATCGGCAAGGCACTCCGGCATCCGGAATTTCTCCAAAAAACCCGGGATTATGTCAATCGGGCAAAACTGGAAATTCTTTCGAGACTCCGGGAGCATCCTCTTCTACGAATCGCCGCCACGGACCCCCGGACGCCGATTATGATGCTTCATACTGCCCGGGGAAATTTATGGGAGTCCTTTTTCCGCTGCGGCATCAGCACGGAGCCCGGAGACGGATATATGCATACGGACACCCGGTCCGTCCGCCTTCGGGTACCTCCGGAAAAGGATCTTCCCCGGCTTTTGGAAATACTCTCTTCTTTTAGGGAGGAACACGTAATTCGCTAAACTTTTCGACCTCCCTGAAGTTTTCGAGAGATATGCAAAAGAGAGAGAAGGAGGTTTGTTCATGCACGGCATCGCCATTCACGGCCATTTTTATCAGCCCCCCCGGGAAGATCCCTGGCTCGGCACGATACTGCGGGATCCTACGGCCTCTCCCGCGCACGACTGGAACCGCAGGGTTGCCCGGGAGTGCTATATTCCCAATGCCTTTTCCTCCCTCCGGGATAATCAAGGGAAAATCCTCTCCATGGAAAACAACTATGAGCATCTCTCCTTCAACTTCGGCCCCACTCTTCACGAGTGGCTTCGTACCCACGAACCCTTTCTGAACGATTCCCTGAGAGAAGCGAACCAAAAGTCCCTGGATCGTTTCGGTTCGGGGAATGCCCTCGCCCAAGCCTATAATCATATGATTCTGCCCCTTGCCTCGGCTCGCGATAAAAAGACCCAGGTTCTCTGGGGTATCCGGGATTACCGCTATCGCTACGGGCACTCCCCCGAGGGGATGTGGCTCCCGGAGACTGCGGTGGATATTCCCACATTGGAAGCCCTTGCGGAAGAAGGCATTCTTTTTACCATTCTCGCTCCCTCTCAATGTGCTGCAGTGGAAATTTCCGAGGGGACATGGAAAGAGACCCCCTCGGGAAAGGGGCTTGACACAAGACAGCCCTATCGGGTGGAGCTCCCCTCGGGCAAAGAGATGAGCGTTTTTTTCTATAACGCTAAGCTTTCCCACGGCATCGCCTTCGGGGAACTCTTGCGGGACGGATACGCTCTCGGGAAAGCTCTGAAAGAAGCATGCCTCTCCCCGAAAGGTCAAGATCCCTCTTTCGTACTGGTAGCTACGGATGGAGAGACCTATGGACATCATCACCATTTTTCCGAAATGGCTCTCTCCCGGGCTTTTCGGGTTCTGTCGGAAGAACCCGGGATCACCCTGCTTCCTCCGGGAGCTTTCCTGAAGCAATATCCTCCCCGGAAAAGGGCCACGATTCTGGAGAACAGCTCCTGGTCCTGCGTTCACGGAATCGAACGTTGGCGCAGCAACTGCGGTTGTTCCACCGGCGGAGATCCTTCCTGGAATCAGGAATGGCGAGGCCCTCTGCGGCAAGCCTTCGATAGGTTGCGGGAAGGCATGGATGATTATTTCGAAAAACAGCTCCGCCCCTTCTGTGACGACCCCTGGCAGCTCCGCAACGAAGGGGTGGAGCTGCTTCTGGAAAGCTCTCCGAAAGATTTCCTGAAGGAACGTTTCGGAGAACTTCCGGAGGATGCGGCAATTTCGATTCTCACTCTTCTGGAATCCCAACGCATGGGGATGTTTCTCTATACATCCTGCGCCTGGTTTTTCAATGACATCGCGGGAGTCGAAACGGTGCAGAACCTCCGGTACGCCTTTCGAGGCGCTCAGCTCCTGGCATCTGCGGGAGGACCGGATCTATCGCAACAGCTCCTCGAAGATCTTTCCAAGGCGAAGGGGAATCAGGCAAAAGCCGAAAACGCCCGAATTCTTGCGGAACATGAAATTCTTCCCCACATGCGAACCCTCGAACAAATCGCGGCATCAGCCTGGATGACGAAAAGCTCTCCTGCATACCACCATTATTCGGTGGAAGAAAAAGAGAACCGCCACTTTCCTTCCCGAGACGCTACGGTGGGTGAACTCGTTCTTCGAGAACCTTTGACGGGCCGTTCCTGGCAAGGATGCGTATTGCGCACAAACCCCCGAAAAGAGGAACTCCTGGTCTTTACGGGGAAGCATCTTTCTCTGGAAGAAATCGAAAACGGACTTTTTCTGGCTCCCTGGAAGGAATGGATAGGAGCGTTCTTTCCCAACCCGCCCTTTGGCCTGGATATCCTCGCAGAGGACGACCGGGAAAAGCTTTTTTCCGAGTGGGAAGAGCAGATTATGGCTCCCTTTCTGCCCCTCATGGAAGAAAATGCCCGCAACGGTTATTCCATGATAAAAATGCTTCTCCGGGAAGGAGCCCCCATTCCTCCGCTTCTTCAAACCCTGACGGCTCAACATCTTCAATCCACCGCAAAAGAACTTCTGCCTTCTCCCAAAGATTTCCGACTTTTTCTTCTTTTCCTCGAGTCCCTGAAAAATCCCCGGGAATGGATGGATGGAGCGAATCTTTCGCTGGAAATCGAGAAATATCTCGCCAGCCTTCTGGATCTGGACGAACCTCCCTGGGAAAGGGTGGAACATATTATGGACCTTGCCCATGAGTTTGATTTACACTACTCAAAGGAAACCCTGATCCGTCTTTTTTGGCGTCATTATCGAGAGAAAAAGCATACGGAAGGGGGAGCCCCGCGCTCGGTAGCACGACATCTGGATTTTCTTCTGGAACAGTAAAAAACCGGCTGTCGTTCAAACAAAATTTCAAAAAATTCACCTCATTATAAGGAGGGATGTTGCATGTCCGTCATGCTTCACGGAAAACACCTTGGCCAATCTTTTCGCAACACTATAGAAACGGATCCTTCTTTCCGTACCATCGCCTACTGTTCCATGGAAATCGGCATCAGCCACCAGATACCCACCTACTCCGGCGGGCTGGGAGTTCTGGCAGGAGACATCCTGAAAAGCGCCGCCGATCTCGGAGTTCCCATGGTAGGAGTGACGCTCCTCTACCGAAGAGGCTATTTCAATCAGAAACTTTCCGGTGAAGGATGGCAGAAGGAAAGCTCCGTGGAATGGCAACCGGAAAAGCTGCTCCAGCTCCTTCCTAATGAAGTATCGCTTTACGTGGAGGGACGGCGTCTCCGTATCCGTACCTGGGTCCATGATCTTATAGGGCATGGGGGGTTCGCCCTTCCCATCTATTTCCTGGACACCGATTTCGAAGGCAACAGCTCGGAAGACAGAAAACTCACCTGGCATCTCTATGGCGGAGATCAGCGATACCGTCTTCTTCAGGAGATGGTTCTCGGGGTGGGAGGTTTACGAATGCTCCGGGATTTGGGATACGACAACCTTCGTACTTTCCACCTCAACGAAGGGCATGCGGGATTCATTACCCTGGAACTTCTCCGGGAGATGGGTTACGAAGATTTCGACAAGGTTCGGGAACAGGTGGTTTTTACCACGCATACCCCGGTTCCCGCAGGACACGATTATTTTTCCTACGACCTTATCGAAAAAGTGATGCAGCCTCATCACGTCTCGCAGCTCAAACGTATGCTGGGAGAAGGCGGCGTTTCCATGACCGATCTGGGGCTCAAATTCAGCCGCTTCGTCAACGGGGTTTCCAAAAAGCATGCGGAAGTGAGCCGGAATATGTTCGAAACCGATGCCATCGACTGCGTTACCAACGGCGTCCACAGTACAAGCTGGACCAACCCGAGCATGATGAAGGTTTTCGATCATCATATTTCAGGATGGCGGAACGATCCTTCCCGGCTCACCCAGGCCCTCTATATTCCGGATGAGGAGATCTGGCGAGCCCATCAGGCGGCAAAGATGAAACTCCTCGCCCGGGTTCTCGAGGATACGGGCAAAGAGCTGGACCAGGATATTCTCACCATAGGCTTTGCCCGGCGGGCCGCTACGTACAAACGGGGAGACCTCATCTTCTCGGACGTAAAAAAACTCGTTGATTCCTGCTCCGGAAAGGTTCAGTTCCTTTTCGCCGGAAAGGCTCACCCCCACGACAATGGGGGAAAAGAGATGATCCGTAACATCATTGCCGCCTCGAAAGAGCTGGAGGGACTCGTTCCCATCGTCTACCTGGAAAACTACGACATGGCCCTGGCAGAGCTTCTCACCTCCGGAGTGGACCTTTGGCTCAACAACCCGAAAAGGCCCCGGGAAGCCTCGGGGACCAGCGGCATGAAATGCACGCACAACGGAGTCATGAACTTTTCGGTTCTCGACGGATGGTGGATCGAAGGATGGTTCGAGGGGCTTACGGGATGGTCCATCGGCCCGGATCCAAGCGAGGCCGCCCTGGTGGAGTACGACGAGATGCAGGATGCCCGGGATCTTTATAACAAGCTGGAGCTGAAGATCATTCCTACCTACTACGAAGATCGAAAGAGCTGGATCCGCATGATGCGCCATACCATAGCGTTGAACGCGAGCTATTTCAACACCCACCGGGTAGTCAAGGACTATTGTGAAAAAGCCTACAACGTGGTCTTTCGAGGGCTGTAGCCGTGAGTGACAAAGAATCTTCGGCGCTCAAGGTGTTGCACGTATCTCCAGAAATGGCTCCTCTCGTAAAGAAGGGCGGTTTGGGAGATGTGGTAGGGGCTCTTCCGCGAAGCATGGGAGAACTCGGCGTCGACGGCCGGGTGCTTCTGCCCCTTTGGCCAGGGATGGAAGAGATACTTGCCACCATGGAAATTCCTCTGTTCAGGGAACCCGAGAAAATTCATATATCTCTCAACTGGAGAGTCTATAGTGCGGCGGTGATTCCGGTAGTGGTTAACGGCATACAAATCTACCTTATCGAGGAGCCCGAGCTCTTCCAGGATCACCGGGTATATCCTTCGGAAACCACCGAAGAGAGCCTGCTTCCCTTCGTTTTTCTCTCCTATGCGGCTTTCGAACTGGAGAAGGTCATCGGTTGGAGGCCTCACGTCATTCACGCTCATGACTGGCCCGGAGCCTTCATTCCCACGGCTCTTCAATGGCATCGGCATTACAAGAATTTTCAGGGCAACTACGACACGGTGCTTACCCTGCATAACATGGCCCATCAATGCGTGATAGACCGAAGCGCCCTGGATGTTTGGGGATTTGAACCCCGGGCTTTTTCCATCTTTGCCATGGAATTTTACGGCCAGATAAACGTGCTCAAAGGAGGAATCAACACCGCAGGAGCGGTTACCACGGTTTCTCCCCAATACTCCTGGGAAATTCAAACCATGAAGGGAGGATTCGGCTTAGACGGAGTGCTTGTACAAAACCGTAAAAAACTTCGGGGAATTTTGAACGGCATCGATTATGACATCTGGGATCCTTCCAAGGACCCTCTTCTGCCCGAACATTACACGGCAAAAAATTTGAAAGGGAAGAAAGCATGTCGCCAGAAGCTTCTTGAGGAATGCGGCTTCTCCGAGGATAAACGGCCAATTTTCATCTTCGTGGGCCGTTTGGTGGAACAGAAAGGAATCGACTTGATTCTGGGGAATATACAGGAGTTGCTTCACCGAAACATTCGGCTGCTCATTCTCGGAAGCGGGCACGAGGTGGAGGAACGAGCTTTTCAGGAAGAAGCCCGGCGATTCCCCGATCAGATATGGCTCCACACCGGTTTCAGCGAACCCTTGGCACATCTCCTCTACGCGGGAGGAGATTTCCTCCTCATGCCCTCTCTCTTCGAGCCTTGCGGTCTTTCTCAGCTGATTGCCATGCGTTACGGCACGGTCCCCGTGGTTCGGGCGGTAGGAGGCCTTTCGGATACGGTTATCGATGTGGAAGGATCTCCCGAGGACGGTAACGGTTTCGTATTCCTCGACTATTCCGGTGAAGAGCTCTTAAAAGCGGTGGATCGGGGGCTTTCCCTTTACGAAAAATCCAGTGAATGGAAAAAGCTTCTCTCCCGGAATATGCAGGTGGACTTTTCGTGGAAGCGATCCGCCCTGCTCTACCAGCAGCTCTACGAGGCTCTCCTCGAGGGAACTCTCACGGGCTGAAAACCGGAAAGAAACGTAACATACCGGATCTCCCGACGAAGGAGGGAAAAGGAATGGCTCGCCTCACCCTGTTCATGGAACGCCCCGTAGCTTCGGTATGCTGAAGCGGTTTCGCCTTCGGAGAGGAGGAGATGCGCTCCTTTCCCTCCGCCGCCAACCGTGAGTTGGCAGGACCGCTCCTGGTTCGCCTTCGGGAAACCTTCGGTTCCAATGTGGAGATCCGTATTCTCGATCCCAAGTGCCTTTTCTGGATTCTTCCGGTTATACGGCATAAAATCAAAGCTACGGAACCCGTCTGGATCCTTGAAGGGCATTGTATTTTCCGGGGGATTCCTTCGTGGGAGCAGCTTCGGGCCTTGATAGAACAGCAATTACAAACCCCGGGATCCTAATGGCGACGAGTTCTCCAGGCTTCTTCTTTATCACTTTATTATTGTAAGACAGACAAGAAAGGAGGAGACAAACATGATTTACGGTAGATACGGCCGTGTGCTAGGCATCGTTCTCGCAGGAGGAAAGGGAGAACGTCTCATGCCTCTTACGAGGTACCGCTCCAAACCTGCGGTACCCTTTGCGGCAAAGTACCGCATTATCGACTTTGCCCTTTCCAACCTCGTGAATAGCGGACTTTATTCCATTTACGTTCTTGTCCAGTTCAAAAGCCAATCTCTGAACGAGCACATCGAGCGGGGATGGCAATTTGGGGGAGCCATGCGAGGACGGGATTTTTTCGTCACCACCGTCCCCGCCCAAATGTGGACAGGAAATCATTGGTATAAAGGCACTGCAGATGCGGTATACCAGAATTTACACCTCATCACTCTCTTCGATGCGGATCACGTATGCATCTTTGCAGCAGATCACATTTACAAAATGGATGTGGAACAGATGCTTAAATTCCACATGGATACGGATGCGGACATTACAGTGGCTGCCAAGACCATCAACGCTTCAGAGGCGAGCGCCTTCGGTTGCATCGGAGTAAACGAACAGGGAAAGGTAACGAGTTTCGTGGAAAAGCCGGAGAATCCTCCTCACATTCCGGGCAAACCCGGACAAAGCTACATCTCCATGGGGAATTATATTTTTAAACGTAAAATTCTCGAGGAAGCTCTTATTCTGGATGCTACCAGCGAAAATTCCGCCCATGACTTCGGAAGAAACATTCTTCCCTCTGCCTACAAAACCTGCAAGGTCATGGGCTATGACTTTTCCAGCCAGACCCTTCCCGGAGACGACCGCCCCTATTGGCAGGACGTGGGAACCATCAAAGCCTATTGGGAAAGCCACATGGATCTTCTTCAGCACCCCTCGGATCTCACGCTCTTCAACCCTCACTGGCCCGTACGGACCGTATCCTATGCGGACCCTCCCGGGTTTACCTACCCCTCCAAGGGACAGGACTGTTCGGTTATTGGCACTCTCCGGGCCGAAGGGAGCCAGATTCTCGGTTCCACGGTACACCGATCCATACTTTCCAGGAACTGCATCATTCATCCAGGAGCGATTCTGGAAGAGTGCATCATCGGCCAAGGCGTTATTATAGGCGAACGCTGTAAATTGCGGAAAGTCATCGTGGATGCTCATAACGCTATTCCACCGGGAACCGTTATAGGCTATAATCCCGAGACCGATGCGGAACGGTACCACTACGACAAAGCTTCGGGAATCACCGTAATTCCCATGCCCTCCATACGCCTTCGGAGCGCTCTGGATATGCCCAATACGGCTATGGGTATCCAGATGGGAAACGGCGAGTTCGACTAAATTTATTTTACGAAATGTCAGGAGGAAGTATTCCCCGGGAAAAGAGGGGAATGCGCGTTACTATGAAAAAAGACCACCAGAAGCTGGAAAAACTTCTCAACGAGCTTTACGAGGATCACTCCTCTTCCGCCCTTCAATCTCTGACGGAAAAAATTTTTCGCCTGGATCCGGAAAACCCCGAGGCTCTGCTTTTTCTTGCGGATCATACGGAAGATCCCGAGGAAGCCCTCTCCTATCTTTCCAGGGGAGTAACCAGACTCCGCTCCCTTCTCGGAGAGCTTCCGGAAAACCAGGGAGGGGATCTGCAAGCATTGCTTTTCGAGGCTCTCCAGCGCATGGGGTGGTATTACATTCTTGAAGATCGGGGCGAAGAGGCGGTTGCTTTGAGCGAAGAGCTCCTCGCGCTTCCCCAGGAGGATTATTCCTGGGCCAAGGCCATACACTACGTGGGGCTTATTCTCACGGAACAGTATTCCCGGGTGCTGGAAAGGGTTATCGCCGAAGAGGATCCCGATGTTTTTTCCGCCCATGTCAAAGCCATGGCCCTCCTGGAGTACTCTCATTCTTCCCGGGAGAGCACCATCGCCCTCTGGGACGCCTTCCGGCTGGATCCCAATCTTCCCTTTTATCTTCTGGACTTCTGGGTTCCTCCTCTGGACGGCGAGGACGATGAGGAAGATCTCGAAAGCTATTCCAGGGCACTTCTCCTGGAACCCGCATGGACCCTTACGGAACCGCGCATTACCGCTCTTTCCACTGCGGCGGTATTCTTCGGCTATATTACCGAACGTATTCCGGACCATCTTCTTGAGGACATTACCGAAGAGCTTCACCAAAACCCGATTTTCGCCTTTCTGGAAATGGCCAGGGAAAAAGTGGCGGAGTATCTGGAAGATACCGAGGATTTCCATCAGGCAGATATGATGGCCCTCGACATTCTCTCCTCCATGGATAACCTGCTTCCCTGAAACCTTTCTTTTCGAAACGGCACGATAAAACAAAAATCCCGGAAAGCGGCTTTTTCGCCAAGCTCTTCCGGGATTTCTCATTATTTCGTGACATACTCCCACCACCTAAAGCATAGCTTTTGAGGTGGGGGCTTCCCGCTCAAGTACCCCTGATTCAGGCACAGTATCAACGGGCTATCCCCGGGTGTCCCCCGGTTCTTATGATGCTAGCTTGCAGAGATGATTCGCAAGCCTTCGGTTCGTATGTTTTGTGCGGCGTTTATATCCCGATCCATAACATGACCGCATTCTGGGCAGATGTAGGTCCGTTCGGAGAGGGTAAGGGTTTTCCGAACCTTTCCGCAGGAGGAACATTTTTTGGAGCTTGGGAACATTCGATCTACCCGAACAAGGGCTTTTCCCCGGTCTGCAAGCTTGTATTCCAGCATGCGGAGAAAGGATCCCCATCCGTTGTCATGTACGGATGTGCCGAAGTGGAGGGCAGAACTCATGGCCTTCATGTCTAGGTCTTCCACACAGACTGCATCCTGCGCATTGGCTATCTGCGCACTCAGTTTGTGGAGGAAGTCCTTTCGCTGGTTGGCTATGTGTTCGTGGAGGATGGCTACCCGTTTCCTCTGCTTTTCCCTGTTTTGGCTTCCCTTCTGGCATTTGGAGAGTTTTCGCATTTCCCCGGCAAGTTTTTTCAGACTTTGCCGGTAGAACCGGGGATAGTCTGCTCGTTCTCCTTCCGAGGATACCGCCAGGTTTTTCATGGAGAAGTCCAATCCAAGAACCTTCTCGGGGTCTGGTTTCAAAGGAGCTACGCAGTGCTCGTATTCACAGAGGATGGAGACGTGGTATTTCTCGGAGGGGCTCTTGCTGACGGTTACAGATTTGATGGTGTGGTTTGCGGGAATTTGTCTATGCAGAACCACCTTCACCAATCCCACCTTGGGAAGACGCAGCATATTGTCCTCAAGCCGGATGTTGCCGTTGACGCAGTTTGTGGTGTAGGTTTGCCTGTTTTGCTTCCTGGATTTGAACCGGGGGAATCCTCTTTTTTGGGGATCCCGGAAAAAGTTTTTGAAAGCTGCTTCGAGGTGAAGTTGTGCGTTGCAGAGGGCCAGAGAGTCCACCTCCTTGAGCCAGACAAAGGCATGTTTCAGGTGTGCCGGGGTGTTCCGAAGCATGGTGCCTGTGAGTTTGTGGTGCTCCAGCTTTTCTTCAAGGAGCTTGTTGTACACGAAGCGTACGCATCCAAAGGTTTGCTCCAGTATCTTTTGCTGCTCCCCACTGGGGCGAATCCGGTAACGGTATGCTCGCACCTGCTTCATTTCCGTTCCCCTCCCTGAGAACGGATGTATTCCTGGATAATCTCCATGGGGGCACCTCCCGTGGTGAGCAGACAGAAGCTCCGGCTCCAGAACATCTCTTTCCAGAGCTTTTCTCGTATCTGAGGAAATTCTTTTTTGAGGAGTCGGCTGCTGGCGGATTTATAAGTGTTGATGAACTTACTGATCTCCGTTTTCGGATGTGCTTTGAAAAGAATATGAACATGGTCTATGTCGTGATTCCATTCCTCCAGGGTGATCTTATACTTGGGCGCTATATAGCAAAAGATTTCTTTCGCCCTGTGGGAAAGCGCGTCGTCGAAGACCTCTCTTCGGTATTTGACCACCAGTATCAGATGATAGTGCAACAAAAAGACTGAATGCGCATTTGTGTCGAAAATCATCGCCACCACACCTTTACATGATATCTACACTCAATTATACCACTGCAAGGTGAAGGAGCAAAACCGTGGCAATTCATCCCGCCACCTTAGAGGTGGAGGATTTCTTGCCACTTATGGGTTAAAAACATCGACATGCTTGCAGGTTCTGTCAAAGAAATAGCAAATTTTGTAAACATCATTACCGGAATTGCCGATCAGACAAACCTTCTTGCCCTTAACGCTGCCATAGAGGCCGCACGCGCTGGCGATGCGGGACGTGGTTTTGCGGTGGTTGCTGAAGAGGTGCGCAAACTCGCTGAGGATTCCAACAAGGCCGCACAGAACATTACGGATATTATCGGCACATTGCAAAGAAATGCTACAGTCTCCATGACTGTTACGAAAGAATCGGAGGACATCCTCGGTAGTGCAATAGAGCATGCGGACGATGTCCAGAAGGGATTGGATTCCATTCTCCGAGCAATCCAGACAATTGAAGAGGCATCGCATAACGTCGCTTCTGTCGCTGAAGAACAGGCGGCTTCTTCTAGCGAGATAGCCCAGGCCATTGAGCAGGCCACAGAACAGACAACGGAACTTGCTGCAATGATGGGGGATGTACAACGTTTTTCCAACGAAGCGACAAAAGCATCCGAGAGCGTTGCGGCAGAGGCACAGGAACTCTTTTCAGGAGCTCAGGGGATAGAAAAACTGTTGGCGCAGTTTAAGCTTGATTCCGTTAATGCGACAAAAAAACTAGCATCACGGTAATGAGGGCGGATAAAATCTTGGGCAACGGGGGAATTTTACTTTGTAACTTTGTCCATTTTTATTTTGCAACAAATAGACAGGAAAAGGTTCCGCCCTTCTTAAAGCCCAGATAGATGTCGATTTTCCATGCTTCCTGGTTCAGAGTGATCTCTCGGATGTGCCAGGGCTTTTCAAGGCCGAGTATTCTTTCAAGAAAGGGTTTCGGATCGTTCATAGTGGGAACCTCCGTAGGGATTAAAAGTAAACTTCGTCCCTATGCTAGCAGATTCCCCGGCGTAATGCAGGGACAATTACCCACACGATCTAGCGAGGAATCTTTTGTAATTACTGCATCCCCCAAATTATCCATGCGGACTAAATCTTTTTCCATCATTCCTCCACAAAGTGAGTCGGAATCTTGTAGAGGGAAAAACAAATCAAGGGAGTTCGGAATCTTTTCCTGGCTCTCTTTTTGTGTTATCATGTAAGATAACAAGAAGAGGAGATTTTTGCTTCATGTGGACCATTACTTTCTATGACGGTGTCCAGGAGGAAATTCTGGATATGCCACCGGGAATACAGGCCAGAATGCTACGGCTTTTGGAGATGATCGAAAAGTATGGACCGAATTTAGGCCCTCCTCATATTAAGCCTTTGGGTGAAGGTCTTTTCGAGATTAGGGCAAAAGCTTCTGAGGGTATTGGGCGAGGCTTATTCTGTTACAGAATAGGGAAAAACGTATATATATTACTTGCTTTTGTGAAAAAGGATAAGGCTATTCCCAAAAAAGATTTGCGCCTTGCTCGAAAGCGATTGCGAGAGGTGATGAAAAAATGAGCGAGTTAAAAGACCTGAAGAAAAGAGCTTTGGAAAATCTGGATGTTTTGAATGAGTACAACAAACTGGAAGAAGAATTCGATTTCCTGGATAAGCTTCTTTCCATGCGTACCATTGCCAAGTTGACCCAAGAAGAAGTGGCCATTCGTATGGGAACAAAGCGAAGCAATATTTGTCGCCTGGAAAAGGGAAACACAAAACCCAGCATCGAGACCTTGCAGAAATATGCCCATGCCTGCGGATTCACTTTGCAAATATCCTTTCATGCAGATTCTTCTTCGCAATCCCATCAATGATTTTTTGGGATTAAGGATATTCCCGAAGAAAAAACGGTGAACGTAAACTACAAAAAACACCCCGGGAGGAATCGGAATGATATGCAGAGCGCAAGGATGTTTGCTGGGCCAGCTTGCGGGTGATGCACTGGGGAGCCTGGTGGAGTTTCAATCTCCGGATGAGATCCGGCGCAGGTATCCTGATGGTGTTCGGGAACTGGCCGATGGCGGTACGTGGAACACGATTGCAGGCCAACCCACCGATGATTCCGAAATGGCCCTGCTTCTTGCCCGGATGCTGGTGGGAAACGGCTTCTATAATCCGGAGGCAGCTCTCAAAGAATATCGATACTGGCTGAACTCCGGTCCCTTTGATTGTGGCGCGACCATTTCCGCTGGTCTGCGGGGTAACCCCAATCCGGATAGCCAGGCCAATGGAGCCATGATGCGGATTAGCCCGCTCGGTATTTTCGGAGCTGGATTTGAACTGACTCAGGTGGCTGAATGGGCCATGCAGGATGCGGCGCTTACACATCCCAATTTGATTTGCCAGCAAGCGAATGCCTTGTTCGCCATGGGCATTGCCCACGGCATTGCTTCGGATTGTGGCCGTAAAGAGCTATACCGGCATATTCGGCAGCGGGCAGTCGATATGAATGCCGAGCCTGCTCTGCTGGAAACCATCGATAAGGCCGCCGATGAACCGCCAGCGGACTATGTCCACCAGCAGGGCTGGGTGTTGATCGCTTTTTAGAACGTCCTGTACCAGCTGCTTCATGCGCCAAGCCTTGAAGATGGTGTCGTGGATACCATCATGCGCGGGGGTGACACGGATACCAACGCTGCGATTTGCGGGGCGCTCTTAGGCGCTGTGTGCGGCCGGGATGCCATTCCTGCCCAGTGGCTCGACTCACTGCAGAACTGCCGCCCAAAGGCAGGAGATCCGCGAGTACGCCATCCTCGCCCTGAATGCTTCTGGCCGGTGGATGTCCTGCAACTGGCAGAGAGACTGACGAGCTCCATAGATTGAGGAAGGCTAACGGAAGGGCCTGATCTGGTTTAATGGCAACGGACACCCCATAATGAGCCACAAGGAAAGGAATGAGGTGTACGATGACAGCAAACCACAAAAAAACAAATTACACAAAAGAATTCAAAGAAGAAGCGGCAAATCTTTTTTTAAAACACGGTCGCACTTGCCACGAAGCGGGACGAGGCCTTGGAATAGCTCCTTCTAACGTAAACCAGAGCGGTTACTATGACTACTCGAAATGCCGCAAGACGTGAGATTATAGAATACATCGCTTTTTACAACGCATATCATACCCATTCCTCTTTGGACTACACAAGCCCTCTGAATTTCGATGAGCGATATCGGATTCAGCCGACGTGAAGCAAGTCAAAGAAAAGTGCCCGTTTTTATCGGGCCACTACAGTACAAAAGTTGGAGGACAAGCAATGACTGATTCCCGCAAACAAAAACTGATTGATTTGGGACATGATGCTCTGGCAGATGCCTTGTTGAATCTTGCTATCCATTCCGATGAGGCGGATGACCTGATTGAGCAGTTGATTGCCACCCCAATGGAAAATGTTCAGCGGTTTAAGAAAAAGTTTTCTGACCTGAAACATTCAAGGCGCTTTATTGATTGGCGGGGAGCCTCCGATTTTGCCCAGGGACTGGAAATGCTTTTGCAGGATTTAAAATCCGGTGTGGAAGATCCTCTTGCCGGTGTTGAGCTTGTTGCGGCATTTTACGAGGCCGACAACACCATTTTTGAGATGTGTGATGACTCCAGCGGCGATATTGGCGATGTTTTCCGCTATGATGCTAAAGAACTGTTTATGGACTATGCTTCACGCTGTGAGGAAAAACAGAAAATTGCGAACATCATCCTGAAAGTGAACCGAAAGGATAACTACGGTATTCGGGACACCTTGGTTGATTGTGCTGGAGAGATCCTGCCTGAAGAGATTATCCGCACCATGATTGCCACGCTCCAGAAACGAGCTGACAAAGAAGAAGATGGATACGGAAAGCGTCATAATCTGATGTTGATCGAATCGCTGGCCCGCCAGATCAAGGATGCGAAGCTGTTTGAAAAGACCCGCATCGCTTCATGGGGAAAGCTGTCTACAGCGGCACTCGTCGACATTGCCCGGGTCTATCTTGAAGGCGGAGATGTTGAAACGGCCCATTCCTGGCTGAAGAAAATTCCTGAAGACGAAACCTACCAGGCATATGAGCGAGATAAGCTCCTTGAGGAGATCTACCATAAGCAAGGTGATTCTGAAAAACTAACGGAGCTTCTATACCGGAATTTCAGGTCCTATCATTCTACTGACACCCTGCAGGCCCTGCTGGATGTCATCGGTTATGACAAAAAGGATAAAGTTATCAGCGATGAGGTTGAGCAAATCCTGAAAACCGACAGGTTCTGGGAATCAGATGCGGAATTCCTGATTGCAGTCGGAAAGTTAGATGAGGCTGAAAAATATCTCCTGGGGCGTGCCGACCAGCTTGATGGGAATCATTACGGCAGCCTGCTTTCATTAGCCGAATTGATGGAGACAGAAAACCGCCACCTTGTCACCAGCCTGATCTACCGCAGTCTGCTTATCTCTATTCTGGAACGTGGCTACACTAAAGCATATCCCCATGGTATTCGGTATCTGAAAAAATTGGATAAACTGGCGGCAAGCGTCGTTGACTGGAAAGAATTTAACCCATAAGTGGCAAGAAATCCTCCACCTCTAAGGTGGCGGGATGAATTGCCACGGTTTTGCTCCTTCACCTTGCAGTGGTATAATTGAGTGTAGATATCATG
>Ga0209203_1001516_pt1 | contig 16949 bp, 9 predicted proteins | sample AD_UKC109_MetaG_FD_184423 | JGI IMG/M metagenome (GOLD analysis project Ga0209203, IMG submission 184423) | Active sludge microbial communities of municipal wastewater-treating anaerobic digesters from Hong Kong - AD_UKC109_MetaG (SPAdes)... | ecosystem: Engineered > Bioreactor > Anaerobic >... | reverse complement strand
ACTTCTTTGTAATGCTCATTTAAAACTTGAGTAAGAATTTCAATATAGCGTGCTTTATTGGCCATTTCAGATCACTCCAATAATTTTAAATTTTACTTTATCTTATTCTTGTTGTGGCTTAACACTTTCCCACAAACTTCAAGAAATTCATTCAATGTTAAATCATTTTTGCAATCGTTCGTTTTCCAGGCGCAAATTTTAAATGTTGGATTTTCACGATCATTATCATAGTGATCTACCGTTGGTAAATACCAGAATTTCTTTTTATACTGTCTTCCACCTACCCTCGCTTCTTCATTTCTATATTTGCTAATTAATTTCCAATTTAACTGTTCGCCTGTGTACACATCATATTGACCGCCGTTTAATACTGCTTCATGTATTGCTTTCTTATATAAAGAGCACGAAATCTTTTTTATGCCTCTATTAGAATCTCTTTTATAATGAGCCATGGCCTTTCGATGTAGCCATTTCTTATATTCCTGATGTGTACATTTATTTACGAGAAAAGGAGGTAATGCGTACACTTTGCCTGTGTTATTAGATTTTTGTACTGCAATTGTTCGCACATTCCCGACGAGAAATCTTAAAGCTTTTTGAGGAATACGCACATAATTATATAATCCACCTTGCTGATATGCATTCGATTCCATGACATTTTTGAACACCCTTTTAAAATCACCTTTGGTCATCTGAAAGGTTCCATCGCGTGTAATCACCATAAAAGACTCTTCATCACTTAACGGTTCGATCAAATCTCTTTTAAAAGTGAGACGTGAATACCTGTATTGCATCGCAGGCATCGGCATAGACATTTTTTCTATTTAAATTAATTCCTTTAACTAATTACTAAGATTGAAGATCATCAAGAAACTCAGATGGCGAATCGCCGCTGGTGATTAAAAGATTTTCCCGTGCGCGGGTACAGGCGACGTAAAGTAAATGCCTCTCTGTGTTGTAAACCTCTTCCAGTTCGGCATCATCGCCGGCCATTTCAATTCGTTCCTGAAGAGGAACAATCTCATCATCACAGGCCATCACGCAAACGGCGCGAAACTCCAGCCCCTTGGCCAGGTGCATCGTACTGATGGAAATATTGCCACTGGCTGTTTCCACCTTGTCGTCAAGAATACAATAGGATATTTTTGCTTTTTCAACAGCCGATTGCGCTCGCGGCATCTGAGCTTCACTTCTTACAAATATGCCGATCTCGTGTGGCAGCATACCATTGCTGATTATTTCCTTAATCCATTTACTAACTGCATCTATTTCCTTTTTGGACGAATCACAAACTAAGATTGCCGGTTTCGGTCCGTTGAACACAGAAACAATGCCGCGACGTTCTTCGACATTGCCGTCAACATCCGCTATTTCCTTCCCCAAAAGACGGTCGGCCTGCATGCGGATTTGATGAGACGTCCGATAATTGATTCTTAAAGTGCGTGAACGCCCCCTGATGTCAACACCCAGTGATTTCCAGGAAAAAGGTTGCTGGAAAATTCTCTGTCCTAAATCCCCGGCAAAGAAAAGTCCGTTCTTCCGCCCGGAACCCAAGGCAGCCAGAAACTGCAACTGAGCGATGCTGATATCCTGAGCTTCATCAACAACAACATAATCAAAAGGCAGTTTCTTACTTTTCGCAAAGTGCGCTGCCAGTTTGGTAAACATTTCCGCATAAGTTAAAAGTTTTTTCGATTGCAGTTTTACGCGTACTTTCTCAAATATCGACCACAGAATAAGACGCTGCTTTTCCGGCAATCTTGATTTTCGCCCCAATCGTTTGGCATCGCGATATTCTTCCCATGTATGCAGTTGCCAGGCATCCACAACATCTTTCCATTCGGTAATGAGAAAAGACAGAGGGAATTTATGATCCGGCACACCCGCTGAGGCTTCCTTCACAAATTTTGCAATATCCGATTCCGATGCAATACGCGTTCGTCCATATTTAGCTTCATAAAGTCTCAATCCGATTTCATTCAGTGCAATGCATTCGAGCCTTTCGCCGACTCGTGGCGTATTGCTGATCAAACGTCGCATTCTGATAAGCAGAGCATTGGCCAACGTATTGGAAAAAGTAGTCAGAAGCACACGGGCATCGGGATTGGAGCGCGACAAAAAGACAGCGCGATGCAGGGCAACAATCGTTTTGCCTGTGCCTGCCGAACCGGAAACTCTTGTCGGTCCGCCATAATCTTTTTCCACCATTTGCCTTTGCGCCGGATGAAGGAAAATCATCCATTTTTCCCAGGGGAATTCCAAAGCGCGTTCCAGTTCCTCAACATTCTGCATGGTGCGGAAACGACGTTCAGCATCCGGATGTTTGAATGGATCAGCACCGGCAGCGGCAGGAGGAATGATTTGCGGCTGCGTTCCTGTAGCTAAACACAAAAGCGCTTCCGCCGCTTCGCCTGGCAGATGGTCGGCCAATTCCAGGATTGTATCCTCACTGACTTTGCGGACATCATCAAGCCATTCCGTGGGTACGCCGTACTTCAGTAGTTCATCATCAGAACAATTTTTAAACAGAAGAGGTTTAACTTGCATGGCCGGTTTTTCTGTTTCTTTATATTGCGGGATGATTATTTCTTTGACGGTTTCCCGAACCTCCACCAATTGCGCGGCACCGGTCTGCGGGTGGGTTTCCAACTTGCGGCTTTCAGCCCACTGATAGGCATTGTCGTGATGGCCGACATAACACAACAGAAGACTGTCTTCTGTTTTATGAACAATCAGGCGCAAATCACTGCTGACACGCACAGACCAGAAACGTTTATCCCTTGCCTTTTCCAGCTTATGAAACTGCATTCCCGGATTGGCCGGATTCATCTGAAGATCAAAAGCGGTTGTTTTCACTGCTTTCTGTTCTTCATTGGTCAGTTTGGATAAACTGTCAGTAAATGTGTCGGCAATGCGGAAGTTCATTATATAATCTCTAGTAGTTGGATTTATTCCAGTCTTCCAGTGCACCTTTATTCCACTTTTCAGAACTTATATTTTTCAGAAACTTAATCGCTTCATCAAGACAATTATGATCTGCAGCCCAATATAACTGTTCCGATAACCTAAAATGTTTTGAAGCGTCTGATTCTCCCGATGCAGCCAGTATTAAAGGAACCGGTGGATCAGGTTCGTTATGGCTTTTGTGTTTTTTAAGAAACAGGAAAAAGTCGTTCCAATACATACCGGCGGGGCTTGATTTACCTTCACCTTTTATTTCATTTAGGAAAAACTCAATTTTTATACGGTTATGATTCATGGTGCTTATTACGATTTATTACTCTTATGTTTTTCTTGAACCTTCTCAATTAAATATTTCAGATCTTTAATATCGTTTTTCAGTTCATCAGGCGTAGGCGGTGGATCATTTTTTACTGATGCCGGATCATGAGCCTCGATAATATCGTTACATCGTTTATAAAGTCGAAATACTTCATCCACCACTGCCCGTTCAAGGCCAACTACTTGGTCAAGTTTTTTTACCTCAATGTAATCACGAAATCTCTGCACTGTTCCGTTTAGGATCAAATCTTGCACTATTCGTTCTATCGTAGCTCTGAGAAAACTATATTGTCTAATAATCTTACCCGCCAATTCTTCAGATGGGCTTGCTGGCCAAGGCAATTTTTCTAATGCTTTATGAGCTTTTTCAAGTTGGTCAATACGTTCGCCAAAGCTTTTATGCATCCATGGAAGTCCCTTTGCTACATTTCCAAAAAAACCGACATTTTCTTCAAGAAAATAAGTCAGCGGATTTATATTTAACTTTGCACATTCACTCCTTATTTGAGATAAGAAAACTACATCATGTGTAAATATTATGACTTGTCGTTTCTGCGCTTCACTTGCTATGCGCTTTGCAAATCGGCCACGATGTTTATGATCCAAAGATGAGACAGGATCATCAAAGATTATGCCACCCGAATGATTAGAAAGTTTTAATTCTGCCAAAAACGAACCTAATGCAATTGCGCGTTGTTCACCTTCACTAAGAATGTTATCAAGCTTATGAGCTGATGGTAGATCAAGTAAGAGTCGATACCATATTTTCCCTTTTTCTGGACGATCCTCAACTTTAATTTTTATATGGCCAATACCCAAAGCCCGAAACTCCTCTTCCAATGCATTCTTCAGAAGAGGGGTTATAGTTTCCCTGGCAAAAACCTTAGATTTATCAGAAATAGATCTCGTTTTAAGATCGTTTTTACAAGATTCCAGCGTTTTTCGTAGTTTCATTCGCTGTATCGTTGCAATAAGAGACGCCTTACTTTGTCCTAAAGTTTGACGGGCAATCAATTCATTACGTTCTTTTATCAACTCTTGCTTTTTAAGTGAATTAGCTGCTCGAAGAAATATCCTTGCAGACTTAAGTTGCTGAGCCGCCATGTTTCTTAGATGTTTTCGCGGGTTTTCACTCAATAATGGTATTGAATCCCATTCATGTGACTCAATATTAGAAATTATCCATTCTTTTCGTGTCGCAATATTCTCCTGAAATGTGTTAATTTTGTTCACTGCAACTTCATCAATAAGCCGCAGCTCATCTGTTAAAGATTTATCTAACCCAAAACTTAAATTAGATTGTTTAAGCTCATTACTTGTTGCTTCAACTAATTGTTTTTTTGTTTTAGCAATCTGAGCAACATCATTTAAAACATAAGTATCAAATCTTTTAATTCTATCACCGACATCTATCAATGGTTGTTGACAAAGAAGACAGACAGCGTCAGTTCCCAGATATGGAAAAGATTGTGTAGGATATGCAACTTGAGAATACTTTTTTGCTGCTTCAAAAAGAGTTTTCCATAAGTGTTCGCCTGTGCCAGGCAATAGATTTCCACCAGTGCGTAATACTTCGGCTGCTTTCTTCTCTTCATTACAAGCAGCAATTGCATCTGCATCTAAATTAATAATTTTTTGTATGTTGTCATCACTGACTCTTGCAAGGCAATTATCAATTCTTTTAGCAAGTTCTTTCAATCTTTCTGCTGACAGTCTCAATACTTTAGCTTTTGTAGCTGGATCTACTTCTGACAAAGCGGTGTTGAGGTCTTCAATCCGTTTTTTCTCCTCGTCAGACAAATTCCCTAATTTCTTAATACTTTCGATGTCAGTATTTGCGTTCAGCCCAGCGACTAAACGACCGACTTCCGTTTCGCCAAGCAAATGATTAAACGGCTGCCTATCAACGTCGATACAAGATATTTCATTTTCAAGACGAAGACTCAATTCCGGAATTACTTTATTTGCAAGACTTTCAACTATATCTAATCCATAGGGTAAGAAAGCAACATCCTGTTCTTCTGTTAGATAGACACGCGCACAATGACAATCAAAAACAGAGATGGTTGATAGCTCATCGGGCGTAGTCGAACCATCAATCCATGTCACCGATTTAGCTGCGCTGTTTATTTCTATATCAAAAATGGCTTCCGGAATTCGTGTTCTTGCTTTGGCATCAGTCACGTCGGTAAGAACTCTTTCTGAATGATCGCGTGAACGACATGCCCGTTTCATCACCCGCGAATAACCAGATTTACCTGTCCCATTGTCACCGTAAATCAAAGTTATTCCAATAGGCGCAAAGTCTAATACTTGAGCAGGTGCTATACGATTAACATATTTTAAGTCTCGCATTGATTTTAAAATAACTCTTTCGTTAGAAGGTGGAGCTATCGGAAGATGTGAGCTATTTAATGGTATAGGTTTTAAATTAGCTGGATTTTGCAAGCCATATGCAGCTTTTAGCAAACTATACAATTCTGTGTAATCATTATCTGTTAATCCGACACTTTGCTGAAAGAGACGCCTCGTCGCGTCTCTTTGCCATAAAGGAAGTTCATTTTCTGACCACTTAAGAATGTCATCAATCAAGCTCATATATTGACCTTAAATTGGTAATTAATACTTATCACACCTTAAACACCTTCATCACCTCATCACCTAAATGGTTGATTACTTTTACGGCGATGCGACCGGAGTTGGGTTTGTCGAAGGGGCGGGAAATGTCGCTGTTCAGCGTTGCCCATGCTTCCTGGTTGATTTCCGCTTTGAGTGTCGTCTTCAATGCTTTGTATGGGTCGTTTGCTCCCAGGAAATAGGCATGACGGACGAAGAAGCTTTCTTCGTTGTAATCCGTATCGATAAACCAGCAGGCAATGCCTTCGGCGCCATCGCTAAGGACTTCGCCGGTGCTGGGATGAAAGACATCCACTCCTTTGATTTTAACTTGAACTTTTCCGTCTTTGGTATCCAGGACGTCAATGTCGGGCTCTCCAAAGATGACAAAAAGATTGCCTTTGCCGGTGTTTTTCAAATCGTCGGCCATATGTAAATCGGCATTCATGCGAGCTTTGAGAACAGGAATGCGTCCCAGTTTGTTGAATTCAGAAGAATGGGCATCATAATTGAAAGCACAGGTGATGAGCACATCAAAGTCGGCGTCGCCTGCTTCGCGGGCGGCGGCAACCAGATCGGGACGGGAAACTGTACTGAATTCCGGGCCAATGAAGATGGCGGCGCGTTTTTCTATACCTGCAATCACATTTTCACCCTCACCCTTACCCTCTCCCGTCAAGGGAGAGGGATTATTTGGTGCGCCCTTTTCTCCCAGTGCGGGATTTTTTTGTATGCCCTTGCTTTCGCCCACCAGGGGCGCGGGTTTAATGGAAGCGCCTTCGATGTATTTGCCTTCGGCGCAGATGTAGTAACCCGGCCAAGGTGTCAACGACGTGAAGACGATTTTATCTTCTTTGTGTGCCTGCTGAACACCGGCCACTTTAAGATTTTCCAGAATAATCTGTGTGAAGTCGCGTACAGTTCCGTATTTATCACTGGCATCTTTTACGCCGTCAATCAGTTCATCGTTTTCATCCACACCCAACACGCGATGCGGCAAGAGGCTTTCCACCGTGAAAGGTCCCGCAACGCGGACTTTCTTTTTGTCCTCATAAGGTTTGTCGTAGAGATATTCGTATTCAGCCTTGGCGGCTATAGAGGCATCGATTTCTTTTTGGCGCTTGATACGATGTTGCCACCATTGGGTATGAAGCTTTTCAACTTCTTTCATTTTTTCCTGGATTCCCGCCTTCGCGGGAATGACGGTGGAGAAGTCGCGCGGGATTTCCCATTCTTCCCATTTTTTACCAAGGGCTTCATTTAACTTTTTACGGATTGGTTCGAGCTTTTCCTGCCATTTTTCCCAGATCACGTCGATTTCGGTATTGTTGGCGATGGATTTGAGTGTAATGTGCGGAACGCGCTCATAAACAAAACCCTGGCGGATGTCGCCATGCGTCGGTGCGCTGGAGGGTTCTTTACGGCTGACTTCTGCCTCCTTTAGTTGACCGTCGCGACTGTCAGCCAGCAGATAATAAGGATAACGCGCGCCCATAATGCGGGCACGGGCAAGAGCCAGCGCGACACGTGAGGTATCAATTGTAATCCAGCGACGTCCCCACTGCTCAGATACATAAGCTGTCGTACCCGAACCGCATGTCGGGTCGAGTACGAGGTCTCCGGGGTCGGTGGTCATGAGGAGGCAGCGTTGAATGACTTTGGTAGAGGTTTGCACAACATAGATGCTCGATTCAGAGGCAAACCCCGAAGGCATCGTGTCCAGCCATAACGCAGTTACTCTAGTAACTGGAAAATCATCCTCGAATTGCTTGCGTGATAGTGTGTTACCTATCAGGATAAGCCGTCCGGATTTTTCAACCCGCTGCATACCATCAATATTCGTTCGCCAATAGTAGGAGCCAGGAGGCACGAGTGATTTACACTCAAACGAATACTCGTAACGGGTAGTTTGTCCGCCACTGTCATTAAACATGCCTTGCGGCTTAAAGCAACGATCAGCTTCTGGTAAATCACCAGATTCAAGTTGCTTCCTTGGTATGGTGTAGACAGATAGATCAGGCCGCTGTGCCATCGTGAACATTTTAATCTGAGTGGCGCGAGGTCTTTCCGCCCACAAAGAGCGTACCTTGAGCTGCTCTCTGTTCCGGCAATACCAAAGTATTTCGTCAGTAATTGTGTCGACCGTCTCGCCACCTTTCCCGGTCGTCTTTACAAAATGAATCAGACTTACGCAGTTCTCCTCCCCGAACACTTCATCCATCACTGCCCGAACGCGGTGGACATTTTCATCGCCGATTTGGACAAAGATCGAGCCACTTTCAGTCAATAAATCCCTCGCCACCGTCAGTCGGTCGCGTAGATACGTCAGGTAGGAGTGAATCCCGTCGCGCCAGGTGTCGCGGAAGGCTTTGACCTGCTCGGGCTCGCGGGTGATGTGATCGGCCTTGCCGTCTTTAACGTCGCGGCTGGTGGTTGACCATTGAAAGTTGGAGTTGAACTTGATGCCGTAAGGTGGATCAAAATAAATGCATTGCACCTTGCCGCGCAGACCTTCACGCTCGGCTAAACTCGCCATCACCTGAAGGCTGTCGCCCAGAATCATGCGGTTGGACCAGTTCTGGTCGTGCTGATAGAAATCTGTCTTGGTCGCATCTTCCGGCATGCCGTTGAAATCGGCAAAGAGGTCGGTTTGCGTTTCGGCGGCCTGCTTGTCGGATTCGGTGCGTTTCAGCAAGTCATCAATCAAAACTTTGGGATGAACTTTTTCCTGAATGTAAAGCGGCGGCGCATGAACGACCAAATCCGACCAGTCCTGCTCATCCTTGCCACGCCAGACCAGTTGCGGATCAAGGTCGCGGTTGCGGTTTTCTTTTTCTTCGTTCAATCCATCAACGTTACGCGGATATTTTATTTTCAGCGGGTCCTGCGCTTCTTTCTGGATGACAGACTGAAACTCGGCAGTCGGAATATTTTTACGCCTCGCCTCATCATGAATAAGCGTTTCTATTTTCTTTCCATTTGTTTTCTTTACAGCCATCTGATTACCTTTCAGTTTTTGCTCTTCTTATTTCTTTGCCAGTTTTTCGATGAAATTGCGACCTTTGCCGGTCAACCGGTATTTCTGTTTGCTGCTTGTCGGTTTATCGGGAATGGTCATAGTAATGAGATCCTTTTCAATCAGAGGATTGAGTACCTGGTCCCTGAACTTGGTCCTATTTGTTCTTCCAATAATCGCCATTAGGTCGGCAACGGCTTGATCTTTCAGGCACTTACGGAGTATTTCCACCTGGTCCCGACTTAGTCCCGACTTAGTCCCAACCTGGTCCGCCGATTCTGCTTGAGTAATTATTCCCGATGCCTTGCTGACAGTTTCTAAAGCTACACCCGGTTTGCGGTAAATTGTTGCCACAAAGCCATCGGTGAGTTTAAATGATGGCTCAGTCAATCCTGCATCACGACATCGGTCTACCATGTCTCTTATACCGGTGCCCATGCGCTCAATATACTTTGTCAGATAAAGAGGTTCTGCAATCAGAGGATTTCTAGGATATGAACCGTGCGGTTTTAATAAAGACTTTAGAGAAAGTGATGAAGGTAGCTCGCCCGGATTCCAGACTTCCAGACGGTCGGAAAAGAGCATGACCTGAACACTGGCAGCACTGGTATAATCGCGATGTGCTATAGCGTTGACAATAGATTCACTAATTACTTCCTTCGGGATTTCATAAGCAACCGGTGCCTGAATACTTTCGGCGCGGGTTCCTACGGCAAGATCAATTTTGGACAAGACGAAATTGACCGCCTGATCAACCAAATCAAAAAGATTGCCTTTATATACCTGATAAAAAGGAATGGGTTTTTGAACCTGCGTGCCGTGAAAATGTGCGCACTTCACTTCAGAAGAGTAAATAAAACGCTGAGGTTCATTACCGAAAAGAAGGATCGCCGCATTGGTAGGTCTGTTATTTTTGACAAGGCGTAAATGTGAGAGTACCGTCTTGACAGCGGTTCCGGCATTCAGTGGAAAATCCCGCGATTCGCGCGCCATTTCGAGAAACCACTTTACTTTAGAGGCAGATATATCCTTCAAATCGGCATCTTCGCAAATGGAAGCGTCAAATGGTCCCGAACGCAATAGACCATTGTCATCCAGATAATCTACTAAGCTACCATAAACACCGGCAATCAATTCAGCCGTTGTTGAAAAGCGGCGGCGTATTAGCTGGGATGATGCTTCTTTGACTAGATTTTTCATTGCCGGCTCGCGGGCGGAATCGTCCGCACCTTTGACAAAAACAAGTCGATGTTTTCGGCGTTCCGTTGCATGTAAAAATTCCATATGGGTTGCTGACAACCCGCCTTTAACTGGCATACCATATTCATTGCCAAGTATTCCGATATAGATGGAGGATTTTTCAACTTCATCAAGATATAATTCATCTGCCCGTTGATCTTTGGCCGGCACCTCCTCAAAAAGAAAAACATCGAAGAACCGACGTAAGAGCGCATCACCTCGAAGGAAGTCACGAAGAGATTTGCGTTCCTGCGTAAATTCTTTTTGAACGCTGCTGATAAATATTTTTATTCTTGTAGAAGTCATATTAACCCTTAGAGTTAGAAATGAATTTACCAATCATATTATCAAACGCTTTTTCGACTTTTGCCTTGAAATCGGACTCGATTTGATAGACTTCTGTAAATTCGGCAAAGGCCCAGCGGCCAAACTGGCCATTATTGTTCACACCGGGTATCCAATAGGTCTCCATGGTTGATTTCTTGTCTTTGGCATCCTCCCGGCGATAACCTTTGATTTCCACAATGAGATTGAGCAAGTCTTTCTCACCGTGGCCATCATCAATCTGGACGATAAAGTCGGGAAGATAAATGCGTGTTTCTGAGCCGTAGCGATAAGGCACTTCCAAACCAAGGTTATGATTTTTAACGTAAGATTTAACTTTCGGATGCGCTTCCGCCACACGGCAGAATTCCGCTTCCCAGTCGCTATCCAGAATCACCCAGTTGATGTGACAGCGCCGGGCGTCTGTTTCCCATCGGTCGGTTCTGGATGTATTGAAATTTACGTGTATGGTGGAACCCGTTGGATTGTAGGAATCAAGAACGGCCACAATGGGATGAGTACCTTCAAGTGAACTCATAATGGCAGCGGTGATCCTTTCGCAGGCCATATCGGCAAGTTCCTGATACATAAGCTGCGCCGGATATGTGCCTCCTTTGCAAATCAGGCATTGATCCAGCCAGTCTTTCGTAATGCGTTTTAGTTGTCCGAACAAATGCAGTCTCGGTTCCTCGCCGGGATCACGATATTTGGTGTAAATCAGCCGCTTGGTCAGATGAAAGACAAGCGTCGAGTGACGCAGGTCTCCGGTATGAATGAGATTTAAATCCACACCTTCGCCGATTATGCCTTGATTGCGTGTGTTGGTCGGGCCAACTAGATCAGGCGTCAAATCCAGTTCGGAGTCTTTGGTAAACGATGCTGTCAATTTTTCTTCAGGAAGCTCAACACGATAACCGGCGACACGGGGAAATCGGATTTCCAGATGATCGCGTTCCGGGCGGACCGCTTTGACGCGAACGGTTTCACGTGGCGGCTGCGGCGGCGCCACCACTGGCTTGGCGGTAAAGTCAAAGGGAATGCCCAACACATCGGCATATTCAACATTAAACAGACCGTCATCATTTAGTTCATAGGATTGACGACGCAAAGAGCGGCCAATGACCTGTTCGCATAAAAGCTGTGTACCAAAGGCGCGCACACCCAGGACGTGGGTGACCGTGTTGGCATCCCATCCTTCCGTCAGCATGGATACCGACACGACACAGCGAATCGATTCGCCAAGACGATCTTTTTTGCCGACGGTGTTCATGACTTCGCGCAGTAAATCCTGATCGGTCAGTTTGTCAGCCTGGCTGCGGTCGCCGGTGCGTTCAATGATTTCCCGGCGGAAACGTTCAATCTCTGTGGCCGCCATGGAGCGGAAATTGTCATCCAGGGCATCGCCTGATTCCAGTTGCTCGCTGTCAATCAAAAGCGTTCTTGGTCTGGCCAATGGATTGCCATATTCATCATAGTTGGAAAATAGTTTGAATTTACCCTGAAATGGCGGCGGCGTGACGCCATCTTCTTTCTCGGGATATTCAAAACCGGCAATGTAGTCATAGACCAGTTTTGATGTTGATGTATTGTTGCAAACCACAATAAAACATGGCGGCAACTGCATGCGGTTTTCTTTCCAAAGATTGAACGTTTTTTCGTAGTGGCCATAAAGCGCTTCCAATGCTGTCTGTAAACGTGTGGGCAATTTCAGCGGATCAAGTCCGGTTGCCTTGCCACGTCCCTTTCTGGGCATGTCTTTGCGGATGTGCTCCCAGAGATTGCGAAACATGGGAACTTCAGCGCCAGGAATATTATCGGCCACGGGAACACGGGGAAGCTTGACGATGCCGCATTCGATGGCATCCATCAGTGAAAAGTCGCACATCGTCCAGGGAAATAATGTGCCTTCGGCATAACCGGAACCGCGCAGAAAAAACGGAGTTGCCGATAAATCCATCACCTGATTCACGCCGATTTTCCGGGTTACGGTCTCGATGCCGTTAATCCAGAGTCGCGCGGCTTCATTGTTGCTTTCCGCTTCTTTTTTATCGTCACCTTTTAATTCTTCATCTTCACCGTGGTCAGGTTTTTCGCGGTAGCAGTGGTGTGCCTCGTCATTCATAATCATGACATTTTTCATACCCATCAGTTCCGGCATGACGCGCTGAAGCATCTGGCCTTCTGTCTCAAGTGTCTTCAGTTCCTCTCCGCCTCTTCCCTGAAGTAGCGCGCGACCACCCTTGGATAATTCCAACAGATCACGCTGTTTAAAAGCATGGTAATTGGTGATGACAATTTTGGCGCGTTCAAGTTCGCGCATCATATCATTGGGCACCAGTTCCCGATTTTTGTAATAGCTATCCGGATCATTAGGCTGGAGCACTCGTAACCGGTCTTTAATAGTGATGCCCGGAGTGACTACCAGAAATCCACGGGTAAATTTCTTGCTATTGGGATGACGCACGGCATTAATGGTCTGCCACGCGATTAACATAGCCATCACCGTGGTCTTACCGGCGCCAGTAGCCAGTTTAAGCGCCAGACGTGACAAATCAGGATTGGCGTAATTGTTTGCGTTTGCTAAGTGTTCGAGAAATTCTTTGCCGGCCTTTTCATTGGGTGCAACTTCGGTTAACCAGATAACTGTTTCGATTGCCTCGACCTGGCAAAAGAATGGACGATAAGCGTTAAACTGATGGTGTCGCCAGTGTTGCAACAGTCGCGCTGTTTCCGGCGTCACTTTCCAATCGCTGGGATTAGGGATACTGCGCCATTTATCTACGTAGTAGCGTAAATTATTAATGACCGGCGTAGGATCATACTGCTGTTTTGCCGTTGAAAGTCCCTTGCCTTCATCAAAAATAATATCCTGTTGTGCGACTGTTGATTTCCGTTTTTTAGGTTTGGGAATTGGCGTGATATATTCAGCACGACGGCGCTTTTCTATAATCTGCTGCGTCGGTTGGCCTTGTTCATCAAGTTCCCAGTGCCTTGTAGGATATTCGTATGGTGAATTTAAAATCGGTTTCTCAAAGAAATGATTGTTCTCACTCAATTCGATATCTCACTTTAACAACAATTTAATAAGTAGCATAAAAAATGATCGAAACTAATTTGAGGTAATAAAAAGTATAAAAAGAACTTTTTCGTATGTCAATGAAATATTTGCAATAATTTAAAATGGTTAACACCACCCGAAAGTGAGGGATGAGAAAAGAGTGAGGAGTAAGGAATAAAACGTTATCGATATAGACTCTAGACAGAAGTCTGATAACTTATCATTTGGAGTGTTCTAAATGCTGAATTTACAATCTATGCATTGTATGGTTTGGTAGTTCGACATTTTGGAAAATTTGAACAGCCCCAAAATTTATCTCCTACATTCTGGCCTTTTTTCGCCATCCGTAAAACCATCTTTGCGCCACACATGGGGCAAAGATTCTCGTTTGTCTCTTGATCAGTTCGTGTTTGTCCCTTTTGAATTTCTGTTATGATTTTTTGTAACTGCGTGCCGTTGATTAGTTCAAGTGGTTTGCCCTTGACAAAGTTTGCGGCTTCTTCGGTAAACTTACCTGAAGATATCACAATGCCACCCGATGCGCCTTCCGAGGCGATCACACCGTATAGTTCACGGACAATTTTCACACCAACTTTATCCATTTTCCAGTGCTTGCATTGTACAAAAAGTGTTTCACCTCCCCTGCGCAACACAAGATCAACACCACCGTCGGCACCGCCGCCACCTCTTTCCGTGATATTGTATCCTTTTCTTCTGTAAACTTCACCGACAAGCTCTTCGAATTCACGCCAGCTTAGTTTGCGAATCGTTTCGATACTTTTTTGATTGTTAAACAATTTTCCTTTTCGCCACGCATGAAATGCTGATAATGCTGCAACAAACAAAATTAAACCGGTAATTACAGGAGCAAGCTGCGGTGCCCATCTTGCAAAAGCGCTAAAGAACATATTTTGGAATTCTATTTTTGGAATTAAATATTTGAATGATACATAAACGATAATAGCTAATGCAACATTGACTTTCCATGACCCTTTGGCAAGAACTTCAAACAATGAATCGTTTCTACGCGTCATACGTGCGAACCCTCTCGCTTGCAGTAGATATTAAAATCAAAAAGGGATTTTCAAAAAGACTTGGTTGTAATAATACAACTTCTCAAAAACATTGCAAGAATAAAATTGAATCGATTCAAGGGGTTCACGCATCCCTCGAAAGAGGGATGGAAAATAAGTTCAATGCTTCAATGGTTCATCGTTCACGGTTAAAAAACTAATTCTAAAAACATTTAGTCCTGCAAATTCAAAAGCTTAAGCGTTGCCGGAAAAACGGATGAAAAACAATTTTTGTCTGGATTTTAGGATGAAAGTATTGTATCGATTTGGCCATTGTTAACTTCCGTGACAATAGTTTCAAAAATCAATTTTCAAATACAGGATTTCAGGAGAGAAAAAATGGCGGAGAAAAACCTTGTCTATCGCGGCAAATCAAAAGACGTTTATAAAATCACCGGCGGCAAATACAAAGGGAAGTACAGGTTCGTCTTTACGGACCGGGGAACAGGCTATATCGAGAAAGGCAAGGTGGTCTTCGATCCGGGCTATGATGTGGTGGTCGGTGAAATTCCCGGCAAAGGCGCCATCGCCTGCCGTTTCGCCACCTATTTTTTCAAACTGCTGAAGGCAAAGGGCGTTGCCACCCACTACATTGACACCATCAGCGACAACGAAATGATCGTGGAACCGGCTATCCCGTTGAGCATGAAAGAAGCCGCGCCGCAATTTGCCGGATCCGCTCCGCTGACGAATCTGGAATTCACCTGGCGCAATAACGCGACCGGAAGTTTCTGGCGGCGGTATCCGTTTGTAAAACCGTGCGTGAATCTTCACAAGGTTGTCGAGGCCTGGACCAAAGGCGACAGCGATATTCTGATTACCATGGAAGCACTGGAGGAAACCGGCGCGCTGACAAAAAAAGAAATTGCCGACAGCGTGAAACTGGTGAAAAAAATCGCCGAAATCGTTTCCAACGAATTCACGTCCAAAAAGCTGCACGTCATTGACGGCAAGTTCGAGCTGGGACGGCTGAAATACGGCGACGGAAAAATTGTGCTGATCGATGAAATATCGCCCGATGTGCTGCGCGTATGCCGCGGCTTCAAACCGGACAAGTCCGGAAACTGCACGGTGTTCAACAAATGCACCGTCACGAATATTGCAGACGGGAAAAGAACGATCAAAAACAAAAATCAGGTCGTTGCGGCGGAGCTGATTGAGGCCTTTGTGTAGGCACGATTCAGTAATCCGGACACTGAAGAACAACTTTAAACGGGCATACCGCTAAAGAATTATTTCGCTGCCAGTTTGCCGGTGAGCAATTCGCGGATAATTTTCGGATTGGCTTTGCCGCCGGAGGCCTGCATCACCTGGCCGATTAAAAAGCCCATGGCCTTGCCCTGCCCGCTTTTAAAGTCCGCCACGGCCGAAGCCTGTTCGCCCAGGACCTTGTCGATCATGGCCTCCAGAGCGCCGCGATCGGAAACCTGCTTGAACCCCCTTGCACTGACGATGGCGTCCGGCGTTTCATCGCTGTCGAAAAGCTGCGCAAGCACATCGCGCGCCGCGTTGGCGTTGATTTCATCCCTGGAGAGCATGTTTAATAACGCGGCAAACCGCGCGGGCGTTACTTTTGTTTGATTCAGTTCCTGGCCGCGGTCTTTCGCGGCGGGCATCAGTTGCGTGGTCAGCCAGTGCATGACCGTGCGCGGCGCCACGCCTTCTTTCATCACCGCCTCGCAATATCCCGCAACCTCCGGATCGGAACTCAAATACGTCGCTTCCTCGACGGAAAAGCCGTACTGGTTGACAAATCGTTCGGCACGCGCGGCCGGCATTTCCGGCAGTTTGGCCCGCAACGACGCGATGTCTTCCGCGGATAAAATAATGTGCGGAACCGTCGGATCGGGCACGCACGGCCCTTCAAACTTGGCGCGCATCGGCAGCGTCGCTTTTTTATCCGGATTCCATAAACGAGTATGCAGCACAACCGCCTCACCGGCCCCGACCGCCGCGCTCTGACGGTTGATCTCGTAAGCGATGGCGTCGCCCACGTGACGGATGGAGTTCATGTTTTTGACTTCCACTTTGGTGTTCATCTGATTCGTGCCTTGCGGACGGACGGAGATGTTGGCATCTACGCGCATCGTGCCGTTTTCCATGCTGCACTCGGACGATCCCACGTAACGCACCTGCGTACGCAGCGCCTTGAGAAATTCCATCGCGTGATGGGGCGTGCGGAAATCCGGTTCGGTCACAATTTCCACCAGCGGGGCGCCCGCCCGGTTGAAATCCACCAGACTGATCGGCAGGCGGCCTTCCATTTCGTGCACCAGTTTGGCGACATCCTCCTCCATGTGAATGTGATGAATGCGCAGCCGTTTGGTCGATCCGTCTTCAT
>Ga0209203_1001515_pt1 | contig 16968 bp, 14 predicted proteins | sample AD_UKC109_MetaG_FD_184423 | JGI IMG/M metagenome (GOLD analysis project Ga0209203, IMG submission 184423) | Active sludge microbial communities of municipal wastewater-treating anaerobic digesters from Hong Kong - AD_UKC109_MetaG (SPAdes)... | ecosystem: Engineered > Bioreactor > Anaerobic >... | reverse complement strand
AGTCCATGAAAACCTGACCCCAAAGGATTTTGAAAAACCCACATCAGGCCTGGTCGAACGTGAAATCTGCATTTATTCAGGAAAAGTAGCAACTGACCTTTGCAAACAGGACCCTAGAAATATTTCATGGACTACAGGAACAGATGCTACATTTACGGAATTGTTCATCGAGGGTACTGAACCCAGTTATTTCGACCAGTGTGATGTCCATCAGGAAGCAGTGGTCTGCACCCATAGCACAGACCCGTACGGTCGTTTCCTACTCGCTACAGAAGACTGTCCGCCTGAGGATACAATGACCATTATAGGACTTGTCAGACCCGTTCCATATATTCCGTATCTACCCGATCCGGAAGCTCCACCGAAGCCTTATGATCCCGATGACTGGGTCTACCCGATTCTTGTTGAAGACATGCCCTATGAAATATTACCCGGAGAATACTGTACGGTGCATGGAATGCCACCGGTGGAAGAAGACACTGTAATAGTTGAAATCGACCCCGAAACCGGCCTCCCGGTTACAACACCGCCCCCCACCGAAACAACCCAACCCTGATTAAAAAAGCCGAACATCCTTGGGATCTTCGGCTTTTTTTGACCAATCGTCCTTGGGATGTTTGGCTTTTTTTGACCAATCATCCTTGGGATGTTTGGCTTTTTTTGACCAATTGTCCTTGGGATGATTGGCTTTTGTTATCTTGTCTGACCGGTTCCGGTTATTATGTATTTGTAGGAAGTGAGTTCCCTGAGACCCATGGGACCCCTTGCGTGGAGCATCTGGGTGCTTATGCCTATTTCCGCTCCCATACCGAATTCCCCACCGTCCGTGAATCTTGTAGACGCATTTGAATATACAGCGGCGGCATCAACTTCATTTTGGAATCTCCTGGTCTTGTCCGGGTCCGATGTAACTATTGCCTCTGAATGACCGGTACCATGGGTGTTGATGTGATTGATTGCCTCATCAATCCCGGATACAACCCTGACAGCCATGATGTAATCAAGGAATTCCGTATCGAAATCCGTTGATGATGCCTTTACAGCACCGGGCAATATCCGAAGTGTCTTTTCACATCCCCTGAGCTCAACCTTATATTTGTCCAGACCTTCTGCAACCAACGGAAGGAATTTTTCTGCAATTGCCTCATCCACAAGCAAAACCTCTGCGGCGTTGCAGACACTGGGTTTTGATGTCTTTGCATTTACTGTTATGTTTACAGCCATATCAATGTCAGCATCCTCTGCTACATATACATGGCAGATGCCGATGCCGGTTTCTATCACAGGTACTGTTGAATTCTTTACAACTTCATTTATAAGGGATGCACTTCCCCTTGGTATCAGAACATCAATGTATTCATTAAGTCTCATCATTTCAACAGCCGTTGCCCTGTCGGTATCCCTGACAAGCTGGACGCAGTCTGCAGGAAAACCAATTCCCTCCAGTGCATTCCTCATGACATCCACTATCGCCATGTTGGATTTCAATGCCCTGCTTCCACCCCTCAGGATGACAGAATTCCCTGTTTTCAGACACAGACCGGCTGCATCGGAAGTAACATTTGGTCTTGCTTCATAAATGATTCCGATTACTCCCAGAGGTACCCTGATTTTTTCGATATGAAGTCCATTCGGTCTGTCAAACTGCTCAAGGCTTTCACCAATGGGGTCTTTGAGTGCCGCAGCATCCCTTAAACCTGCAGCCATTGACTTAATTCTTGCTTCATCAAGTTTCAGCCTGTCCATGAATGCTGTAGTCATACCTTCTTCTGCAGCAACAATCAAATCCTTTTCATTCTCTGCCAGTATCTTTTCAGTATTGATTTCAAGGGCATCAGCCATCTCAAGCAATGCCCGGTCTTTTTTTACAGTAGAAGCAGAAGCCAGGAATTTTCCGGCTTTCACCGCTTTTTTACCAAGTTCCGATAAATAATCCATCTATACCTTCCCGACAAATAAAGTGCCGATTTTCTCCCCTTTTATTATTCCTTCTATGTTGTCCATATTGGACCCATTGGCAATGACGACACTTACATTGTTTTCCATGCATACCTTTGCAGCGTTAAGCTTTGTTATCATTCCTCCGGTTCCATAAGCCGTTCCATTGCCACCTGCAAATCGCTGTATCTCTCCATTTATATCTGTCACTGACTCCAGTATGACTGCAGTGTTATCTTTTCTCGGGTCGCCTGTGTAAAAGCCATCCTGGTCTGAGAGAATTATCAGAAGGTCTGCCCCTGTCAGTACCGACACCAAAGCTGCAAGCATATCATTTTCACTGAAAGTACTGTTCTCATCGAATTCAAGTTCTTCCGTTGAAACGGAGTCATTTTCATTGACTATGGGAATTATTTTTTTCTTCAGCAGACTTTCAAATGTGTTTTGTGCATTTACCTTCGATGTACCATGGGCGAAGACATCCCTTGTAAGAAGAATCTGGCCGACTGTGACACCATATTCAGAAAAGAGTCTTGAATACAGATGCATTAATTCTGTCTGACCGACAGCAGCTATAGCCTGACGTTCCGTAACCTCAGCAGGACGCTTTTCAATATTAAGTTTACCCATTCCAATCCCGACTGCCCCGGATGTCACAAGAATTATCTCCCTGCCCATGTTGGAGAGATCGGCAAGCTTTCTCGCAAGCTTCTCAATGCTTCCGATGTTTACTTTCCCGTTTCCGTAGGTAAGGCTGGATGTACCAACCTTGATTACTATCCTGTCTGCTTTTTTGATTTTGTTTCTCATAGCTCTACCGTTTTTTATTTATTCTATCCTTGATTTGATACCTTAGCAAGTTCAATGTTTCCGAGGACACCCAGTCTGTCACCAATGATTGCCAGGACACCGGTGATTCCTTCGATTCCCATTGCAAACGAAAGTGCCGGTTCAATATCCGCATTGGTACTGATTCTGTTTGCCGTGGCTGTTGCAACAGCATCAGCCAGAGCGACATCCCTTGAAAGTACCGTAACAGCGTCAGCTTTTCCAAAGCTCAGTGAATGACCCACCGTTCCCGATGATGTGCAGATACCCAGTGGGAACTGTCCATCATTGATTTTTATGGCTATTCTATTTGACAGAGGTGATTTGCCGGCATATATACCAATGGTACGCTCTGATTCAGACGCCATGAAGATATCCCCGCCATTTTCCACGAAAACCTGTCCCGACTCCTCCAGAAGAATTTCACCGACATACTGGGCTATGGCTCCTGCAACAGCAGCAAAGGGACCGGTCCCGGCAGCCTTGCCGGCTTTTTGCATTTTTTGGATAAGAATGGGGGCAGACCCATCAACAGGCATTGGGGCAAGTGCAGTCAAAAACACAGGGTACTTGTCAATATAATGATTCAGTATACTCCTTGCCTTTCGTACACCTGCCAACGCCAATGCCGTCAGGTCCCTTGTACAGCCTATCTGCAGGTCAGTCTCACCGACACATACATCAAACATAACAAGTTCATTGCTGAATAAACTTCTGTAGGATCTTTTCTGGTACATTTCTTCTCCGGATCAAAACTCCGTACTTATTATACCAAGCGGACAAGCCTTTATGCATAGTTCACATACAAGGCATTTCTCCTTGTCAAAGTTGAGTTTGTTGTCAGCATCCATGGTAAGTGCAGCTGAAGGACAGACTGCGGTACATGCTCCGCAGTGGATACATTCATCCTCCCTGCGTATGATTGATTTATTGTAGAGTTTGTATCTGACACCGACTGAATCTATGTACTCAAGTGCATTCTCTACAGCATCATCATTACCCGATATCTCTGCAATCAGTGTACCTTCACTGTCATAACTTATATCTGCATGGAGTATGTTGAAAACTATCCCATACCTTGAAATGACTTCTGACATAAGAGGTTTGCTGATCCACTTCCTTGGAAAATGTAATTTCACCTTAATCTTTTTCATCATTTCACCTCCCTGATCTCAAGCTTGTTGATCTTGTTCTTCAGTGGAAGGGGTGCAACTGCTTCAGTCAGCAGGAAGTCGCCTTTTTCTATCCATTCCTTCAATATGCCTGCTATTTCCCTTGCCTTGCTTATACTGGAAAGGGGTGATGTCCTTACCTGTTCTCCCTTGAACTCAACACTTCCGCTTTGCAGCTGCTCGTATGTGAATGTCTCGCTCAGTTTAACCTGTCCGCTTTTATCTGCAATTGAAGTAATAATTTCACTGTTTCTGACTGCCGTGAATCTTAGCATTTCCTCATCAAGTATGGGAATTGGAACTCCTATTCCCACAAACAGGCTGACTCCGTATCTGTCGTAGACTGCTCCCCTGACGAACTCCTCTGACATTCCCCTGAGGTCACCGGTAACAGCTATGGTGCCTGCAAGACTTACCGGTACTCCATTCTCTCCCCTTGCCTGTTCGGGATTATGCTGTGTTCCCTGCCACGTTACATAACCCTCTCCTCCACCGAGGAATATCCTTGTCCCAAGACCAATGGTCCTGTAATACGGGTCATTCAGCAGAGGACTCAGTTCACCTGATGTCGAATATGTGATGTTTCCGAACTCAGGCAGCAATGTTCCCATGTAGGTATATATGGTCTTCTTTGTGGAATTTGTAGCCGCAGGATAATTCTGGTAGGCATTCCTTGGATTATACATGTAGATCTGATTCACATTGTACTTGTTAATGGTTGTCTCAATGCTCTTCCTTGGATAACAGTCTGTTCCATCCGCAAATGCCTTCAGCCTTACGTCCTTGCCTGCAACCAGCTCCTGTATTACATGACCTCCGCCGTATGCCATCCCTTTTGTTGTTGATACTTCGGTGGCTCCTATGTAGGCATCCACAGCAGCGAGTCCGGCATATGCCGGCACATCATTCAATGAAACCGTCTTCATCTTGATAGGAGGGTCAGAATGGCCGAAATTTATGAATACGCCTGACGAGCACATAGGTCCAAAGGTCCCCGTCGTCACTACATCCACTAATTCAGCGGCTTGTTCATAGCCCTTTTCATCAACAATTCCAATGATTTCTTCCGCTGTAACCACTACAGCTCTGCCGTCTTTGATCTTCTGGTTGATCTGTGCAATTGTCTTCATCAGCACCCTCCTTTTCAAAAAGTTATTGTGAATAAATTTTATCAAGTATAAAACACAGGATACGGATTGTAAAGAAATATATTATCATATTTAGCAAAATATTATGACTGATTCCTATAGAAGTGTCATTATTATTGCCATTACCCCTGACAAGACCAGTATGGACAAGACCAGTTTCTTGAATATACTTTCCTCGAATTTCCCGGACAGGAAGTTCCCAAGGTATGTCCCCCCGATGGTAGCGGGCAGAAGCAAAAGTGCCTTCAGTGCTATCTGACCGGTCAGCATACCACTGGTCAAAAGGTTCAGACTCCCTGTAAAACCAATCACAAGGAAGAACACCGACAGATTTGCCCTGAATGAGTCCTTTGACTCATCCTGGTTCTGCAGAAAAAGGACTATGGGAGGTCCTCCGAATGAAATAGCTCCGTTTGTAAGACCGCTTATGAATCCGGCGACGGTGTATGCCGGTATGACTCTTTTGAACCTTACCCTTACTCCCGTTGCTAGTATAATGGCACTCAGTATTACAAATACCCCCATTGCTATCTTCAGCTCATCGACGGGAATTATCCTAAGAAGCTGTACGCCAGCTATGCTGCCTATGACTCCGGCGGCAATAAGCGGGATTACTTTCTTTATGTGGGCATTTTTGTAGGTCTTTGATACCATGGCGATGGCAGATGCAAAACCCATCAGTATCATTATCATCACTGTTTCATCAGCAGGTATGAATAAGGAAATCAGGGGAGCTGCAATCAACGCACGCCCGAACCCTGTTATGCCCTGCACAGACGCAGCCAGGAACAGTATTGCCATTGCCAGAAAAATATATGGGTCCAAGTAATCCTCCCAAAGCATATTGAAAAAGAGTCCGTCAAAGCGGACTCCCATTTCATTTGTTTATCAGCGCTATATCCAGTACCTGATCCATGGATTTTACAGTTACTATTTCAAGTGACTCCATTATTTCCTTATGTATTTCAGCAAGGTCACTCTTGTTCATCTCAGGGATTATTACCGTCTTCATACCTGCGCGTCTTGCAGCAGTGAGCTTTTCCTTGAGCCCTCCAATGGGAAGAACCCTTCCCCTGAGGGTTATCTCACCTGTCATTGCCACTTCCTTTTTAACCGGCAATTTTGTAAGGGCTGATATAATTGCAGTCGCAAGTGTAATACCGGCGGATGGGCCATCCTTTGGAACCGCACCTTCAGGTACGTGGACATGAATGTCAAGTTCCTTGTAAAAGTCCGGGTCCAGGCCAAGTTTGTCAGCCCTTGACCGAATATATCCATATGCCGCCTTGGCGGATTCCTTCATGACATCTCCAAGCATTCCCGTAAGCTCAAGCTTGCCTGAACCGGGCATGATATTGACCTCAATTGACAGAGTATCTCCTCCTACAGGTGTCCAGGCCAGTCCCCTTGCTATCCCTATCTCGTCCTTTTCCAGTGCCATTTCATAGTTGAACTTCCTTGGTCCGAAATATTCCTCAATGTTCCTGTAGCTGATACTGACGGATTTCATGTTCTCTTCAACGAGTTTTGTGACCGCCTTCCTGCACACGGAAGCAATCTCCCTTTCGAGACTCCTGACTCCTGACTCCCTTGTGTAGCTGTTTATGATGTCAGTCAGTGCGCTGTCAGATATCCTGAGCTGGCTTTTTTTAAGACCATGTTTCTTCATCTGCTTTGGAATTAGGAACTTCCTTGCTATGTTCTGTTTTTCCTCACCTGTGTAACCTGAAACATAGATGACCTCCATCCTGTCAAGGAGGGGTCTTGGTATTGTATCGGTACTGTTTGCAGTGGTGATGAACATGACCTGCCTAAGGTCCATGGGCACTTCAAGGTAATGGTCCCTGAATGAGTAATTCTGTTCAGCATCCAGTACCTCCAGCATTGCTGAAGCAGGGTCTCCCCTGAAGTCACTGCTCATCTTGTCAATTTCATCAAACAATACAAGCGGATTCATTGTTCCCGCCTGGCTTATGGCCTTTGTAATTCTTCCGGGCATGGACCCTACATAAGTTCTTCTGTGGCCCCTTATCTCGGCTTCATCCCGGACTCCTCCGAGTGACATCCTTACATATTTCCTGTTGACGGCTTCTGCTATGGATTTTACGATTGACGTCTTGCCCACACCGGGAGGCCCCACAAGACAAAGTATGGGGCTGTTGAAATCCTCTGCCATCTTCCTTGAAGCAATATACTCTATTATTCTTTCCTTTACCTTTTCAAGGCCATAGTGGTCCCTTTCAAGGATTCTCCTGGCTTCGGCAGGCTCAAGTTTTTCCTCCGTAGTCTTGTCCCACGGGAGGTTCAGCAACCATTCCACATATGTCCTGGAAACAGTTGCCTCAGCGGAAATCGGACTCATCCTCACAAGCCTTGAAAGTTCCTTCTCAATCTTTTCCTTCACTTCAGCCGGGTATTCATGCTTATCGAGCTTGTCATAATATTCGGATATCTCATCGTCTCCATCAGAATCCGATTCACCCAGTTCCTCCCTTATTATCTTGAGCTGTTCCTTGAGGTAATATTGTTTCTGCATTTCATCAATCTGTCCCTTTACCTTTGATGAGATGTCTTTTTCAAGCTCAAGTATCTGTATCTCGCTGTATATTATAGGAAGGAGCCTGGAGAGCCTCTTCAGGCTGTCCTTTTCTTCAAGCAGTTCCTGTCTCTGGCTGGTCTTGAGGTTCATGCTCCCTGCAATCATGTCAGAAAGCTTGTCCGTATCCTCGGTCGTAATTATAGAAAAAACCGTATCAGGCGAAATTCTCCCTGCCAGTGCAGCATAGGACTCAAAGGCTTCGATTGCCTTTCTTCTGAGGGCTTCTTCCCTTTCGGACGGAATTCCTGATTCCAGGACCTCTGTTCTGATAACTGTCCTGAAGAACGGTTCGGATGTCTCATATGAAACAATCTCGCCTCTCTCAACACCTTCCACAAGGACCCTCACGGTCTTGCCGGGCAGCCTAAGAAGCTGTTTGACCCTGGAAATGGTTCCGGTGGTAAAAATGTCACCTTCCCCCGGTTCCTCGACCATGGCATCCTTCTGTGTCGTGAGGAATATGAGCTGATTGTCTTCCATTGCACTTTCGAGGGCAGCAATTGACTTCCCCCTGCCTACATCAAAATGGATGGTCATATGAGGGAAAACGGTTATTCCCCTCAAAGGAATCATTGGATAAATATCTTCAATAAATTTCTTTTCTTTCATCTTCTCTCCCTGTGTAAAAAAACAGGCTGTCACCTGTCTTAAATTATTCTCAATCCTGGATGGATAGTTTCCGGTCCTTACACATTATATTGACGCTTATGGCAAATGTCAAATCAACGGACAGCCCAGGTTCCGGCCCTATTTGTTTTCTTCCATCAGTGCTATGGCTTTTTCAAATCCTTCTCCCTTTTTGACAAGATTGTCATCAGGAACCATATCTTTTCTTCCATATCTTACCCTCTCATAGCTTTGGGTAAACTCCTCAAATCCCATCTCACTGAGCTTTCTTCCATTCCTGACATTCGAAACCTTTTCCAGTATTTCTTCAGGAGTGTCACTTGCTTCGATCTTAATATGTCTGTGATACAGTCTTTCAAGAACAAAACCGTAGAGGTACCTTATCTTGTCTGCAGCAAGGGGAATATTCCCAAGTTCCCTGAGATTGTAAACCAGCTTCTTCTTTTTTGTTCTCAGGATGCTGTTGTTCCTCTCTTCCTTAACAATTTCGGTTTCTTCCACATATTCATCAGATGAGGATCTGGTTTCACTGGCTTTCTTATTATAACTGATCCTCATGCTTTCACGTATTTTTTTGACAAGCTTCACAATGAAACCTATTATTGCGGCAATCAGAGCTATGCAAACTGCAGCAAAGAGGGTATACATGAGTATCCGCATGAATACTTCAATCCAGGGTGGTCTTGTAATCAATTCACCTTCTACAAGATCATCCACTTTTTCAAGCGGCTGCCTGTCCATTGACGGAATATCCACTATAAGCCAGTCAGATATCTTTTCCATCGCCATGAATATCCAGGTTATGAATTTCTCAACCATTTCCCTGGTTACCACTATCATTCTCCTGAAATTGAACAAAACCAGATAAACACAGTAATAGATGGAAATCATTATGTCGTTCTTTATCCTGATTTTCCTTCCGTCCTCTATGTTGACGGATTTGCGGAAGAATATGATGGAATCCAGCTGCATCCTGTTGATGTAGAGAAGATAGGTGTATAAATACAGGGAACCAGCCGTCCAGGCAAGCTGTATGGCCGGTTCAGACCTTTTGACATAATATGAATATATCAGCATCAGTCCAATTGGAACCGCTCCCCCGTAAAGCAGATTCTTCGTTACACTCTCCCTGTAGTCAAAGATTCCGTTGGTAACCCCCATCAGGAAATTGAACCCAAGAAGAATAGCGGCCAGGAGGGCAAACCCCAAACCATGCTTCAGATTGAGGAGAAAGGCCGCAGCCAGTGCTATCACCGTCAGAAGATACGCAGGCTGCTTTGTTATAAGCAGCTCCTTCTTCTCGTTCCGTGCAATTATATCAATACCCTTCCTGTCAAGGACTTCCACCAGAAGCATTCCCAGAATGGTCCCTGCGATAATATAGCCAACAGCAATTGCAGCATTCTGCCAAAGGGTGGTCGTGGAACCTGCAAACTCCAGAAGAGCTGCTGTAAGTGCTCCTACTGAAGCAGAAACTGCGAGAAGAGGTATGAATTTCCTTAAAAGCCTTGTCTTTATGTTCATTGCGGCAGTTCCCCTTCCGTCTTCCAGGGTCTTCTCTTCATATAGAATATCTCAAGGTCCCTGTACTGGTTTCCCTCTTCCATCCTGGTATCAAGGACGAGAATCTTTACGGTATTGTCCAGAACCGCCAGTCGTCTGGCTTCATCTGCTATTTCATCACACATATATGCAGTCACTATATATATCTGGGTATCCCTTATCTGGCTCTCAAGCATTGAAAGGTATATGGCAAAATCCCTTATGTTCTTCAACCGCACCTGGGCAAGCTTGTACAGCATATGCCTCATGTGTTCCTGTCCGGTTCCTGATTCAGTCAATATCATGTTGTCTGCATCATCATAGGTACTGGCATTGCTGCCGTATCTTATGGGAACTGCCTGGCGGAATCCCCTGTTCAGTATTGTGGATGAAACCTTTATTGCCAGTTCTATCACATCCCTGTTCTTTACGAAGTCAAATTCCTCGTAGTCGGACTGGACGTTCATAAGGACTGTGATACCCACCTTTGTAGTAAAATCGTTTTCATTGACCATCAGCCCTCCGGTTTTGGCGGTGGCCTTCCAGTTGATCCTGTTTATAGCGTCACCGGGAACATAGTCCCTGATTCCCTTAACAATGAACGGATCATCAAGTATGAATCTTTTGACGACTGCTTCCCCCAGTATATCCTTTGTGGAAAAGAACATCTCATCTATATCAGTCATACCGGGATAAACAACAAGACGTCTGTTTACAGGTACAGCCTTTGATTCAGTTATCAGTCCCAGGATATCTCCGCATGTCACCGTTGCGTTGTCAATGTCAAAGACTCCCCTCTTTGTGCACTTCATGTACCAGCGGCGTCTGGTTCTTTGATAAGCCTTCAGTACAAAACCGCTTGTAACAAATCTTCTTTCGTCAACAACCGATGAACTTGCACCTGCAAATTCCAGCCATTTTGATGAATGTATGTCTGCCTTGACCCATGGTACAGGAAAAGGCTTCCTGTTGTAAATTTCTTCATCGACAAACATATCCTCACCTTCAAATGCCTCAAACTTGCTGAAGGTGAGCGAATAGTTCAGTCCTCTTTTCAAAATGATCTTGAAGAAAACAATCTCAATCATAAAGAAGACCAGGAGAAGAAATGCAACTATGACTATTTCCATCAGTTGACCCTTTCGACCTCTTCGGTAGGCACCTTGACTGATGCAAGGATTTCCTCCATGGCCTGGATTGAGCCTGCGGTCCCCGACGAGAGGGCATGGCCTTTAAGCATAATCCTGTGAGCAGATACTGAAACTGCCACAGCCTTCACATCGTCAGGAGTGACAAAATCCCTTCCCCTGATTGCAGCATGTGCCCTTGATGCTTTCATGAGTGCAAGGCTTCCCCTGGGGCTTAAGCCGAGGGATAACCTGGAACTTGTCCTGGTAGCTTCAACGATGTCAATTATATATGTCTTGATATCATCACTAACAAGTACTTCCTTCAGGGCTTCCTGTGCCTCCAGAAGTTCCTTTGCAGTTGCTGCATAGCCAAGTTCCTCAAGAGGTTCGCTGCTTTCGAACCTGTTCAGTATTGCAATGCCCTGTTCCTTGTCAGGATAGCCAAGGGACAGCCTCATGAAGAACCTGTCCATCTGCGCTTCCGGCAGCGGGAAGGTTCCCTGGGTTTCGAGAGGATTCTGTGTTGCTATTACGAAGAATGGTGTATCCAGCTTCCTGGTGACCCCTTCAACGGTTATCTGACGCTCCTCCATACACTCAAGGAGAGCTGACTGGGTCCTGGGTGTCGCCCTGTTTATTTCATCAGCAAGAACAATATTGGTGAACAGAGGTCCTTCCCTGAATATGAAATCCCCTTCCTTCTGGTTGAATATACTAAGTCCTGTAAGGTCCGAAGGAAGCAAGTCAGGAGTAAACTGAATTCTCCTGAAATCACAATCCATTGACCTGGACAGGCTCTTTGCAAGAACCGTCTTGCCAAGACCGGGTACATCCTCCAGAAGGACATGTCCTGCACACAGCAGGGTTACAAGTACAAGGTCAATTACATCTTCTTTTCCGACTATTACCTTTGATATGTTTTCCCTGACCCTGCCGGAAAATTCCATGATGTTTTCTGCTTTCATCAATATGCTCCTTTTCAGTTATTGTCTTTCAATAAATCCAGTATCACTGTCTTTGTATTTTCATCAAGTTCCCTGATTTCCGGCAAAGCAAGAAATTCAGGTGCCTGACCGTTTATTCCTGCAGCAAGTACTGCATTGTTTCCAAAGTGGATTGCCGCTGCTATATTTGGTTCGCCTTCCTGATACCAGTAAAGTATCCTCTCATCGTCATCAGACAATCCAAATTCAGGGAGGAACTGTGAAAGGTCGCTCAATGCCCCCTCATATGACAGTAACTTGGCTGTTTCTTCAGTCACTATCAGCAGATCGGCATCCCCGGACTGGAAATATCCGAAAAGCTTGTTCATGCCCTCCTCAGTGAGGGCTCCGTCAGCGGAACCGGACTGCATGAGGACATAATCCACAAGAACGTTGTCAACGTCAAGAAGTTCCTCATAGTATGAAGCCATTGCCTCCTGGTCCCTGATGTTGAGTGAACCTATCATCAGGATTGTATAATCATACCTCACCTTGCCGAATATTATCAGCGCCAGTGAAGTTATTATTATCACTGCAACTGCAATTCCATAGGCCAGGCTTCTTTTATAGTGATAAAAGAAATTTTCAATTTTCTTCTTGTTCAGACCTTTTTCCTGATAGACAGGATCCGGTTCAAAATTGCCCCAGTTTATTCCCATCAGGGTATCAAAGGCCTTTGTCACAAGTTCTTCATCAACTGTATCGTCGAACTTCGCCCTTCGCATGAAGTTTTCATATTTCTTTTTTATCTGTTCATTGGTTGCATTACCATCAAGTTGAAGTATTTCATAGGCTTGTTCTTTGGTCATATTGTTTTCCATAGAAATAACTCCTTTCAATGATTAAAAGTATACCATCCGGCAATGGTTTAAATATGAACAAATTGTAAAAACTTCAGGTTGTTCCTGCCTGCCTTTATACCGTGGCACCAAGGTCAGCGGTAATTTTATCCATCAGCTCTGATTCAGGAATGTCGCGGCTTTCGGCGTCCCTTCGCAGTTTGTATTCCACAATGCCTTCCGCTGCCCTTTTTCCTACTGTTATTCTTACAGGTATTCCAATCAGGTCGGCATCATTGAATTTGACACCGGCTCTCTCATTTCTGTCATCAAGAAGGACATCAATACCCGCATTCAAAAGTCCGGTATAAATTCGTTCTGCCATTTCCATCTGTTCATCATTTGAGGAATTGACAGGAATGACGATTACTTTATATGGAGCGACTCCGACAGGCCATATGATTCCCTTTTCGTCACAATTCTGTTCAATGACAGCAGCCATTGTCCTTGCTACACCGATTCCATAACTGCCCATTATCATTGGTTTCTCGCTTCCATTTTCATCAAGGAACCTGCAGCCCAGTGCCTCTGAGTATTTTGTGCCGAGTTTGAATATATGACCGACTTCAATGCCTCTGTCAATCTTTACAGGTTTGCCGCATACAGGACAGGCATCCCCCTCGACTATTGTCCTGATGTCTGCGAATTCATCAATCTTGCAATCACTTAGGTTAACATTCTTGAAATGATGGTCAGTATCGTTTGCTCCTGTTATAAAGTCGGCCATGTGCCTTATTTCAAGGTCAGCTATGGTCCTGATTGTCAGTCCGACCGGGCCGGCAAACCCGACTGCCGCCCCTGTGACCTTCTTGATTGTGTCAGGATCTGCCATCTCAAGGTCAATGCATCCAAGCAGATTTGCAAGTTTTGTTTCATTGAGTTCCCTGTCCCCTCTTACAACAGCTGCCACCGGTTCACCGTCGGCGATGTATATGAGTGTCTTGGCAAAAAGTTCTGCCTTGCATTTGAAGAATGAACACAGGTCTTCAATGGTACCAACATCGGGTGTGTGGACCTTTTCAATGCTGCCTTTGCCTGTCATGGTTGTCTCCGGCTCAGTGCATTGTGCCTTTTCATCATTTGCTGCATATCCGCAGGAATCACAGTGGGCTATGGCAGCCTCTCCGACTGCACTTTTTACCATGAACTCCTCGGAACCTGAACCACCCATAGCTCCGGAATCCGCCTGTACAACTGTATAATCAAGGCCGCACCTGTCAAAGATGGCACAGTATGCGTCGTGCATTTTCCTGTAGGATTCATCCAATCCCTTTTCATCTGCATCAAAGCTATAGGCATCCTTCATGATGAATTCACGGCTTCTCATTACTCCGAACCTCGGTCTTATTTCATCCCTGAACTTGGTCTGAATCTGATAAAGGATCTGCGGAAGTGCCTTGTAGGACCTTACTTCATTCCTTATGCTGACCGTAAATGATTCCTCATGGGTCGGACCAAGGCAGAATTCACGGTTTCCCCGGTCCTTCAGTTTGAACATCTCAGGTCCGAATACCTCCCAGCGGCCAGATTCCTTGAGAACCTCCGCAGGAATGAGGGCTGACATATGAAGTTCCTGTCCTCCCTGTCTGTCCATTTCCTCCCTTATGATGTTTTCAATGTTCCGAAAAACACGGTATCCAAGGGGAAGGAAGTTGTAAATACCAGATGCAAATCTTCTGATCAGACCTGCCCGTATCATTAGCTTATGGCTCTCTATCTCCGCCTCAGCCGGTACTTCCCTCAGTGTCGGGATGAATAGTTTCGAATATCTCATTTTCTGCCTCCTGTATTACCCAAGTTAATTCAATCTGTGTCTCAATAAAAAATCGCCCCATATATCAATATACGGGACGATTGAATCGCTGTACCACCCTCCGGAGTTCCGGGTATGGACCATATCGCAGTCCTGCGTGTTTCTCTGAGGTGGGAGGACGACATACCGGAGCTTGCACCATCCTCCGTCGCTTGGTCTTAGTCATCGTATTCTCTTCATTGAAACAATCCGTTTGCATTTGAATGATAATACACTTATTTATACATGTCAACCTGTACGGTCATACAGGTGACCTGAAATCTTCACCGGTGAAGCCGTACTTTTCAAGCATACCCGAAGCCTTCCCAAGGTCCAGGTTGTAAAACTGATTATGACAATCAGACCCAACTGAGAATTGTACTCCAAGCTCTTTCATGAGTCCCAGATATTCAAGATACTGTTCCTTGAATTTGTCAGAATAATGCTGCGACAAAAGCATGGCGGCAATATTTATCTCCATGAGCTTGCCGTTTTCAACACAGGCTTTGGCGAATTCCCGGTGCATTGAATCCGGGATAATCGTAAAGTCCTTGGTCCAGCCCCCTGCAAGGTCACCGTAATACCACCAGGGATGTGCAACAATATCCACAAGGGGATGTTCTGCAAGAAACATGTTCTGTCTGTGGTAATCGCGTATTACTTCGTCAGAAGCCAGTGGTGTATACATTGCCCAGTGTGTTCCCCCGACTACAAACTCTATGGAATTGGATACAATGTATTCATCATCAATGGCAATCGCCAGGGCACATCCGGCACTTCCTCCCTGCCGGATTCCATAGGTTATGTCACCGGAATAGTCACCGCGGTTTATCCTGTCAAGTTCCCATTGGGATACACAGCTGACCTCCACCCCGAAGTGGAAGCCCTCGACCCTGTTGGCTTCATAGGATCTGCGTGATTCCATTATATCCGGATAATTGAAGGGTGTATGAATATGGTCAGTTATTCCATACCTTTTTATCCCGGCAGCTTCAGTACCTTTAACCAGGTCCTTTATTTCCATGCATGCACCATCACAGGAGTGGGTGCTGTGTATGTGCCAGTCATCTGAAAAAATCATATTCATTTACCCTGATAATCACCCAGGACCTGTCCTGCTTTATAACATTCCTCAAGCACATCCTCAGTCGGCGTATAGCTGGCTTTTATAGGGTCATGGACCTGGACAAGCTTTGCCTTCTCCAATGTCTCGGCTATATGTACAGGGGCTTCCCCGCTCCATCCAAAGCTTCCGAAGCTCACAAAGGGTTTCCCCTTCATTTTATGGGCTGCAATTTCGTGGGTAAGGGCCACTATGGATGTAAGAGCACTGTTGTTTACAGTACAGCTTCCGACTGCCAGAGCCTTTGCTTTGAATACTTCAGTCAGAAGGTCGGACATGTCACTGACGGATGAGTTGTAAAGCTTCACCTTGACTCCCTTGCTTCTGAGACCCTTTTCAATCGCTTCCGCCATCCTGAGGGTTGCTTCATACATGGTATCATATATTACCACAGCAAAATCTTCACTGTAGTCATTGGCCCACCTGGCATATGCTTCAATGATCTGTGCAGGATTTTCCCTCCAAATGACACCATGGCTCGGTGCGATGACTTCGATGTCGAGGTTCATGCTGACAACCTCGTCTATTTTTCTGGCTATCATAGGTGAAAAAGGAGTAAGTATGTTTGCATAATACTTAATTGCTTCCTGATACAGTTCATCGGAGTCCACTTCATCATTGAACATGGACTTTGCACAATAGTGCTGACCGAATGCATCATTTGAAAGAAGGACCTTGTCATTGTCAAGATATACCATCATGCTGTCCGGCCAGTGTATCATCTTCATTTCAACGAAAGTCAGTGTGTTCCGGCCTATGTTTATTTTATCGCCTGTCTTCACAACGTTGAAATTCCAGTCCTTGTGGAAATGTGCCCTGATGATTTTTTCACCGCTGGCAGTACAGTATATCGGAAGGTCAGGTCTTTTCTCCATGATTGCACTGAGAGCTCCGCCGTGGTCAGGTTCATTGTGGTTGATTATTATGAAGTCAATGCTGTCTATTCCCACATCCTGCTCCAGTCTTTCAATATATGAGCGGGTATGAGGAAACCATACAGTGTCTACAAGAACAGTTTTCTCGTCCTTGATGACATATGAGTTGTATGTTGACCCCCTGTGGGTGGACAGTTCGTGTCCATGGAATAACCTTAAGTCCCAGTCTCTTATACCATCCCAGTAAACGTGTTGTGAAATTTTCAGCATATTACCTCCTCATGTCTTCGGTTTTTGGGACAACTTATATGTCCTGATGGTCATTTTTATCATACCTTTGATATAAATGACCATCAGGACATATAAGTTGTC
>Ga0209203_1001511_pt1 | contig 16983 bp, 12 predicted proteins | sample AD_UKC109_MetaG_FD_184423 | JGI IMG/M metagenome (GOLD analysis project Ga0209203, IMG submission 184423) | Active sludge microbial communities of municipal wastewater-treating anaerobic digesters from Hong Kong - AD_UKC109_MetaG (SPAdes)... | ecosystem: Engineered > Bioreactor > Anaerobic >... | reverse complement strand
AGCGGATGGTGTCACCAACTTCAAGCGCAATACGCCCCACTGTCTGCAGTTCTAACCCACCAAGTTCACCCTCGGTAAGGTCGCGGGCATCATTGGGACCGCGCTTGAGGCCTTTAAGCTTGGCTTCTGCAATTTGCTCTTTGCCCCTAAAGATGCGTACCTCGGCAGGAGCTACCAATTTGCCACTCTTTACCTCGCCACCACAAATTATTTCGGTTTTGGTGGTTTTGAACACACCCTTCACCTCAAGTGTGCCAATTTCGTGCTCAATCACCTCCGGAGAGAGCAATTCGCTCAGCTCTGCCTTAACATCATCGATTAACTCATATATGACGTTGTACAAACGGATGGACACTTGGTCGCGACTGGCGATGCGCTTGACATTGCTCGCAACACTAGTGTTAAAGCCATAAACAATCGCTTTTGAGCTATGAGCAATATGAATATCATTTTCGTTCACTACGCCCACGCTTGAACTCACGACTCGCACCGCGACTTCGTCGGTATCAATCGTTTTGAGGCTATCGATAACAGAGGTTAACGAGCCTTGCACGTCGGCTTTGACCAAAATGGCAAGCTCCTGCAAATTGTCTTTGCGAGTAATGAGGCGGAGCATTTCGGTACCACTGATTTCTGAGCGCTGACCACTTGAGCGTTCTGAGGCTGCAATAGTGGCCTGTTGGCGGGCTTCCTTTTCGGTCTTGACGATTATGAATGGGTCGCCAAACTCAGGCAGTGCCTTAAAACCGGTGATAATGACTGGGGTCGATGGACCAGCGGAGGTAATTGGCTCGTGCTTTGTGGTTTCGAGGTTACGAATCTTGGCGTAGGCTGGACCAGCTACCACGAAGTCACCGACCTTGAGCGTTCCTTCCTCGATGAGGGCATGAGCGATTGAGCCACGACCATGTTCCACGTGTGCCTCGATGATAAGCCCACGCGCCGGCATAGTAGCATCGGCCTTGAGCTCTTCGACGTCGGTGATAAGCAGTAACATGTCTAGTAGCTCAGGAATACCCTGTTTGGTTTTGGCACTCACCGGTACAGCCACGATGTCGCCACCCCACTCCTCAACAAGGAGCTCTTGCTCGGCAAGTTGCTGTTTAACTTGGTTTTCGTTAGCACCCTCTTTGTCGATCTTGTTAATCGCTACAACAATGCGCACACCTGCTTTGCGCGCAAAGCGAATCGCTTCGATAGTTTGTGGCTTAACCCCATCGTCTGCCGCCACTACAATCACAACGATGTCGGTTAAGTGCGCACCATGTTCGCGGATTGCCGCAAATGCCTCGTGACCCGGAGTGTCGAGTAAAGTTATGAGGCGATTTTTGTGCTCAATCTGGTAAGCAGAGATATGTTGAGTAATGCCACCAGCCTCGCCCTTAGCTACACTGGCCCCGCGAACAGCGTCAAGCAAACTGGTCTTACCGTGGTCAACATGCCCCATCACTGCAACAACCGGCGGGCGCTGGGCTGCATTTTTACCGTGTTGGGGTTTTTCGCGCTTTACTGGTTCGGTATAAGATACTTTTTTGGTAAGGGTAACGTCAAGCCCCAGCTCACCAACAATAATCTGTGCAGTATCAAAGTCGAGTCGCTCGTTGATAGTTGCCATGATGCCGTTTTTGAACAGCTCGCCGATAAGCTTAGAGACGGGCAGGCGCAGTACTTCAGCCAAAGCACCTACAGTGATATGGTCATCTATTTCAATCTGAGTTGCCATGACTGTTCCTTTCTTTCATGAGGGTTCAGGGTTTAGGGTTCCGGTTACGTTCTTTGACGCCCTAAACCCTATGCCCTACACCCTGGTTACTTTGCTCCCTTGAGGCTCAGCGAAATCTTGCGGGCTTCGACATCAATGTCGAGCACCTTGAATTGCTTTTTCTCGTTGAGCTGGAAGATTTTTTCGGGGTCAACGTTGTCATCGTCGCTCATTTCGCTCACGTGAACAAGTGCCTCGACGCTTGGGCTCAGCTGCACAAATGCGCCAAATGGTGTAATACGGGTAATTTTACCCTCGACCATTTCGCCAGACTTGAAGGCTTTGACCTCTTTGAGCCATGGGTCTTCCTGCATTTGCTTTAGACTCAGGCTTAGGCGGTCTTTGTCTATCGCAATAATTTTTGCTTTGACGGTCTCGCCAACCTTAACATAGTCACGTGGGTTTTCGACACGCTCCCAGCTAATTTCACTGATGTGAATCAAGCCTTCGATGCCGTCGACGTTCATAAATGCACCAAAGTCGATAACACCTGTTACAACACCTTCAACCTCGTCACCAACTTTTAGTTCGGCAAAACGAGCTTGCATGTCGTCTTTAACGGCCTCTTTCTCGGAGAAAATAAGCTTGTTGTCTTTGCGGCTCACATCAAGAATACGCACGCGGATTGGTTTGGCAGTCAAAGCGTTAAGCTTCTGCAAAATCTCATCCTTGTCGGCGCCACTCACCCGTGGATAGTGCCCGGCAGCCAGCTGTGAAACCGGCAAGAAGCCACGAATGCCCTCAAGCTCCACTAACAAACCGCCACGGTTTGCGTCGTAGGCTTGGACTTCGATAATTTCACCAGCGTCAAACACACGCTGCAGTTCATCCCAGCCACGGTCTTTGGCAGCACGACGCATACTAAGAAGCGCGTAGCCTTCGTCCATCTCTGGGTCGATAACACTCACGGTTACCGACTGTCCCTCTTCGAGAGCTTGGCCATGACCGACCTCACGTCGCATGACGACTCCGACCCCCTGAGGACCAAGATCTATCCATACCTGATGCTTGCGCACAGATTTGATAGTTCCTTCTACAACATCGCCCGTCGCGAGTTGTTTGATGTCGCTACCAGCAAGCAGCTCATCCATTGTTATTGTTGAATTCTTTGGCATTTTCTTACGATGCCTCCTTTGTAGTGTATTTCTTCCTGTGGGCACAGCGAGCCATGTAAGCTACACTGTACCTCAAGAAAGATTACTCTATAGTATATCTGTTTCACCCCTGAAAGTAAAGAGTTTTGATTTCTACATGCTATTCTGCTTGCGCCACGTTTACCGCTTTTCTGAGTGATGCTACACTAGGAGTATCGTAACAAGGGGGCAGCATGTACATAGGGGTTGATATTGGCGGCACAAAAACATTAGTGTGTGTGCTCACAAACGAAGGTGTTATTAAAGAGTCAGTCAAGTTCCCTACCCCCAAAGACTATGCCGAATGGAAAACACAGCTCAGGGCCACCGTCGAGAGCTTAAAGACCAGAGACTTTCGTGCAGGGAGTGTCGCCGTACCAGGAGAGGTTGACCGCAAACACGGTCGTATTGTAGTGCTGGGCAACCTCGGCTGGAAAGATATTCCTGTCTTACATGATGTCGAACGTATCACGGGGTGCCCTATGCGCGTCGAAAACGATGCCAAGCTGGGTGGTCTGAGCGAAGCCATGCTTCTTAAGCGCAAGTATAGCCGAGTACTTTATGTAACTATTAGCACTGGCATTGGCATTGGTCTGATAGTTGACCAAAAGATTGATGCACAAATCGGCGACGGTGGTGGACGCTCTATGCTACTCATGCGCGATGGCAAGCTTGTACCCTGGGAGTCGTTTGGTTCGGGCAAAGCCATCGTAGAAACCTACGGTAAAATGGCAAGTGAAATCAACGACAAGGCCACCTGGAAAAAAATCGTACGCAACATCACCCCTGGGTTTATTGAACTTATCGCCATACTAGAACCCGAGGCAATTGTTATTGGTGGCGGCGCTGGCCACTACCTAGATAAATTCCACGATTTTCTGGTAGCCGACCTCAAGAAATATGAAACCCCGATGCTCACCATACCGCCCATATTAGGCGCACAGCGACCCGATGAGGCCGTCGCCTATGGCTGCTATGACTATGCTAAACAACTCTATGCCTAAAATACTTTCTTCGGTTTTACTCCTAGAAAAATTACAGCGGGACTACCCCAAGATTGACTTTGTGGCTGCAAATCGGTTTTCTTGGCATGGGGGTAGCCATGTAGTGTCCTATAGAGCCGAGAGTTTAAGCTCCGAAAAAAGCACCCACACACTTCTGCATGAGGTAGGCCACGCCCTGCTTAAGCACGCTGATTACACGACCGATATACAGCTCCTGCAAATGGAAGTAGCAGCCTGGGTCAAAGCGCATGAACTTGCTGAGGCGTACGGTATCACACTAGACCAAGACCACATCGAAGACTGCACCGATAGCTACCGCGACTGGCTGCATGTGCGTTCCACTTGTCCCACTTGTTACGCACGCTCGCTTCAGATAAATCAAACCACCTACCGCTGCCATAATTGTCAAACCATCTGGCACGTTACTCGCAGCCGCCTGTGTCGCCCGTATAGACGCCGTAATGAGAGAATCTAGGCTCTCTCATCGCTCCGGGCAAAAAGTGTCATTTTTACCCGGGCTCCTCTTTCTAAGGTGCACCTAGACGGGTGTCTATGTCTATGTCTATGTCTGAGATGACCAGCCTCTAGTCCCCTTACCTGCAATGATGTCCAGGTTTACTTGGGTTACTGCTCATAACAGATAAGTATTTTACTTGGGGCTGAAACTTTTTCAGCCAAGAATAAAACCATTCGTACTTCGAGTTAGTGTGTATTTTCTCCTTGAGAAGCGTAGAAAGCCGTATTACTATACGGTGATCGAGCATCGCAAAGGAAAAATACGCAATAACCGAAGAAGTCGGCTCCTCAAGCCACTTGATTGCTTGAGTTGCCGACTGCTACGAAGGTTTTGTTAGGCTTTCTTGGTACGGCGACTAATACGTCCGCCAATAGCGCCGTACACACGTGCACGTTCACGGCCGGCATCACCAGCGGCAAAGCCACCAGTTTTACCGAGCTTACCACCTTTGGCACCGATTTTTGCATAAAAATCTGCACCGTATTTTTTCTTGTTGGTTGCAGCAGCCGCTTGGCCGCCAGCTTTGGTTCCTGCCATCAGAAACACCTCCGTTATGTTAGTTGATTCGAATAAGAAAAGGGCCCCTACCATCCCCTCACAGGACGGCAAGAACCCTCTTATTCTTATCGAATTATGCTTATACTATCACACAATATTGCTTATGTCAACAATATTGTTGTGGCAATCTACTATTGATGGTATATGTGCAGCACGCGCCAGTGTCTCCCAAGCGGCGGCAAGCGGCGGCGATGATAAAGCTGTGTCAGCACAACAACGAGCATAACCCCTGTAAGAGACAGTGCAAAAGCCAATTTATTTGTCTGGATAACCCCGTTTGGCTTCGTCAACAATCCAACTCGCACAAGGGCCGTGTCCGGTGACTGGAAGCCTTGCATACGGAACATAGCGTCAGCCGCGCCGTCATTTGAGACGTCTATCTTCTGGCCTTTACCGACCGCTAGATGGACGACGCCTTCGTAGGACGAAAGTTGTAGATCCACACTTGAAACGGTCATGTGAAAGACTTCTAGTGTCCGCGGCGCAAATAATGCATTGTCGCCTTCGACCCGAAAGGTGTAGACAAGATCTTTTTTGAGCAGTAAAGTTACGCCGCCGGGACGATAAATTCCCTCAATATCATTAAGATATACTAGTCCTCACCTGCTTCACGCTGCGGTGAGCTAGAACTCGGCGTTCCGCCACTGTTCGGAAAGCTCTCCGTACTCCTAAGGCTGGTCGGATACGGTTTACCAGGTACAATAACCCGTCCACAGGCCGCAGAGTAATCGGTAATGGTCGTCGACCCTATCTGTACATTGCTGATAGTGCAGTTAACCGGCCGGATGGATTGGTAAAATGTTGTATCGAGCGCTACGACATGACCAATAAAAGCCAGACAACCAATGAAAGATGCCGCAAACATAACCAGACTGATTTGTTTTTGTTTCATAGAAACCTGTTGTCATTATGACAGACCATGAAACAATTTCAACTACAATATGGGTTCGCTGAAGCTAATTTGCGATTAATGTTATGGTAAGGCCTAGATTGTAGGCCGCTGCCGAAGGCTCAGGAGGTATCTGCTGCGACAAGCCAATACCTGTAATATTCCACATGCAATTCGTTTCACTAGCCGCCGTGCCTGTTGCCAGTGTTATGGAGTCAACAACACCTTCAGCGAATGTAGCAATACCCCCGCGAGTAACACCCGTCTGGCTACAGCTAACGTCTGGAGTGATCGTGGCGGCAGAAGGATCTACTGTTAGGCTGCCTGCGGCACCGTCAGCATCTGAACCGTCTGCGCAGCCACCTGAAGTCGTGTCATTATAATCGTAAGCGTTTGTGCCACCATCTGACCATACGGCAGCCGGGCCATTTGTAGCGCCTATGCTAAGTGTCCAAAGTGTATTTGCGGTTGTATTTACAACTCTTAGTTGCTGCGTGGGCACCCCAAGAGTTGCCGCGCTTGTTTGGCAGGCAAAGTCAAAGCCCTTAGCCGGGAACGCAACCGATGGACTTGCTACCGAAACATTGCTAGCGTTTACGATATCAGCACTCAATGTTATAGGTAGTAGCTTAAAGGCCGCTATTTGACCTCGCCAAGATGAGGCAACTGACATTGTCGCAGTCGAGGAATACGCTCCACTCGCCGTTGGGTATCTGTCGGCAGCGACAAACCGAGCGGTTTTTTTAAAGTCTGCTCTTTCTGTGAAAGAATTCGACCACGCTGATGCCCCAGTTCCCGATGACCGAGCAACGATTGCTCCTAAAACTAGTGTGCTTGCACTGGTTGTTGTCACAGAGCCCGTCGATGCGCTCGCCGTCGATCCTGTTGCCGACGTGGCGTTAACAGCCTCTAGCGGCAACGTGGTTGCGGTCCCCGAGTATTCGTAAAGCTGAATGCCCCGACGAGCTTTCCTCCCGCCCGCACAACTAAAGGATGTCTCGCCGCCGACCGCCACTTTATAGTAAACAGCTTGGACGGGTGCGGTCGTCAACTCTGACTTGGCAACCGAAAATCCTGTTGGAGTAGTAAAAGCAATTTTAGTACGGGCAGCACAAACCACAACAAGTAAGTGGTTCGGCTTCGCAGCGGGGCTAAGGGTAGCGCTTACCGTTGAGGCATTAGCTGCAGCCGTCCGCACCTGGACCATTTTTGCTACTGCGTAGGTTTTAGCCCCACCCAGAGCCATCGGCAGGGATAGAAAAGCAAGCTCCAGTAAAATTACCAAAAACCTGCCCTGGAGCTTCCTGCCTTCTAGTATCGACATTTGTTATAGGTCCTTTTTAGCTCGGGATTTCTTAGTAGGTTTGGCCTTCTTGCTTGTCTTTGGTTTTATTTTTTTGGCGGGCGAGCTCTCCAAAACATCATTTTGTTCGGTTTCTCCCCATACTGAGCGTAGTTGTGAAACCAGGTCTGGGTCATCGATGATACCATGCGTTTGCTCACTGCCAGGTACCGTCCAGCTGTCACCCCGTGAGGGGACTTCGTATGTCGTCGGCTGATGCGACTGATAAAACTCAGGAAACTGGGTAGCCTGTTGTGCGGGTTGCTGATGGGCTCTTTGCGGTGCTGAACGAGGCAGCTCCCAACTTAGATTTGCCCTGGATATTGGTTGCTCTGCCTGAGTATTGTTTACCCGGGCTGGCTGAGGTGAGGGCGTCTTTCGACTCTGTTTTTCCCCCAACGTAACCGCTTGATTGACTGAGGTACTGCTCTTAGTCATAGCGGGTGTTGCCGTCTGCTCTTGGAACGTAGTGACACCAGCGGGCACAAGTAAAGTTTGGTTTATTTCGAGCTCATATGGTGGTTTTAGCTTATTTATTTTGGCCAGCTTCTTCCACTTTATAGTGTGCATGCGTGCAATGCTCATAATGGTATCGTGTTGGCGTACAGTATACTTTTGCCATTTCTTCTTGATAGACTTTTTTTTGCGTTTTCTAAGCAACCAATATATAGGCCCTCCAAAAACTAGCAGCAGTAACGCCGCATAAATACCAATTGCTAGCGGAGCCGGTACCATCAAGAAGTAACCTGATTCTTTACGAGCCTTTTGTGTATTGCTTACATTTTCGCCGATACCTGATGATGGGTCAGCATTATAGCTGAGTGAGGTGTACGCTTTATAAAAGCCCCCCCAAAAAGGGCGCTCAAACCGATAGGGCCAACCCATGGTTGCACCAGGCATAATTGGGTACTTAGCATCATCAAGAACACGTGTTTTTTGCCCAAATATGCTGCGTAGTTGTGCCCTTGCCTGGACATCCAGCGATACATTGCCACTATTTTTAGCAACCGGCGACACCATGTAGGAGCCGTCGGGGTTGCGGCTTGTAGTAATACGCACAATCGTGAGCTCTTTTTTGATTTCACCCGGCACAGTTACTGCAAGGCGCACGGCCCCTCTAAACCCAAGTTGTATGCCTGCTCCCGATGTTTTAGCATAACTCTTGGTGTCCTGAAAAGTTATACAGCCACCATGTTCCCCCGGGCTCGCGCCTGTGGGCACCGTAACTGTAAAATCGACGACCTCTTCTTTGCCTGGAGCAAGTGTAATTTGATTTTTGCCTAACTTAATCCACTTACCAACCTCTTTGGTGGCTTCTTTGTTTTGCTTGCAAGAAAAGGAACCGTCAACTGCTGCAATCGAATCTACGGCGCCTAGATTAACGGTGCGCGTAATAGTAGTGGGGTTTGAAATACGAATGCCATCTTTGCCTTGAGCTCCAGGCTTAAGCTCTATTATAAATATATTGGCACTTCGAGGGTTATCTGGTCTAGGATAGGCCGGATTGCCGCCAATCGATAACGACTGTGCATATACAATACCCAAAATACCCCCAGCCGCCATGCCCAGTATGCCAAGCACAAAACCAGCTGCAGCCCCAAACATCCATCGCTTCATCTTACAACTAGAGTACACGCTTTTGCTTATCAATACCAGTAGTATTATGGTTATAAAACAACCCACGCCAATAGGGCGTGGGTTGTCAAAATAATCTAGAGAGATTATTGCTGAGTGAACGTAATGTTCATAGGAAGAGAGTAAGAGCCTGGAGCTTGTTCGGCTGGAACCTTCTGACTCAAAGAATAGCCAGTAAGTTCTGCATTGTAAGCAGTTGTGCCGGTACTGTTGAGAAGCGTAACAGGTGACGAGCTAGAGAAAGCACCGCCAGGAGTGGTCTGTGTTGGAGTACCGCCACCCGCAGTCTTGGTAAACGTACCTGCACCAACTGTTAGCTGCCCAAAATCACAACCCGTGTTTGTGGCGTCATTGTACTTATAGTTGTCTGTACCGCTTGTCCATTTATCTGTAGCTGGAGTAACAGCATTAAGGTCCACCTTAATTCCAGCCTTCTTTGGGTTTTTAACCGCAATTTTTTGAGTTGCTGTACCAAGAGTACCAGTTGCAGTTTGACATGCAAAGTCAAAGTTGACTGCGCCAAAGGCAACTGAAGGACTTGCTACTGAGGCACCACTGCCGTCGACAATGTCGACAGACTGTGTGCCAGCATTAATAACCTGGGTAAAGCTTGGGTTTGTCGCCGCCAATGAAACAGATGGCATGGCCACTGCTGCAACTGCCGCAAACACCGCAAGCAAACTTATTTTCTTACGCATTTTGCATAAGCTCCTTTTGTTTGTTGTTGTTTTTATTTTGTACTTATCTCCGTCAGTCAATAGAGATAGAGTTGTACCTGCTCATAATACGGTGCAGTACAGGGGGCAGTCAATAGATGTAGTTACAAAAGCAACGGCTTTGATATGATATTCACATCTGTTAATCTGTATGTAATTGTGTATATAACAACGTATTATCTTTTACTCTTGGTAGCTTCAGGTTATTAGAAGTCATTTCCCGGGCATGCCTCCCTGTACCCAATACCACCTTCCTCAATAGCCACCCATTCATCGAAGCTTTTTCGTAGAAATATTTTGAGACCATCAAGCCTTTCGCTGCTTTTGGCGAGGGGCCTGTTGCCATGTCAAAATCAGTAGGATTCTGGAAATCCAAACAGAAGTGTGGGTCAATACAAAGTGTTTTTTTTTATTAGTCTGCACATTGTATGTACCGACATAGTCTCGCCCAAATAAATTAGTAACCATAAATTCTCTGCAATCTCCCCTGCCAATAGCATCGAAAAACTCATTAACAACAAGTGGGTGACGCCCTCCGTTATAGGCCCTTTCTCGGGCAGTTGGATTAATGTGCCACGGCAAAGCTACTATATCGCCATCTTCTTGCCCATACTGTCTAAATATAAAACAGGTATGTCCAATCCTAGACACGTCTCTTTGTGGTGATGCGATCGGATACCCTAGCGAAAGCAGTGCGTCATTCACATTTTGCGCCACAATCCCTTGGCAATCGAAATAACAGTTCGGGTCTTTCATGCGAGAAACATACAGCCCATAGGGGTTAATCTCACTCATGGCTACTATTGTAAATGGGTATGATTACCTAGCCATGAGCGTTTTGGTACAAATAAAAAGAGATCCTTTCGGATCTCTTTTTATATAAAACGGCACCGTGCTATTTTCCCAGGGCTAGAAGACCCAAGTATTGTAACCGCTGAGAGGCTTGACTGCTGTGTTCGGTATGGGCACAGGTATTTCCCTCTCGCTATGGGCACCGAGGCGGCTACGCCTTATGAGACACCCCTAAAGGGGTTTCTCATCGTCGCTTTCGGAATAAATCCGAATTCCGACTATATCGGAAACGCGACTGCTCTTCCCTGTCACGGGATGCAAGCCACAACCTATATCGATGTCCATTACAAAAGAACGGATATGTTAGATGTAAAAGCACTGTTTGTTGGACAAACGTTGCTACTAGCGTACTGAACCTAACGGTCAACACACCAATAACTAGTCAATGCACTTTTGTTTTTCCATGAATCAGGCAAGTAAATGCCCAGTTCATGGAACGTAAAAAGTCAATGGGCCTATTAGTACGCTTCGACTACATGCATTACTGCACTTCCATCTTGCGCCTATCAACCAGATAGTCTTTCTGGGGCCTCCATGGGGAAATCTAATCTTGAGGCTAGTTTCGCGCTTAATATGCTTTCAGCGCTTATCTATTCCGCACGATAGCTACTCAGCAATGCTCTTGGTAGAACAACTGATACACCAGCGGTGCGTCCGCCCCGGTCCTCTCGTACTAGGGGTAGATCCTCTCAAATTTCCTTGCGTCCACAGCGGATATAAACCGAACTGTCTCACGACGTTCTGAACCCAGCTCACGTACCTCTTTAACCGGCGAACAGCCGGACCCTTGGGACCTGCTCCAGCCCCAGGATGAGATGAGCCGACATCGAGGTGCCAAACAGCGCCGTCTATGTGAACTATTGGGCGCTATAAGCCTGTTATCCCCGGGGTAACTTTTATCCGAAAGCGCTGCCGATACCACACTCTTGTACAAATGTACTGACAGCGGAAAACTTACTCCGACTTTCGTCCCTGCTCGGCTTGTAGGCCTCACAGTCAAGCTAGCTTATGCGTATACACTATCACTACGATTTCCATCCGTAGTTAGCTAACCTTTGAACGCCTCCGATACTCTTTAGGAGGCAACCGCCCCAGTTAAACTACCCACCAGACACGGTCCGGAAGCCAGAACTTGATGACATCTTACTAACAGAGTCGAGCAAAATACCGAAGGTATTTTGCTCATACTTCTACTCTGGCAAGCGATGTAGGCTTACTTTCATAGAAGAATGAACGCTGTTAGATGTCAGCAAATTGTGGCTCCCGTAAGAACAAGATCATAACAAGGGTGATATTTCACTGATGGCTCCACCTAGACTAGCGTCTGGGCTTCAAAGCCTCTCACCTATCCTACACATGTTATAACCCGGCTCAATGCCAAGTTGTAGTAAAGCTCCACGGGGTCTTTTCGTCCTGCTGCGGACAGACGGCATCTTTACCGTCAATGCACTTTCACCGAGCTCTTCGTTGAGACAGTACCCATATCATTACGCCATTCGTGCGGGTCAGAACTTACCTGACAAGGAATTTCGCTACCTTAGGACGGTTATAGTTACCGCCGCCGTTCACTGGGGCTTCAGTTCGCTGCATACACAACTCCCCTTAACCTTCCAGCACTGGGCAGGCGTCAGCCCGTATACATCCACTTTCGTGTTAGCACAGACCTATGTTTTTGGTAAACAGTTGCATGGGTTCCTTAGCTGCGGCCCTCTCATTCTATCTACGATAGTGTGATTAGACTCAGCCTTCTTACTGATATTGTCTCGAGAATTTTACTTGGTTGGTTCTGCTGCCTTCAGATAGTTACAAACTGATTGGCAGTAGAGCCGATATTTTCAATTCTTATTCAGAAAGAAAACTGGCTATCTCATCTGTCATAGACACAATGAGAGGGCAGACCTTATTCCGAAGTTACGGTCGCTTGTTTGCCGAGTTCCTTAACGAAGAATCACTCGTACGCCTTGGTCTTCTCGACCTGAGCACCTGTGTCGGTTTGCGGTACGGATGGCGTGTGCCACGCGTTACATTGCTTTTCTAGTCAGCACTTTCATCAGAATTCAACCTGTTGGTCGTTTCATTCCCTCGCATTTCTCGAGGTTAGACGGATATAACCATGAATCCGCTCTGACTATTATGCCGCGCACATGTAACAAACACATGCCAGTTCAGGAATATTAACCTGATGTCCATCGCCTACGCTACGCGCCTCGGCTTAGGACCGACTAACCCTGGGACGATTACCGTGGCCCAGGAAACCTTGCTCTTTCGGCGGGCAGGATTCTCACCTACCTTATGGTTACTCATTCCAGCATTCTCACTTCCTCACGCTCCACCAAACCTCGCGGTTCAACTTCAACGCAGAGAGGAACGCTCCTCTACCCCTGCCTGCTAAAAATAGCAGACAAGTCACATCTTCGGTACTACACTTAGCCCCGTTACATTTTCCGCGCAAGATCTCTTGACTAGTGAGCTGTTACGCACTCTTTAAATGAATGGCTGCTTCTAAGCCAACATCCTAGTTGTTTAAGAAATCTCACCTCGTTTCCCACTTAGTGTAAATTTAGGGACCTTAGATGGTGATCTGGGCTGTTTCCCTTTTGAGCGACGAGCTTAGCCCCGCCGTTCTAACTGCAACGATTCCACAGACAGTATTCGTAGTTTGTCAAGGGTGGGTAAGATTGCTCCCCCCAGTCCAAAACAGAGCTCTACCCCTGTCTGCTACCACGTCACGCTAGCCCTAAAGCTATTTCGAGGAGAACCAGCTATCTCCGAGTTCGATTGGCATTTCACCGCTAACCACAAGTCATCCGGGCATGTTGCAACGTGCTACGGTTCGGCCCTCCACGCAGTTTTACCTGCGCTTCAGCCTGCTCATGGTTAGGTCACCCGGTTTCGGGTCTATTCACTACTACTATTTCGCCCTATTCAGACTCGCTTTCGCTTGGCCTCCGTCATATGACTTAAGCTTGCAGTAGCAAATAACTCGCTGGATCGTTCTACAAAAAGCACGCCGTCACCCCGATAAATCGAGGCTCCGACTCCTTGTACGCACACAATTTCAGGTTCTATTTCACTCCCCTCCCGGGGTTCTTTTAACCTTTCCCTCGCGGTACTTGTTCTCTATCGATCATGTAATATATTTAGCCTTGGAGGGTGGACCCCCCAGATTCAGTCAAGGTTTCACGTGTCCCGACCTACTCGACAACCGAATCTACTCTCAACGTACGATAAATCGTGCGTCTAGAGTAAATTCTTTGCAAATATAAGGTTAGCATCACTTGGCGTACCGGGCTTTCACCGTCTTTGGCGCAGCTTTCCAACTGCTTCTGCTCGCAATGCTAATTTCTAACCTTATGCTAGGTAATGGTAGCCCTAGCTGCCTCGTGTGGATTCCCGCCGAAGCGGACTCCCACACAAGGATGTTTGCAATGTCACAACCCCTGTATTTACATTCGTCTACCAACTTATTTGCCAGTAATAAATTACTAGGCAAAAGCAAATAAGGTTTGGGCTGTTCCGGATTCGCTCGCCACTACTACCGGAATCGTTGTTTACTTTCTCTTCCTCGCCCTACTAAGATGTTTCAGTTCAGGCGGTTACCTTCTCCCTATCCTATATATTCAGATAGGTGTGATTAGATATTACTCTAACCGGGTTTCCCCATTCGGATATCTCCGGATCAAAACATATTTGGCTGTTCCCCGGAGCTTTTCGCAGCTCATCACGTCCTTCATCGGTATTACATGTCAAGGCATCCTTTGTGCGCGCTTGAGTAACTTTTTACGAAAGTAATGAGCAAAACCTTGCGGCCTCACTCAAAACAATTTGTGCAATTGTCTCACATCTCTAAAGAGATACGAGACATATCACGAACGTTTACTCGTAAAAATAAATGTTCGCGTTGACTAGTTATTGGTATGTTCAAATTTCTTTGATTTCCAATAGCCGTTTGTCTTGTTTATATCTGTCCGAAAAAATACAGATATAAAATTGCTTTCTCTTTTCATACTCTCTATCTCGTCTACCAAAAGGCAGTGGGGACATGAATATGAAATTGTCGTTCTTCATAGTCAGCCGATGAGCCAACAATGAAGAATCATCTTCTCTAACATATTTAATTTGTTAAGTTACGACTCTTGAGCTTCGCACCCAGGCTGTATCATATAGACACACAGGTGTTGTTCGTAGCTTGAGTTTAAGCTTAAAGCTTGGCGGTTTAGTACGCGTTTGGCAAAGCCTCACTGTCTAAACTCAAGCAGCCATGTAATGATAGCACTTCAAACAGGGGCGGTCAAGCATTTACTATAGTCATTTTTGCAACACCCTGACCCCTTGAAATCCATTGTCTAATAATTTACTAACTGTAATATATCTTACAAATATTTGTCTTGGGTCTCTACGGCTACAGATTGTAGCAGTGCCCCCGCAGATTCTGTGCGTTTTGCACGCTCCCCTGGTACCATATCCTCCAAAACCTCTCGTCCGATAAGAGAACCCATGTGGCTACAAGTTTCCTTTGCTGCTCCATGCTATTTCTGAGATGACAGCTATCCCATAGCAAGCTGCTATACATTCGGGTTCGGCAGAAGGACCCCATCCACACTATGGCTCCGCAAAGAATCTAACGGTAGCCTCTTGTGAAAAGCCTCGTGACTATGATGTCGCATTCGCAAAGGGGCTCTTTTTCAGGATTCATATGCGGATTGTTGTTTAGAATAGTAGGCGATGAGGGACTCGATCAATGTCAAATCTTTGATTTGACATGTGTAGCAAAATGATAAAATTTCCAAATCGTTTCGTGTTACCTGCGACCTCGTCATTATATTCTTTCGCTTCGCTCCAGATATAATGAGCTGTATTGAAGTTAAGCTGGTGGGCGATGAGGGACTCGAACCTCCGACCTCGTCATTATCAGTGACGCGCTCTAACCAGCTGAGCTAATCGCCCACAAGCTGAACTTCAATTATTTGTAAGGTACTCCGCAACATGCTGCATTATCGATGATAGGCTCTAGCCAACTGAGCTATCACATTATCATTGGTGGAGACGCTATGCCGTAAAGCGAAGCGCCCCCATAAAACCACTGTTCTGCGCTTCGTAAAGAGCAGCCCGAGCTAGCGAATTTATTTCGCTACACGACGCGATGAGAAAACTTGAAAGGTCGTCTCATTACAACCTTGGTGGAGCGACGGGGACTCGAACCCCGGACCCCCTGCTTGCAAAGCAGGTGCTCTAGCCAACTGAGCTATCGCCCCTCGTGAAGCTTATGCCTAAGCCTCATTTGTCACAGGTGGCAAAAGCTTCGAGCTATGGTTATGTTCCTCCTCTCAACCCTCTATTCAGTCACTTTGCATCTTGGATTGGAAGATTGGCTTTTGCTACCGCTGTATTTTACCCAAACTTCAGTAATTATTCAACTGTTTCTGTATATTGAGCCCATGATTAGGGAAATACGGTAAATGAGTCAAAGCATAACAGCCTTCTATGCCCTGCTGCGCAATAATACCCTGTACATTTTTACTTTTATATGATATAATGCAACAATGCGCTTTGAAAATCAAAAAACACCTTTTAGTCACTCCTCAACAGAAGCTGCTCGTCGCCCTCTTGCTACCGCTGGCGGTCTACTGGCGATTGTTGCCCTCACCGCCGCTTGCGGAACCAACTCCTCTAGTGAGGCGGCTCGCAGTAACGAATTCGAATTCACTCTACCTCCAACTACTGTTGGAAAAATAGTTGATACCCAATCATATATTACTGCCCTCGAGACTCCCTTCTCCTTGCCCGAAAAGCCTGGTAACACTATCTCGTTTCGGAGTGATGCCGTGCAGGCGTTTGAACTCTCGGACGGTCGCATTGTCTCTGTTGGTTCAGATACAATAGTGGGCCCTAGCCCTCACGACACCCCTGAGCCAAACACTCCATCTGGCAAAATTATTGCTCACAATTTTGGGAGTTGCTACGACCCAAATCCCAAAAACCCAACTATGACTGTCTTGAACCAACGTTTTAGCGCCAACGAAATAGACCCCCTGTTACCCCGTTCAGTAACTCCATATGAAGCCGCCGCATTTATAAAGAATCGGGTAAATTCTTATCGGCAAAATGGTGCCCTCGATTCAGATGCCGAACTCGAAAACCTCGCTGCGCAGCAGCTTGAAAGCTACGAAAAGAACACATACGAGTGGGTGGGGAGTGGTTTTGCCAAAGGTAACAAAGTATACCTATTTTCTTTGGTCATGGAAAAAACTGCGGAAGGTGCCTGGGGTTTTGCTAATGTTGGCACCAAGCTAAGAGTTATCGATTTTGGTGTGGGTGGTTGCGATAAGTATGTTATAGAAAACACCGTCGACACACCCGCCATTGCCGAGGGAGCCGGAGGCGTCATGTGGGGCGCTGCGAGTGTGTATGACAAAAAAGATGGATTTGTTTATTTGCTCGGTAACCAAGCCAGTACTGAACCTCTTTCGGGCCATAATTATTATGCAGCCCGGGTGCCTCTGACGACTATCACCGATGTTTCTGCCTGGCAATATTGGGATGGCGAGGAGTTTTCTGCAGACCCTACACAAAGA
>Ga0209203_1001505_pt1 | contig 17002 bp, 12 predicted proteins | sample AD_UKC109_MetaG_FD_184423 | JGI IMG/M metagenome (GOLD analysis project Ga0209203, IMG submission 184423) | Active sludge microbial communities of municipal wastewater-treating anaerobic digesters from Hong Kong - AD_UKC109_MetaG (SPAdes)... | ecosystem: Engineered > Bioreactor > Anaerobic >... | reverse complement strand
TATGACCCCGAGGGTATTTACTCCCAGCATGGTTACCCCGCCTTCAGTTTTGTTATAGAGTACAGCAGCCAGATTCGTAGGAATTGCAGCGATGTCTATTTCGCCATTCAGCAATCCTGCGGTTATGGCTTCAGGGGATGTCACAACATCAAAATCCACGGCTACATAATCAGATAAACTTGCAATTTCAGCAAAAAGTCTGACCATACCCATTGACGTCGGACCCTTCAATCCAACAATCCTGGCTGTGGTCACTTCCTTTTCAGGTGTATTGGTTGGATTGTCCGGACTGTTTGTTGCACCAGGCTGATCAGTATTTATTTCACCGTTGCCACCGCATGAAACCAGCAGAAGACCAAGGACCAGTATCAAAGAAATAAGTTTAACAGTTGATTTTTTCAAATAATTTCCTCCGTATCAAGGTGTTGGTTCATTACTATGAAACGGACGTCTCCATTAAAAGGTTCCATTCAGTCCATCACTTGAACCAACATCATACATTTAACCAGATTTGGCACTGTAGTGCAACAGCCAGATATCAAATTACACTGGGGTCAGGGTCGCAGTCTGTATCTGTATGAATCTCCGTTCTTGTATATATTTGTCCTGTCCTGCCATAGAGCTGTGCAATATACTAAAATATCTCCTGTATCCTTATCTTCCACTGCATAGAAATTTGAGAAGGTCACATCCTCATACTGGTGGTCTTCCCTTATGATGAAATCATACTTGGTTTCTTTCTTAAGAAGAAGGCTTTCTGTATCAATCTCACAAATACAAAGCGGATTCCTTGGCATGTTGGCCCTGCTGTTTTCTTCACAGATATTACCTATCCAGTAATATTTCCCATTGCTGTGCTTCAAAAGCTTTGAGCATGATGATGGGGAATGAAATCTGACACCATCTTCATATTCCCACGGAACAGGTTTTGAAAATGTAAAACCTCCGTCATTTGAAACGCTGTACCACCTGTATCCGGGAATCCTGCATTCCGGATCCTTTGTACCTCCGTTGCTTCCCCTCATGACCATCAGAATCCTGCCGTCCGGCATATCAGTTACAGCCGGTTCAATGGCTCCCCTGGTACTTGTTGCCGGATTACCTTCAACCCTGTTGGATATATCAAACCATTCTATATGTCCATCATCCAGAAATCTTCCATGAAGCAACACACTGTATTGATAGGTATATCCTCCGCCAGGATTAAATATGTGGCCGTTCTCATCAAACATCGTACATTGGACTGCCATAAGAATTCTGCCATCATCTGTCAATATAGGCTCACAAGGCCAGTCTCCAACCATGAAATTATTCTTTCCTATGTAAACCCCTTCTATCGGATGATCAATCGAGTAGTCACCTTTCATTACAACAGGTTCTTCAAAGGTGATTGTGTCCCCATTGTTTTCAGACATGCAGTAATACATCTGCCAGTTCTGCAATCCATCTTCGGGTCTGTCAGAAGGCAGAAGTCCCTGGTTATAGAACATATAGAATCTGTCTGTCCTTTTATCAAGAGCCGTAAGCTTGAAATATCTGGTCATCATGCCTTTTTCAATTTTCCATCTCGTCCTGTCCATACGTTCCCCATGAAAAGACCGTCCGCCGTCATCGGAAAAGGCTATAGTGGAATCCTTGAAAGCATCAGAACTTCCGGTATATGTGCAATACCTCATCAGCCTCCCGTCATTGGAACAGTAAGCTGCCATTGCGAGTACTCCTGTATTGGCGTCAGGTTGTCTTGCAAAAATGTTCTTTTCAATCAGTTTCATGATTCACCTATCCTCAATCTGTATTCATATGCATCTGCACCAAAGATGTTGTCAGGATCTGCGTGGAACGCCGTCATATAAACCAAAATATCCCCTGTTCCTCTTTCTTCCCTTGCATAGAAGTTTGAGAATGTCGTATCAGGACTCTGACCCTCTTCTACATCTGCAACTATGCATGCAGTTTCCTTTATGAGAAGAAGTGAGTCCCTGTCAACTTCCACTATATACAGGGGATTCCTGGGCATATTGGCCCTTGAATTCTCCCTGTTGATATTTCCTATCCAATAATATCTTCCATTTGAATGTTCAAGAAGCTGTGAACATGACGATGGTGAGAAAAAAACCTCACCATCCGTATATCCCCATGGATGGGGCTTGCAGAATGATCTACCGCCATCCTCTGATACACAATACCATCTGTAGCTTGGGATCCTGAACTCCGGATCCAGGGAACCGCCGTTGCTGCCACGCATGACCATCAGGATCCTTCCGTCCTTCAACTCAATAATGGTGGGTTCAATTGCACCTCTGGTTGACTGACCGGGTTCATTGTTGACAGGTTCCGACATATCAATCCATTCAACATGCCCGTCAGACTTCATGATACCCCTGATTACAGCAGAATAGTGGTAGGTATAACCTCCGCCAGGATTATAGTAGCTTCCATCTTCTCCTACAGGCGTTATCTGGACCGGCAGAAGTATGACTCCGTTGTCCTTTTGATTCTGCTGGTATTTGGTAATTATCGGTAGCTCAGTCCGGTCTCCCATCATAAGGCTGTTCCTGCCCTTCCAGACACCGGGCACAGGATGTTCATCATCATATTCAGCACCATTGAGGATAACCTGCTCCTCAACAATATTGGTCCTGCCGCCGTCCTCTGATACTGTGTACCATGTACTCCAGTGCTTAAGGCCTTCCAGGGGGTCATCCGTGGGCAGAACCCCCTTTATTTTCATGGACAACAACCTGTTTTCATGGACGATTGAATTCCTGAAATAATACCTTTCGGTTCCCTCTTCGGTTTTGGTCCCGGTCACTATGGTTCTTGGATTGTCCCAGGTTATCCCACCGTCTTTAGAAAACTGAACATATGATATTTCCGTTGTGTCAGATCTTTTGATATATGAGTAGAATTTCATCAATGTACCGGGCTGTGTTTCAAAGATAAAGCAATATACTCCCGTTCTTTCCTCTGGTCTTTGTGCTATCATGCGTCTTCCGGTCAGTTCAATCATTCCCGTCTCCTATCATTGAAAGAAATTCATCCTCATCAATTATTTTTATTCCAAGTTCCTGTGCCTTTGTCAGTTTACTTCCGGCATCACTCCCTGCAAGTACAAAATCCGTTCTGGCTGATACTGAAGAAGAAGCCTTTCCTCCATGGTCCTCAATCAGCTTCTTTGCTTCATCCCGCGTGAGTCCGGGAAGGGTTCCGGTTAAGACCACCGTTTTTCCAAGAAGTGCACCTTTCTTCTCTTTTCCATAGTCCAACGATTCCAAACTTACCCCGGCTTCCCTCAGCCTTTCTATCAGATGCTGGGTCTGCGGATTCTCAAAAAAACTTACTATGCTTCTGGCCATTATTTCTCCCACTTCGTCAATTCGTGTCAAATCATCGTGGCCGGCATTCATGATTGCATCTATGTCAGGGAAGTTCTCAGCAAGAAGTTTTCCTGCCCTTGCCCCAACATGCCTGATTCCAAACCCTACCAGCAGCCTGGCAAGTCCATTGGATTTGGTCCTTTCTATTGCCTCAATTAGTTTGTCGGCGCTTTTTTCACCCATTCCTTCGAGTACAACAATCTCATCCCTTTTATCTTTCAGATAGTAGATATCAGCAATTGTTTCAATCATTTCCTTTTTTATGAAAGCATCAATGATTGATGGGCCCAGCCCGTCAATGTTCATTGCCGGCTTTGAACAGAAATGCACTATGCTTCTGAACTTCTGGGCAGGGCATTCTATCCCTGTGCAGCGAAGGGCGGCCATGTTCTCCTCACGTTCCACAGGTGAACCGCAGGCAGGACAGTTTCCTGGCATTTCAAACTCAATTTCATCACCTTTTCGCCTGTCCTTGATTACCTCAACCACTTCCGGAATAATATCCCCGGCCTTTTGAAGGATTATATGGTCTCCGATTCTTATATCCTTGGACTTTATGTAGTCTATGTTATGCAATGTTGCCCTTGAAACCGTGCTGCCGGAGATTCTTACAGGCTCAAGTTCGGCATTGGGCGTAAGGACTCCTGTTCTTCCTACCTGAACGAATATGTTCCTTACCACCGTTTCCTTTCTTTCAGCAGGATATTTATACGCAACAGCCCATCTCGGGCTTTTGGATGTACTTCCAAGCTGCATTCTCTGAGCCAATGAATTTACATTTATTACAGCACCATCAATTTCATATGAATCATTTCCTCTTAATTCACCTATCCTGTCGACTGCATCAATGACTTCATTGATATCCGCACAGACATAGTAGTTGGGGATGACCCTGAATCCGGCCTTTTTCAAAAACTCCAGACTCTCGGAATCCGTGCTGAACTCCATTCCCCTTATCTGCATCACACTGAATACATAAATTGCAAGATTCCTGGACGCAGCGACCTTTGGATCAAGCTGCCGAAGGGAACCCGCAGCCGCATTCCTTGGATTTGCAAAGATTTTCCCCCCCAGTATTTCCTGACGTTCATTCAGCTCCAGAAAATCACTAACCGGCAGATATACTTCCCCGCGTACTTCAAGGAACTCTAAATCAACCATCAGTCTGAGCGGAATGCTCTTCACTGTCCTGAGGTTGGCGGTTATGTCCTCACCTACAACTCCGTCCCCACGAGTTGAGCCCCTCTTGAAAATACCATTCTCATATTCCAGTGAAACAGAGAGCCCGTCAATTTTTTGCTCAACTATATACTCATAATCGGACAGAACCTTGCCGACCCTGTCATCGAACTGCCTAAGCTCCTCCATTGAAAAGACATCCTGCAGGCTCAGCATCGGTACATCATGGGTAACCTTCTCAAAGCCTTTTGCAGGTTCTCCGCCCACCCTGCGTGTTGGTGATTCATCCGTAATTTCATCAGGATATTTTTCTTCAAGTAGTTCCAGTTCATGCAGCATCTTGTCATACTCCATGTCTGATATAACAGGATCATCCAGAACGTTGTATCTGTAATTATGATAATCAAGCTGCTTTCTGAGTTCCCTGATTCTTTCTATATCCCTGTTCATGAAAATTTCTCCTTGTCCTTGTATATATTCCTGTATATATCAATATAATCACCGGTCCTGTATTTGTCTGAATCCACGCAATTCATCTCAACGGGTCCCCGGCAGAAAAGCACCCTTCCATTACCCAGTCTGTTCTCTATCATGAAGGGTTTCTTTTCTTTATCATAGATCAGTATATCGCCTGAAATACATGTAATTACAAGCTTTGTTCCGCTGTTAATGACCATATCATTTTCCAGCTCAATTCTTTCACAGGATTCCATGCGGCTGTCAATACATATGCCTGTGACTTCACTGAATTCAGAAAGAAACCCGCCGTTGTATGAAATATACAATGTTGCTCCCTGTCTGACCCTGTCTACGAGCTGAACCCACCTTTTCCTATTGATAACACGAAATCCTGTTATGCAAGGAAGTAAATATATATCGGATTCAGGCAGATCATCACCCTGCCATCTGAATACAACATCAAGACCTGAATCCCTGGATATTATATAAGTACCATAAGCCGTCTTCCAGTTGTCCTGGTCATTGCTTAAGATACAAATCGCTTTCCTGCTTCTTTTTTCTGATGCCGCCGACCGGCCAAAGGACTTGAATATGTGGGCTATTGCCTTTGGCTTCCTGTCCCTTTTAAAAATTCCCAGTTCCCTTTCAAGGGCTATGGTCTCATAGGGAGGATAATCGAAGGCCTGATCAAAAGCACACCACCACAGAATCATGGGGATCTCACTCATAGCCGCCAGCCGTATTACCTTTGAAAGATATGAGGCGGTCATGCTTTCCGATGCAACAGAAGGTCCAAGGGATCCAATTTCCTCGATTATGCATGGTTTACCTGAGATGCCTGAATAATACCTGGTCTCTGCAATTGAATGATAAATACTTCTTGTTTCATCCAGCGGATCCTTTCCGCAATGCGGCGTGAACAATGGATAAGGATGGGTTGTCAATACATCACAGTTCTCAGCTACATCCTTTATTCTCCATTTTCCATCGATGGAAAGTCCATGCATCCCTGCATAGACTACCGATGAAGGATCGCTGTTCTTGATTGCCCTGTATATTGAATTCATCCAGAGCCATGCCTGATTGTGATCATCCACTTCACCCATTACATTGCATTCATTGCCCAGGTCCCATCCAATGATGTTGCCGTGGGATTTCAATGCGTTGACCAGTTCCCCCGCATATATGGTCTGATACCTGATGGCTTCGGAGTCGGTAAGGACATTTCTGTTGTAGAATACTGGCGGGACGAAAAGTTTTCCGCTCATCCATCCATTTATTATGGATACTATGACCTCAATGTCCCTGTCTGCAGCAGCTTGGATAAGGAAATCGATTTTCGAAATCGCTTCTGATGACATTCCACCATGGATTTCAATCAATTCACCGCCACCGCCGAAAAAAGGTTCAAGAACCTGGAACTCCGGCCATATGGGAAATATCCTGATGACCTTTATTCCCCACTCCCGCAGTAAATCAAGATCCTCCAGAACAGCAGATGAATCCCAGATGCTCCACATTTTCAAGCCGGCATGTGAAGCCCAGTAATTGCAGCCCAGCTTCATGTTTTCCCCCTGTATTTGGATACATTGATTATATCACAGGGCAGTGTAATTCCCCTTTGAAAAAATTTGAATTTTCATTTGTCATCCTGGATAAGTGATGCTATAATAGGCGGTACGGGGGATTAGCTCAGCTGGCTAGAGCGCTTGCTCGACACGCAAGAGGTCACTGGTTCGACTCCAGTATCTCCCACCAGTGGGACGGCTTTACGAAGTAAAACGTCCCTTTTAATTTGGGACGGCTTTACGAAGTAAAACGTCCCTTTTTTATTTTGGACGCATTTGCGAAGCAAAGCGTCCCTATTTATTTGGAGCGGCTTTGCGAAGCAAAACGCTCCTATTTTTTTGGGACGGCTTTACGAAGTAAAACGTCCATTTTTTATTTTGGACGCATTTGCGAAGCAAAGCGTCCCTATTTATTTGGAGTGGCTTTGCGAAGCAATACATCACTTGGAATTTGTTTGGTATGTTTGGCTGTTGTGGTTTCATTTTGTATGTCTTACAATTGTCATGGAGAGTTTTTATGAAAAGAATACTTCTTATAGCCACCGGAGGAACAATATCAGCAGCGGCAACAGAGTCCGGTCTTGTGCCCCGTCTTGGAACATCTGAACTGCTTTCATATATTCCTGAAACCACTGATTTCTGTGAGATTGACTCCATACAACCCCTGAGCATTGACAGCACCAACATCCAGCCTGAGGATTGGTGTGAACTTGCAGGTTTGATCAAAGCCCGTTATGACTCATATGATGGCTTTGTAATCACACACGGAACAGATACGATGGCATATGGTGCTGCACTTCTTTCATATCTGATCCAAAACCCGGATAAACCTATAGTATTCACGGGAGCGCAAAGGCCCATAAACCTTGATATTACCGACGGCCGTATGAATCTGAGGGATGCAGTCACTTATTCCGCCAAGGGAAAACCCGGAGTTTTCATAGTATTCAACGGAAAGGTTATACTTGGAACCAGGGCCAGAAAAACAAAAAGTAAAAGTTATGATGCCTTTGAAAGTATAAACTACCCCTTTGCTGCACTGATTGACGGTAAAAGAATTACACAGTTCTACAATCCTCCGGTCTCATCGACACAGGTACAATTCTATACTGATATATTTCCCCACATATTTCTTCTGAAGCTGTCCCCCGGTATGGAACCTGACGTCCTTGACTATATCAGTGACAAATATGAGGCCATTGTCATCGAAAGCTATGGCACGGGAGGAATTCCCTTCGCCGACAAACGGAATTTCATGAAAAAACTGGAAACTGCGACTTCCAAGGGAAAGATAATCGTCGTTGGTACCCAGGTCATGCTTGAAGGAAGCGACCTTGAAACATATGAAGTCGGCTCCATGGCTTTGAAATATAATGTAATGCAGGCATATGACATGACCATAGAATCCATCATCTGTAAACTGATGTGGGCAATGTCCATTACCCGTGAATATGACAGTCTACGGAATATATTCTATAAGCCGGTCCTTGAGGATATCCTCACGCAGGTCGACTAGGCCTGTTTCTTCTTTTTTCCTGATTTTGCCTTGTTATAATAAATCTGGAAGAATAGGAATGCTCCGGTTACTGCAAGTGTCAGCATCAGACCCTTCTGAACCCTGCCAAGTACTGCTCCTACTTCGGGACTCGTGTTAATGACCATGAACCACACCGTCACTATAATGAAAACGGGTGTCAGATATCTGTGCAGTTTACGTAGTGTTTTACCAATTTTATTTAGCATAAGCATCTCCATATAGTTTATTAATATATAATATATGACCCCACAATAAAAAACCGTAACATATGTTACGGTTTTTTGGATATTCTCAGGAGTTATTATTTTCCGGCAGTTTCAAGACTTTTCATCTGGAAATCACCATATGCAACAGATCCATGTTCCCCGATATCAAGACCTGCAACCTCGTGATGTTCCTCAACCCTCAGCCCATTGAACTTTTTGATTGCCATGAACAGAAGGAATGACGTACCAAGGGTCCAGGCCGCAACTGCTGAAACACCCAGTGCCTGAATACCCAGAAGCTCGAATCCTCCTCCGTAGAACAGCCCGCCTTCTGTTGCAAACAATCCTACAAGTATTGTACCTGTTGCACCACAGAAACCATGTACTGCAACTGCTCCGACCGGGTCATCCACCTTTAGCACCTTCTCAAGAAGCTCAACTCCAAAAACAACAACTACACCTGCAATGGCTCCAATCGCCACCGCCCCCCACAGGCTGACCGACGCACAGCCTGCCGTTATTCCGACCAATCCGGCAAGTACGCCGTTCAGCGTCATACTGACGTCGGGTTTTCTGTATTTGATCCAGGTTACGAACATAGTCACGACACCGCCTGCAGCTGCTGCCAGATTTGTAGTCATTGCTATGAAACCTATACTTGAATCCATTCCCGAAACAGTACTGCCGGGATTGAAACCAAACCATCCGAACCACAGTATGAACACACCAAGGGCACCCATTGTGATATTATGGCCCGGTATTGCATTTGGTTTACCTTCCTTGGTGAACTTACCTATTCTGGGACCAAGTATAGATGCTCCGACAAGAGCTGCCCATCCGCCGACTGAGTGAACTACAGTTGATCCCGCGAAATCCACCATACCCAGGTTTGCAAGCCATCCACCGCCCCAGATCCAGTGTCCGACAACCGGATAAATAACTATGCTTATTACAAAACTATATATGATATATGAAGAGAATTTTGTTCTTTCTGCCATTGCTCCGGATACTATTGTTGCGGCTGTGGCAGCAAATACCGTCTGGAAAATAAGGAATGCCTCAAGAGGAATATTCAATCCGAGGAACTCTGCCGTCAGGCCGGTTCCGAAGAATCCGGTGGTTCCGAACAAACCGAATTTGTCAGCTCCGAACATTATGCCAAAGCCTATTGCAAAATATACAATTGATCCGATTGCAACGTCCATCATATTCTTCATTATTATATTGCTGGCATTCTTTGCCCTGGTAAATCCTGACTCTACCATGGCAAAACCTGCCTGCATGAAAAATACAAGAAATGCAGCTATCAGAACCCACACTGTGTCAATTGCCGACTCTATTGCATCCTCTGCTCCGAATACCACTGAAGGTATTACAACCAAAACGATTACCACCAACAAAACAACCAATCTTTTTTTCATAAATCTCTCCTTGTCTACAGGGCGACAACGCCCGTTCCTCCAGTTCTTATTTTCACTGCCTCTTTAAGGTCATAAACGAAAATCTTCCCATCTTCTATCTCACCTGTTCTGGAACTACTCGTCTGATGACTATTTCCATTCTCTTCAAACCTTACCTCCTTTATTAATAAAAAAGACGCCTGATCCAGGCACTTCCACGTGCTTTTGAATCATAGCGTCATAGCTTCTTATCAAATGTTCTTCATTGAACACTGATGTTTTATTAACTTATTGCAAGCATGTTAGCACACATATTGCAGCAGTGCAATAGTTTTTGCATAAAATTTATTCATTAAAACGTATTTTTTGCAATTATCACCATTATGAACTTGCATTTTACAACCACTGATCCACCGCCGAATAATTACCTCTGAGGTGAATATTCACCTCAGAGGTAATTATTCGGCTATTGTTTGGTAAAAAAAACGGGCCCGAAAGCCCGTTCATTGATACTGCCTGCCAACCCCCAACAGATGCAGGCAGCTTATTATATTTCCCTGAGTCCATCTATCCTGTGCCTGGTCTCCTTCAGCATATCCGTGTACTTCCTCAGCTTTTCCCTTTCGGATTCAACCAGTTCTGCAGGGGCTTTGCTTGTAAACTTCTCATTTGAAAGTTTCCCTTCTGCCCTTGCAATCTCCTTCTCAAGGTTCGCTGCTTCATCTTCGAGTCTTTTCATTTCCTTTTCAATGTCAAGAAGATCGGTAAGAGGAATGAAAAGAGCCGCTCCATCCATCACGACTGAAACTGCACCCTTTGGAATGCCAACCTCGTTTTCCCTGACATCAACTTCTGATACATTTGCCAGCTTTGCAAAGTATAAAGCTGAATCCCATGCCAGTTTCCGGATGACATCATCCTTTGAAACAAATATCAGCCGGGCTTTCCTTGAAGGAGGCACACTCATTTCCGCTCTTGCATTCCTGATACCTCTTATAGCATCCATGATGAACCTGAGCGAATCCTCTTCCTTCTCATATATCAGCTCATCGGAGTATTCCGGCCAGCTTGATACCATTATGCTCTCATCATCGTTTATCAGACTCTTATATATTTCTTCTGTAACAAAAGGCATGAAGGGATGGAGAAGCTTCATTGAATCACAAAGCACCTTATTAAGCACATACTGTGCCTCAAGCCTTCCCTCGCTTTCCTTGTCATACAGCCTGGGTTTTACAAGTTCAATGTACCAGTCACAGAATTCCTCCCATATGAACTCATATACCTTGGACAAGGCAATTCCTATTTCAAATTTTTCAAGGTTTGCAGTTACTTCAGCAATCGTCTTGTTCAATCTTGACAATATCCACTTGTCAGCATCAGTGAAGTTATCCTTTGCTATGTTGCCCAAATCAGGTTCATCATCAAAGTTCATCAATACAAATCGTGCTGCATTCCATATCTTGTTGGCAAAATTCCGGCCGGCCTGCAGTTTTTGTTCCGAGAGCCTTAGGTCATTGCCTGTTGCATTTCCCACCATTACACCATATCTCAAAGCATCCGTACCAAAGGTTTCAATTACATCGATGGGATCAATGCCGTTGCCAAGGGATTTTGACATCTTTCTGCCTAATTCATCCCTCACCAGCCCCGTGAACATTACATACTCAAAAGGCCGCTGCCCCATATACTCAAGGCCCGAGAATATCATTCTGGCAACCCAGAAGAAAATTATGTCATAACCGGTTATCAGGACGTTGGTCGGATAGAAATACCCGAGTTCCGGAGTTTCCTCGGGCCATCCCAGTGTAGAAAATGGCCACAGTGCGGAACTGAACCATGTATCAAGGGTATCTTCATCCTGCCTCAGATTGCTGCCCTTGCACTTGGGGCATTCCCCGGGTTCATCAACGGATACAATAACCTCGTTGCAGTCGTCACAATAGTATGCGGGAATACGGTGTCCCCACCACAATTGCCTCGAAATACACCAGTCCTTTATATTATCCATCCAATTGAGATAGGTCTTTACGAATCTGTCAGGAATGAATTTGATGTCTCCTTCCAATACAGATTCAACCGCAGGTTTTGCCAGGCCTTCCATTTTAACGAACCACTGAAGTGATACCAATGGCTCTATGACTGTATCACATCTGTAACAAGCGCCGACATTATGGACATGCCTGTCTGTCTTTATAAGCAGCCCGGATTGTTCCAGTTCTGCAACAATCTTCTTCCTGGCTTCATATCTGTCAAGACCTGCGAATCTTCCGGCTGAATCCCCCATGGTTGCATCATCGTTTATGACCTTGATGATGGGAAGATTATGTCTTTCACCTATTTCAAAATCATTCGGGTCATGGGCCGGGGTAACCTTTACCATTCCCGTTCCAAAATCCTTTTCAACATATTCATCAGCTACGATGGGAATCTCCCTGTCCATCAATGGGAGAATAACAGTTTTCCCTACCAGATGTCTGTACCTGTCATCATCGGGGTGAACTGCAATTGCCGTGTCCCCCAGCATTGTCTCAGGTCTGGTAGTGGCCACAGTCACAAACTCAGTACTGTCCTTTATTGGATATCGGATGTGCCAAAGGCTGCCTTCCTTTTCACTGTATTCAACTTCAGCATCGGAAATTGATGTATTACACACCGGGCACCAGTTGATTATTCTTTCACCCTTGTAAACAAGGCCCTTTTCATAAAGCCTGACAAATACAGTTGTAACTGCCTTTGAAAGCCCGTCATCCATTGTAAAGCGCAGTCTGTCCCAGTCACAGGAACTTCCGAGCCTTTTGAGCTGCTCAACTATCCTGCTTCCATATTTATCATTCCATTCCCAGGCCCTCTTCAGGAATCCTTCCCTCCCGATATCCGCCTTGGAAATTCCTTCCTCCTTCATCGCCTCAACTATCTTGGCTTCCGTGGCAATGCTGGCATGGTCGGTTCCGGGAAGCCACAGGGCTGAATACCCCTGCATTCTCTTCATCCTTATGACGACATCCTGAAGCGTGTTGTTAAGGGCATGCCCCATGTGTAACTGACCTGTTATGTTCGGAGGTGGAATCACTATAGTAAAAGGCTTTTTGGTCTCGTCGACCTCTGCATGGAAATATCCTTTTTCCATCCATTCCTTATAAATCCCATCCTCGATATTCTGTGGTTCATATGTCTTTCCAAGTAATTTCATCCCCTGCTCCTATCTGAATGCGTATAGTATCAAAAGCATCCCCGGTAAAAATATAATGCCTCCGATCATCTTCACCTTGACAATGGCTTTTTGCAATTTCAGGTTCTCCAGTGCTTCCCCGTCGATTTCAAGACCGACAACCTGCTTTTCGGCCATGTTACGGGCTTTCACTATTGGTTTTGCTGCAAAAACCACTATTGCTCCGGCTATGGCCAGTACAATGCCTGCAATCTTCAAAAACAAATCCATCATTACCTCATTTCCGGCAATAAAAAAGCTTTCTCATCCATTGGACGACAAAGCCGCGGTACCACCAAAATCAATTCCCGGCAAATATCCGGAAACACTCTTAGCCTTAACGGGGCCAACGCCGGAAACTACTTGTTTCATATCCGGAACTCACGGGCGACCTTCTCCTGGTTTTCCCCGGAAGCTTCTCACCTGCCGCTTCCTCTCTTAGGGTTCTGCCGAGGGTACTCCTCCCGGTCAAAGTTGTTACTATCATTATACGGAATAAAAGTCCTTTGTCAATCTTCGTGAATATATTATAATTCCAATTAAGAGATTCAGTGGGAGGAAAGATGCATACATATGTCCATGAGCTGCAATTGGGTATAAACAGATATCTGATTGACAATTCCAGTGTAATGAACCATGTCGGTGAATATAATATATTTGAAATAAAAGACTCACTCCATAATCGTCAGAAGGCCCCGGTTTTCATCACCGAATGTCTTTACAATGTTTCCTATACAGGTACAATATTCAACATAATGTACCAGGAATCATCCTGGTGCAGCGAAAACCGTACTGTAATGATTGAAACACCGGGTGTGATTCATCTTAAATCACATGGTGCGAGAACCACTGCAGAATACAATCCATTCGTCAGACTTTACACTGACAAAGGTATTGTGACCCTTCATGTACTTGCAGTCGGTGACTGGGAAATATCCGTTGATTTCAACAGGCACAATGACACCCATACCATAAAGTCAGGGCTTCTCAGCGATGGTCTTTCAATGAAGCTTAAACCCGGGGAAAGAATCACACTTCCTGAAATACTTATCCACGAATTTCCTTCCGATGATGAAAATGCCTGCAATGAAGAATTCCAGAAATATTTGAACCATAGATTCCTCTCAAAAAAAGCAGTCAATCTTCCAACAGTGTACAACAGCTGGTTCTATGATTTTGATAAATTCAGTGCCGATGACCTCAAAAACCAGGCACTGGCAGCGAAGGAACTCGGTGCCCGGGTTTTCGTCGTCGATGCCGGCTGGTACGGACCTGAAAATGACGACTGGAGCAAGGCAGCCGGAGACTGGCGCGAGAAGAAAGCAGGAGGTTTTCTTGGAAAAATGAAGTCCTTTGCCAAATATGTCAGATCAATCGGAATGGACTTTGGCCTTTGGATTGAACCTGAGAAAGTCTGTGCAGGGACACCGGTAATCGAACTACATCCCAAATGGTTCATAAAGTCTGATGAAGGGGTTTTTTATCCGGATCTCATGAGGCCTGCTACATTCAACTATTTATACCGTACTATCTGCAAAATCATTGAAAGATATGATGTAAAGTGGCTGAAATTTGACTTTAACTTCCCACTTAAAAACGACCCGCATAAGAGTAATTTCTTCAGGCATATGTCCAGGTTCTACGAAATGGTTGAACTGATCAGGGAAGCTTATCCTGGGACTGTCCTTGAAGGCTGTCAGAGCGGTGCCATGCGTGCAGACCTGGAAAGCACAAGATATTTTGATACCCAGTTTCTGTCAGATACTGTACGACCCCGGGATATCGTGGAGATTTTCAGTAATTCCCTATGCCGGTTTTCACCATCCATGTTAAGCAAGTGGATTGTGGTGCGCTGTGTCAAGGGGATCCCCAGATATGGCACTCCTTTAAATCGTGCAGAAGGACATCTGATAGTCCCAAAGGGTCCTACATGGGATAATTTTGAAAGTTGTGACACGGCGACTCTATGTCACCTCATATATCTTGGCCAGACCGGATTCAGCGGGGACCTGACAGGACTTGATGAAAAAACCATTGAGATGATTAAAACGCACCTTGGCATATATGAGAGGTATTTCAAGGGATATGCCACGACTGCCATATGCCTGAAAACAAATGAACCGGGCTGGTCAATCTTCAGGATTCAAAGCGAAGTCGCCGAGATTACCGTGGCATTCAGAAAACCCGGTTCTGTCCGGGAATGTAATGGCATAAAAATGCCTGGAACGGATTATGCTTGTTCCAGGCTTCGTAAAAAGAATTTATAATCATGGTCTGGCATCAAGGATTCTGCCATCTCCTGTGATGAACTGATTGGAATACTCATAGAAATGCTTCTCCCTGGACATTATGGGGGTTTTACGAAGTCGCTCCAGGTATTCCTCCGGTTTCCAGAAAGCCTGTGCCTTTTCCCTGAACTCCTTAACAAGGTCCGGGTTGTCATCGGAAACATTGTTCAGTTCTCCCGGGTCATTTTCGATGTCATATAACTCTTCTGTTTCATCCAGATAATAACAATACTTCCATTTACCTGTGCGATACATACAGCCCGCATGTTCAGTTGCCCTGAGAACAGCACTTTCACTGAACACACCCTCCCTCTCCAGGGGTTGTCCGGACAACAGTAGGTTGCGAAGGCTCACGCCCTCACAAGTTTCAGGTATTTCAATGCCTGCTGCTTCGCAAATTGTCGGGAAAATGTCCAATAGACCCGTAATCTCATTTGTTCTGGTACCCGGTTCAATCATACCCGGCCATCTGAAGATCATCGGCACCCTTGCTGAAGCCTCAAAGAAAAGGGTTTTCTGCCAGGTGCCGTGCTCTCCTCCCATCTCACCATGGTCTGAAGAATAAATCACGATGGTATCCTCCCTGTAGCCAAGGTAATCAAGGGTTTCCATTATTCTGCCTACGGCATCATCAACCCATTCCACGCAACCGTAGTACGCCTCCAGGGCACGCAGCTGAATGTCAAAGTCCTTCCCGTAGTGATGCCCCGTTTCGTTATGGTCAATGGCTTCCTTTATAAAAGGCACGGTGGTTTCCAGATACCCCTCAGGCACATCAGCCAGTTTCAGGCGGCCGTTATATTTCTCGAAATACTTTCGGGGTGGTTTTATCGGAAAGTGCGGTTTGTCAAAATGCACACTCAGCAGGAAAGGCTGGTCTTTATTGGAGCTCCTGTGAATCTGCAGCCACTTGCATGCCTCGGATACACATATCTCTGTCTGAGTCAGTTCAATGGGCATTTCAGAAGGCCCTGAATTTCCAAGGACATCACCAAGACCATTTATTCCGAATCTCGGCTCCCTCTGAGGGTCAGGCTGGTGTCCCTGACCGTACAGGTCGCCATATGGTCTTTGCTGATAACCGTGGAACTGCTCTCCGTTGAAGTGGGATTTTCCGATGAGACATGTAGCGTAACCTGCGGCTGACAATGTACGCGGCAATGTCGTTATATTTGCCTGCATGATGTGCATGTTGTCATATATCCCTGTTGTCCTTGAGTACTGTCCGGTAATCAGGGAGGCACGGCTTGGGACGCACAGTGGATTCTGACAATACATGTTGTCAAGGTAAATTCCCTCTGATGCAAGCTTGTCAAGGCTTGGAGTATCAATAACTTCATTTCCTCCGCATCCTATGACATGGGGGCTGTGCTGATCCGACAATATGAACAGTATATTAGGCTTTTTCATGTTCTTCCTATCTGTATGGTGTATATTTCATGCCAAGGCTCTCAGCGACCGGCTGGTTGGTCAGCAAGCCCTTGTGCACGTTAAGTCCCTTCATAAGCGGTCTGCTGTTTTCAAGGGCACCAATACCCTTGTCCGCCAACTGTACTATATATGGTAATGTTGCTCCCATCAAGGCCTTTGTTGATGTTCTTGGCACTGGGTAGATTGTAATATTAACTGTCGCCAACATCAAGCAACCTCTCCATATATTTCCAAGGGCGTTTTATACCCCAGGATTTTTCTCGGATAATTATTCAGCCAATTCTCAATCCTTTTTATTTCTCTATGAGTATATTGACTTATATCAGCTCCCTTTGGTATGAACCTT
>Ga0209203_1001491_pt1 | contig 17082 bp, 12 predicted proteins | sample AD_UKC109_MetaG_FD_184423 | JGI IMG/M metagenome (GOLD analysis project Ga0209203, IMG submission 184423) | Active sludge microbial communities of municipal wastewater-treating anaerobic digesters from Hong Kong - AD_UKC109_MetaG (SPAdes)... | ecosystem: Engineered > Bioreactor > Anaerobic >... | reverse complement strand
AAGATGCCTGCGCCGCTGCCGCTGTTTCGCCTTTTTCTGCCACCTGGGTGCGTTTTGTGACCGGATCTATCCGGGCGGGGATGCCGGCGGTGCGGTAAAGTGCCACGCGCAAGAGTTCGCGGGAGGCCTCATCGGCAATTCCGTAAAGGGCGGTTGCGGCAGGAGCCACGGGAAAACCGCGGGGGTTCAGTTCCGGGGCTATTTCCAAAGTGTTTATGATGCTGTCTATGGCTTGCAATGTAGCCGGGTTCCTGCCGGGTTCCTGCATGCCGTGTTCACACAGGAGTTTCCAAAGGGTTTCCCGGTAGGGCAGGGGCGCTTCGTTGGCTATGCGGGGGTTCATGACGTAATCCCAATAAAATCGGGTGGTGTCGGAAACATCCTTCAGACGCAGGATTCCGTCAAGCCAATCATTCAGGGTTTCCGGAGTGGCTTCCAGAAAGTCCTTTTCATTGAGCATGGCTACCAGGCGCGTTGCAGTTTCCCGGTCAGATCCGGCCGGGATGTAATTCAGGAATGTTGCGGTATGTCCCGGCGGGTAGTTCTCCAGGCGGGCGATTCGCAGGGAATCGTCAATGGCGCAAAGCGAATCAAGCCGGGCTTTTAACGGGGCACTCAAGGAATCATCAAAAGCGGTTGCCGGCGGAGGTGTCAGCAGGTATTCTTCCAACCCGTTCACAGGTCTGGGATCCCCCTCAAGGACCAGCGTCAGCGTGTCAATGGAAGGCACCGGGTAAGGGGCTGCCGCATACCACGTCTTCCCCCCTTCAAAATACGCCTCGATGAATAACGTTCCCAGCCCTGTGGTCAGGGAAGCCAGGCCGTCGCCATCGGTCAGGCGTTCAGCCAGGGGGTAAAACTCGGCATAATTATAAAGTCCAAAAGAAACCTGCACCTCTTCCAAAGGAAGGCCGGAGGCATCCACCACGCGCACAACGGCTTTTTTGACCGGCGCGTAACGCTCCAGCACGTTCAGTTGTGTGTATAACCCGTTGAAAGACATGATTTCTTCCCCGAAGGAAGTCAACGGTTCATTGCCAGGCATTTGGTGCCAAGCGGTTAGCAAGCCACTGCCGGATGTTTGCCGTATACTGCCGGATTCGCTGCCGGATTTCGTATGCTTCCCAACGGTTTTGGGATCCCGCAGATCACCGGGCACAAACGTATGGACAAGCATTGCGCGGGAAGCCTCGTCCGTAAACCAACCGCGGTTCAGTTCCAGCTCGGGCTCGCAGGCGCCCAGGTAATACCACTTACCGTCCACCCAGGCTTCTACCCAGGCATGATTGTCGTTGGTGTGCGACCAGCGCGGGGCGTAAACCTGGCGGGCGGGAATGCCGATGCTTCTTAATGCCGAGACGGCCACCACCGATTCCTCTCCGCATCGTCCATAGCCGCGCGCGACCGTCTGGAGCGGTGCCGTAGTCCTGATGTCCGTGGGCCTGTACTCCACCTTCTCCCGGCACCAGTGATTCACTTCCAGAACCGCCTGGTACATAGTCAGATCCTTAACCCGGGGGTAGAGCTCCTTGTAAAACTCCTGGCGGGCATTGTCCAGGTACTCGTTATTCACCCGGGGCGGCAATACGTAATGCTTGAAAAGCTCCTGAGGAATGGTACTTCCCCAGGGCATATCTTTTGTCCTGAAAGCATGTTCCACAGCCTGTTGAAAATATTCCCGACTCTGTTCCGCCCTGTCGTTGAGCGGCATATATTCATACAGGTAATCTAGTGCCTGCTTCTGAGTAAACGTGTTGCAGGATGCCAGGAGCAGGAGTGATGCGAGCAGAAGGAAGCGGGGCAGAGGCAGGGGGCGGTGTGCATCTTCAAGCTGCCGCGCCACTTTAAATTTCAAGATTTTCATAGTTTTGATTATCAGTGTTTTAGGAATTTACGTTTTGAATGTGGCGCAGCAGCTTGAAGATGCCCGCCCTTTCAGACAGGTGTACAGCCGGAACTCCGGTTTCCCGGATGATGCGGGCGACGTTGTCTATTGTGACGCCTTTGCCGGCCATGATATTGATCCGATCGGCAGCTTGTTCCACCAATTTTTTGAGTACGGGAATGCCTTGTTCGGCAGTAGGGGCATGACCTGAAGTCAGCAGTGTATGAAAGCCGAGGCTGATGATTTGTTCCAGAGCGGAAAACGGATCCCGGCACTCATCAAATGCGCGGTGAAAGACCAGGGTGAGTTCATGTTCGGAATCGGTTGTGTCCATGGAATCTGATTGGCCCGTGGCCACATGGATCATCTTGCGCAAGGCGGGCAGGTCCGGATCACCGGCTGGCGTGAGAGCCCCGATAACCACGCCTTTTACTCGGGCTTCCCGGCATAGGCGGATGCTCCGGCACATTTCCTCCACCTCGGCCTGTGAATAACAAAAATCACCGGGACGGCACCGGATCAGCACGTGCGCATGAGATAAAAGATCAATGCGTTGGTTTTCAGCTTCAGATGCGGGTGGTCCGGGTATTGCGGAAGGGACAATGGAAGGCTTTTCGCGCAGGCGGGAGAGCCAGGCAGGGGTGAGGCCGCCGCATTCCAGAACCGAACAGAGTTCTACGCGGTTGGCGCCTTCCCCAAGCATGTTCAGGGCGCTTTCAATTCCGGTACAGCATACTTCCAGAAGTACCATAAATGTAAATACAGTGGTTGCTAAAAGCGAATTTAGAAAAAAATTGACTAATTTTTGCAGATAAAAAATTTATGGCTACTTTTGCAGCCCCTTTGATTCGTTAGCTCAGCTGGTAGAGCACAACACTTTTAATGTTGGGGTCCTGGGTTCGAGCCCCAGACGGATCACAAATAAAAGCCTCCTGTCCGGAAAACGGCAGGGGGCTTTTGTTGATTATGAGCGTTAAATAAGTGAACTTATGCTCAAAAGAGGTGGTTTGACGGAATCTTCTACCAGGGACAAAATTTATTTATGATTCGTCGTTTTTTTTGAATAAAACGTTCATTTTTTTTATCTTGCAATGCAAATTGCCTCTCTTATGAAACCTGAAGACCGACGTATACAAAAAACTGTAACTGAAACGTCCGAAGAGCTTTTTTTGCGTGGTGTATATTATTACGACAAAGGGCTGGACGCCAGAAACGCCAATGAAGATGGGGCAGACGCCTTTTTCAAGGAAGCCTTCGATTGTTTTGTGCAAGCGGCCGAACTGGATAATGTGCACGCACAGAATCAGATAGGTATATGCTATGAATTCGGAATGGGCGTGGGGAAAAATTGCATTAAGGCCATCGAGTGGTACACCAGGGCTGCTGAAAAGGGGTGCGCCAAGGCGCAGAATAACCTCGGCTGTTGTTATTGCCGGGGAGAAGGCGTGGAGGAAGACACGCAAATTGCCTTCGAATGGTGCCGCAAGGCCGCACGGCAGGGAAATCCCAAGGCACAATATAACCTCGGCGTATGTTATGACGAAGGCATTGGTGTGCAAAGGGATGCAGAACAGGCGGTTTACTGGTTCAAAAAATCGGCAGAGCAGGGATTTGTGCGTTCGCAGAAACGGGCCGGATTTTACATGGAGCTGGGCTGTTGTGTGCAAAAAGACCCGCATCAGGCCTTTGAGTGGTTCAAAAAAGCAGCCGAGCAGGGGGATGCCGAGGCCCAGAAAAATCTGGGCGACTGTTTTCGCCGAGGCACAGGCACCGAGCAGAATTACCGAAAAGCCTTCCAATGGTACAGCAAAGCCGCTTCGCAAGGGCACATTCAGGCCCAGATAGAAGTGGGCGACCGGTTCTTTTACGGGCAAGGCGTCATCCAGGACTATGACCAAGCCTTTTTCTGGTATAAAAAAGCTGCAGACCAGGGAGACAAGCATGCCGAAAATCGCGTAGGCTATTGCTATAAAGAAGGTTGCGGAGTAGACAAGAACGAAGAAACCGCCATGGAGTGGTATATGAAAGCCGCCAGAAAAGGCGACGAAGACTCCCTCCTGGCCATCGAACTTATCTGCCAGCTGCAGGATAAGAGGGTTATTTGAGAGGATCTATCAGGTCTATAAGGTCTATCAGGTTTATCAGGTTTATCAGGTTCATCAGGGGCCTAAACTCAATTGCGGGCTGCAAAACAAGCAGCAAACAATAGGGTGATTTCGAATAAACAATTAGGGGCATTAAATTCAATTGCCAATTTTGCTGCGGATCTGCTGCCGGTTTTGATGCGGATGTGCAGTTGGTTTTGATGCGGATGTGCAGTTGGTTTTGATGCGGATCTACGGTTGGTTTTGATGCGGATCTACGGTTGGTTTTGATGCGGATCTGCTGCCGGTTTCGGACAAATTTCAAGAGATTGTTGGTGATTTTGGACAGAAAAATGTTCCTTTTTCCCTATTCAATGACAACCAATCAAAATGTTTTCTACATTTGCCGCGTTTTTAAAAATCCAACACTCTTTTTGTAATGAAGAAAATTGTAAGAAACGAGATTATGCTGACCGTCGGCGTCACGTTTTTCGTAGCATTGGTTTTGTTGCTTTTTGTTTAATTGAGTGATCAAAAAGGGACAAAAAAAGCACCTTGGAAAAGGGTGCTTTTTTTTTAGCGCAAAGTGTACAACGTACACATTGTTCTTTTGGCTGATATTCAGAGCATTAGCAAAAAGCACCCCGGAGGCATAAAATTCATAAGTAGCTGATTATCAGGGAAACGAATCAAGTGTACGACGTACACATCATTCTTCTAGCAGATATTCAGAGTATTAGCAAAAATCACCTCAGGGGTATGAAATTCATAAGTAGCTGATTATCAGGGAAACGAATCAAGTGTACGACGTACATAATATTGACTCACATGCAGGACAGATGAGATTTGCCGGATAGAAGCACCTATCTGCTTGCGAAGCAAGATAATGAGTTGATTGAGATCCGGTTGCGAAAGTTTATTGAGATGTTGTCTGCCTGCTAACGATTTTGCTTGCTGAAGGACCTGGTCGTCTGTAAGATGGGTACGGTTGGTTTGCTCAAGAAATTTTTCATAAGCCTGCTTGTCTTCTTGCTTGGGATTTATAGAGGCAACTCGGTTAAAATCGGCACTGCAGGAGAAGGCCCTACGGACGATGGAAGGATCTACTGTCACAAACTCGGAAAGCCTCGGCTTGGATTTAAAATAAAAGGAATAGGAAGACCAGTAGTAATATTGGGGATGTGAGCAAAGGCCGTCCACGTAGGGATTTCGAATGATGTACAGTACCGTATCCAGTAGGCTTTGAGGTGAGTGTTTTGTGTAGCTGGTGAAAGGCCTTCTTAAAATGCTGCCTTTTTGTCCATGCCGTTTGTTGTACCATAACGAATAGTCGTGCAGGATGCATTTCATCATTACAGACAGGTGTTCAGTCCAAAGAAAAAGGTGTATATGCGTGTTCATCAGGCAGAAAGCATAGAGTTTGCCTCCATACTTCTTGACGTATTTATCTACAAACCTGAGGAATTGATATTTTTCCAGAGGATCGTTGAAAATAAGGTTTTGAAAATTGGAAATAAGAATGATGTGGAAAAATCCCGATTGCTCCCTCGGCTTCCTTCTTCGTACGCCTCTATTCATCGCGCTACAATTAAAAATTCAACTTCACTGATTCAACACAATTGTGCGGAATTCAAAGGTAATAAATTCTGTCTAGAAATGGCAATTGAATTAGGGTACAACGTACACATTGTTCTTTTGGCTGAAAATCAGCACGATAGCTAAAAGCACCCCAGGGGGGTTGAAATTTATAACTGCCTGACAATGAGCAAAAAGAACAATGTGTACGTTGTACCTTATCTTTTTTTGTTATCTTTATACCATGAAATTCAACCCCAAATACAAGCTTCAGGACGTTGCAGGGGAGAAGATGGTGGTAGTGCATAATGCCGACGGGATGGACCTGAGTAAGGTGATCGTTTTGAACAGTACTGCTGAAGTATTGTGGAACGCACTGGAAGGCAAGGAGTTCACGCTTGATAAGGTGGCTGGTTTGTTGATGGAGAAGTATGATCTCAAGAAAGAGAAAGCCATGAATGATGCGAAAACCTGGATTGATTCCTTGCATAAGGCAGGACTGATTGAAATGTAATGCAAATGCTCCTGTCTCCCGAATACCAACTTCTTATTTCACTCGTCAAATCCGAGATCTGGCCCGGAGAAAACCTCGGTACAGATAATTTTTTACCTGATAGTAGTCTTATTAACAAGCAAATAGCTAACCTTCAAGCTGAAGGTTGGGCCATTCTTTTTGAGCAGGCAGCACGCCAGGGATTGCTGGCGATCGTCTGGGATGCTCTGGATAAATTGCAAGCCGGGCCGGGATATGCTGAAAGGACAACTCAGCTTAGCGTTGCCGAGCATCAGGAAATGACGAAACTGCGGATTCGCTGGGCGTTGAGCATCAAGAAGATAGAGAGCGTGCATGATCAGCAGTGGATGGTTTTGAAGGAGCTTGCAGGGATTTTTGCCGAGTCGGGGATGCGGGTGATGGTGCTCAAGGGACTCGGCCTGGCTCAAATGTATCCCAATCCGGCGCATCGGGAATGCGGAGATCTGGACATTTATTTGTCCGGCAATTCGGTCAATTTTGCAAGAGGAAACGGTTTTGCATGGGGAAACGGTTTTAGGAAAGAAGCTAGAAATTGGAATGGAGCCCGTTTTGATAAAAGAAACAGTTTTGGGAAGGGAAACAGTTTTGGAAAGGGAGCTGTTTTTGGGAAGGGTGATTGTTTTGAGTTGGGGAACATGGTGATCAGAAGAATGCGAATTCCGGTAGAGTATAAAGGGACAAAGCATTCGAATTTTTATTTCAAAGGAATTCCGGTTGAAAATCACAAGAATTTTCTGAACGTGAATTATACGCAGGTGGACAAAAATCTGGAGTGCGAGCTTGTACGTATTTTGCAGGAGCAAAAGTGCGAATCGCTTGAACTGGGAGGTGTTTCAGCAGATATTCCTCCTCCGGATTTTCAGATGATCTTTCTGATCCGGCATGCCATTACGCATTTTTTGTCCTCTGGGATCGTTTTAAGGCATTTATACGATTTAGGTATTTTTTATACCGCTCATGCGCACGAGATTGACCTGGAGCGGATAGAAAAAATATTGATGCAGGAAAGTCAATACAAACTTTACCGGGCCTTTATGGATGTGTTGCATATTTATTTGGGTATGCCTGAAGACTTGCAGGAGCGGCAGCAGACGGCAACGGATGCCCGTTTGGCGGAGCGGGTTTTGGCAGATGGTATGCCAAACAACTTGCAGAGTGGTAAGCAGGGCAAAATCAAAAACCGTTTAGCAGAGCGGGTGCTGGCAGATATCATCGCGAATCCGGCAGGGGGCAAAGGAAAGGTGAAGGTGGAGAATATGTGGGTTCCCATGCGGAAGGTTGTCGGGGCGGTTCGGTTGTTCAAGTTAAGATGGAAGTACAAGTTGGTGGAAAAGAATGCATTCGGGAAAAGGTTTTGGCGGGCGATCGGGAATTGTTTTCGGTAATCTGTATCACAGGACATTTTGAGTTCGGTTTCACATATGATAAAAGTATTGCGTTCATTACCGTTAAGCGGGACAAAAAAGACATTGCTGATAGTGTCGACCGTCATGCAGGCGATACTGGAACTGGCCGGGCTGGCTGTTTTGGTTCCGGTATTGTTGCTGGTATTGGAAGACCGTGGAATCCAAGAGAACAGGTACCTGCGAATGCTTTACGATTTTATAGGTGTAGATAATTATGGTACTTTTTTACTTATTGTCCTGTTTTTTGTTTTTGCATTTATTATTTTAAAGAATTTTGTGCTACACAAAATGAACAACTACCGGAACCGAACTTTAATGAATGTATATACCCAATACAGTTCCGGTCTTTATGAAAAATATATATCCAACGGGTTGCAATTTGTGAAACAAACCGGACATACCACTCTGTCTCACAATATATTAGTAGTAACATATCAATTCGTGTTCGGGTATTTGTCCGCTGCCCTGACCCTTATAGCAGACATTCTGTTGTGCCTGCTGGTCTTTGTGTCCCTTTGCTTTGTGAATTTTTACATCGCAATGCTGGAAATTATTCTTTTTACACCAATTGTCCTGTTTTATCATTATAAGATTGCAGGAAAAATGCAGGAAGCCGGCCGGGTAGACAACTGCGCCAAACGCGATATGTGGCGGATCACTTCCGAGACATTCCGGGGATTTGCAGATGTGATGGTGAATTGTTTTTTACCGTACCTAAGGAAGTCATTTGATAAAGGTGTGCACGATGTCAGCCGGAGCAAGATTAGGGTAGAGCGCCTTAGAAGCCTATCTTCCAAATCTATAGAGGTGGCAATCATGTTGATGATTGTGGGATTTGTGGCAGGATTTTATTTTATTGGAGGCGGGGATCGGCAATTTTTGCCCTTGATCGGTATCTTTGCAGCCGCCTCGCTCAAACTTTTGCCTTCGGTCCGCTCCATCTTGTCGCTGGTGGGCACCATGCGCAACACCGCATATTCATTGGAGGTTTTATTCAATGCCCCTTTAGAGCCTGCCGGCATTGCCAAAGAAGCACGGAATTCGCAGCCTGCTGCCGTTGCCCATGAGCCACGGAATTCGCAGTCTGCCGGCAATGCCAAAGAAGCACGGAATTCCCAGCATGCAGACATTGCCAAAGAAGCACGGAATTCGCACCCTGCGGTTAATGCCGGTGAAAATTCTTCCGCCTCGGTACCGTTGACTTTTCAAAAATTTATTGAATTTAAGAATGTGACTTTTGGATTTGAGCCGGGCGAACCGGTTTTGCAAGACGTGTCGTTTCGCATTCTGAAAGGCGAGCGGGTGGGAATCTCGGGACCCACGGGTAAGGGAAAAAGTACGTTGATGTATTTGATGATGGGGCTTTACAGGCCGCAAGCGGGAAAAATATTGATTGACGGCGTCCCACTCGGCCCGGAAAATACAGGGGCGTGGCATCGCAAAATCGGGTATGTTTCGCAGGATGTTTTTATTACGGAAGGTACATTGGCACAGAATGTTACGCCTTCATGGGATGATGCTCCGCAGCAGATGAATGATGCTCCGCAGCAGATGAATGATGCTTCGCAGCAGATGAAGGATGCTCCGCAGCAGATTAAGGACGTGCCGCGGCAGATGAAGGATGCTTCGCAGCAGATTAAGGACGTGCCGCGGCAGATGAAGGACGCTCTGCAGCAGATGAAGGACGCGCCGCAGCAGAGGAATGATGCTTCGCAGCAGATGGTTGATGAAATGGAGCGTTTGGAAAATGACCGCGGGCAAATGAATGAGTCCCTGAAGACGGCTGCACTCAATGACTGGCTGGCAACACTTCCGCAGGGGGTGGATACACCCATAGGGGAAAGCGGGGCGCGGCTCTCGGGCGGTGAACGTCAACGCGTTGGGATTGCGAGGGCACATTTCAAAAAAGCAGAAATATTGTTTATGGACGAACCCAGCTCGTCTTTAGATCCCGCAACGGAGGCTGAGATCACTGAGACTTTATTGCAAGATTTTATGAACCGGGATATAACAATGGTCATTATTTCTCACAGAGACAGCCTGTTGGCACATTGCGACCGGATTATTAATATAAGTGAGTGGACAAAATGAGTGATTGCATGCAATACCAATCTTTTACGTATGAAATCGCAGGGCACTTTATTGAAGTTGTCTGGAAATTACCGGATGCGCAAAATTGGCAATTACCGGGATTCGCTCCGTTTTTGTCCAAAAAGTTGTCCGATGCAGTAAATGATGCGCATATTCAGCATTCTTCTGAATATAAGTCATTAAAGATTAATATATTATCAATAGATGAAGCGGAAAAAGACCATAAAAGTGAGCACCTGGAGCGCACAATTTCCACTTTTGAAATTGAAAACGGGACCTGTGAATTAAGCAAACAGGATAATTCATATGAATTCCAAATATTTTCCACAGACGGAAAGCTTTCTGTAAAATTGGAAATGGAAAAGGGCGATAGCACAATGAATTGTCATTGTGTATCTTACGAAAAAATGTGCAGTTCCAACTCTAACTTGACGAGACCAATAATGGTTCCGAATCCGCACCATTTGCGGTTTGCTTTATGGATGGCAGGAGGTTTCGCAGGAATTCCCGAATGGACATCGGCCATCCACGCCTCGGTCATAATCCATGAAAATCAGGCAGTTCTGTTCCTGGGCGAATCAGGGACGGGGAAAAGCACTCACACGCAGCTTTGGCTGGAAAATATTCCGGGCACACGACTGCTGAACGACGACAGCCCCATTTTGAGGCTGCACAAGCGGAAGGAAAATCCCGATGGCGCCTCAGGAAGCTACCAAAATGGCACTTCAAGTGGCAGCTCAAGTGGCAGCTCAAGTGGCAGCCCAAGTGGCAGCCCAAGTGGCAGCGCAAGTGGCACTTCCGGTAATGTCTCCAATAGCAGCCGTGAGAATACCATAAGTATATACGGCTCGCCATGGAGCGGAAAGGGCAATGTCTATCTAAATGAAAATTACCCGGTTGCGGCTGTAGTAAGGCTGCAGCAGGCACCTTATAACAGGTCTACACGCCTGAATGTTGTGCAAGGTTTTGCGGCATTGTACCCTTCATTTCCGCCGGCATATCTGAAAGACGAAGAATTGCACCAGGAAATTTGCACAATAATATCCGAAGTTCTGAAAACTGTCCCCGTTTTCCGGTTGGAATGTTTGCCAAATCCGTCTGCGGCCATGCATATTTACCAGAAAATTTTTACTCATGAGGAGAAAACGCCAGATTAAGTACTTACCCAATAAAGATGTCCTGTTGTTGATCCGGGAACAGATCGCTGCCGGCAGATCGGTGCGTTTGCCGGTAAGGGGCAACAGCATGAGCCCCTTGCTACTGGACCAGCGTGACACTGTCCTGTTGCGTCCGGTGGACCCGGTGAAAATAAAAATGGGCGACGTGATTCTCTACTCATGGAAAGATGGTTTCGTAATGCACCGGGTGGTGGGGATAGAAGAATCCCCCGCCGGCCTCCCTGAACGATTCATCTGCCGGGGAGATGCCTTGCAAAATTCTGAAAATGTGCCCATTGAAGACGTAATAGCAATTGCCGAGTTGCCCGCCCACAGCTTTCTGACGCTGATGGTGCGACGCGTGTGGTTGCGGTTGCGGGGGTGGCTGGGAAGGTTGCGAAGGTGGTTGCGGAGGCTGCGGTGATGGCTGCGGGGGTGCGGTTTTGTGGCAGGGCTGCTGCGATGGAACAAGTGTACAACGTACACATTGTTCGTCTGATTGAAAATCAATTAGTTACGAAAATCAACCCCCCGGGGGTCAAAAATGCTAAGTTGCTGATTATGAGGCAAACGAACAATGTGTACGTTGTACACTTATGCGAAGCCGCCCCCGCAGCCCTTACCTCCGCAGTCTCAAACTGTTGAGCACTACCGAGATGGAGCTGAAGGCCATGGCGGCGCTGGCCCACATGGGGTTCAGGAGCAGGCCGGTGAACGGGTAGAGGATGCCGGCGGCAATGGGAATCCCCAGGGTGTTATAAATGAATGCCCAGAATAAATTTTGACGGATAATTCGCACGGTATCTTTGGAGAGTTTGATGGCATCCGAAAGCAGTGTCAAATCAGAGGTGGTGAGCGTGACCTGCGCCACGTCCATGGCAATGTCGGTGCCCTTGCCCATCGCAATGCTCACGTGGGCGCGGGCGAGTGCCTGAGAATCGTTGATCCCGTCGCCTACCATGGCCACAAACAATCCCTGATCCTGCAACTTGCGAATGTAGTCTTCTTTTTCCTGAGGCAAAACGCCGGAAACAACATGCTCAATGCCGAGTTCGGTGGCAACTGAATTTGCGGTTTGGGAGGAGTCCCCGGTGAGCATGTGAACCTGAATGTTCATCTTGCCGAGTTGTTCAAGCGCCGTGAAGGTTGTTTCCTTAACCGGGTCTTTCAGTGCCGCCACTGCTAAAACCCGAGTGCTGTCTCCGAAGAACACCACGCCTTTGCCTTCTTGTTGCCACGAAGTAACCATTTTTTCAATGGAATGATCCAGAGCGGGAACGGCCTGCAGGATTCCGGCTTGCGGTGCTCCTTCTTGCGGCAATACAAAAGGTAAATTGCCGGCCCGGAATTGTTGTCCTTCAAAGGTAAACTCGATGCCTTTTCCGGGGATGCTTTCAAAGCGATCCAGGAGCACAGGTGTCACATCTTCCTGCTGCAGGTACTGAACAATGGCCTCGGCAAGGGGATGCTCGGATTTCATTTCGCCGGCCAGGAAAACGGCTTTTTCCGTTTCGGAAGGAATCTTTGTCCAAAAAATTGTCTCCACCTCGGGCTTTCCCTTTGTGAGCGTACCGGTTTTGTCCAAAACCACACAATTAACTTTGCCCATATTTTCCAGGGCATACGCATCTTTAATCAGGATGTGTTTTTCAGCCGCTTTTCCTATGCCTACCATCAGGGCGGTGGGAGTGGCCAATCCCAGGGCGCAGGGACACGCAATTACCAAAACGGAAACCGCAGCCAGCAAAGCCATTGAAAAATAGGCAGTTCCGCCAATCAACATCCACAGGACAAAAGTAACAACGGCTATGTTGATCACTACCGGAACAAAAATGGAACTGACCTTATCGGCAATTTTTTGAACGGGAGCTTTGCTTCCCTGGGCTTCGCGCACCATGCGCACAATTTGCGCAAGAACAGTGCCGCTTCCCACCTGGGATGCTTTGATGGTGAGGGATCCGCGTTGGTTGATGGTTCCGGAAAGTACTTTGTCGCCGGGCTGTTTTTCCACGGGGACGGGCTCGCCGCTGATCATGCTTTCATCTACGTATGAAAGTCCCTCATCCACAACGCCATCCACGGGTATCCGTTCGCCTGGTCGCACCAAAACAAGATCGCCCACCTGCAACATGGAAACAGGGACCTCCTTTTCAGTGCTCCCGCCTTGCACAAGGACGCGGGCGGTTTTGGGCTGGAGGCCCATGAGGCCTTTGATGGCGGATCCGGTCTTGTTTTTGGCTCTCTCTTCCAGGAACTTACCCAATAAAACGAACGACAGGATCATGCCAGCTGCCTCGTAATACACATGTACTTCAATCCCGCGGCTTTCAAAAAATGACGGGAACAACGTGTTGAACAGACTGTAAACAAATGCCACTATGGTACTCAGACTGATTAAAGTATCCATATTGACCATCTTTTTGCGCAACATTTTCCAGGCGCGGATGTAATAGTGGCGCCCGGCAAAAAACATGATGGGCAAAACCAGTAGCAGCATGACCCAATTGGCAGGTTCCCAATCCATAAAAGCCATGGATACAATCATCAACGGCACAGAAAATAACCAAGCTACTATCACATTGGTTTTCATCTGCTTATAACTCTTTCTTTGTGCATCATCCTGCTTCTGCTGAACGTTTTCATCCGGGATTATCAGCCGGTAACCAATGGCGCCTACCTGCGCCTGGATCTGGTAAGGACTTATTTGTGCCGAGTCGTATTCCACCAGCAACGTACTTGCTGCAAAATTGACAGCAGCCTCCTTGACGCCCGGCAGCGAACGCACCTTCTTTTCGACATTCATCGCGCATCCGGCGCAACTCATGTCTAAAACGGGAAATGTATCTTTTTGCATAGCTTTCTATAATTATATTAAGGTATATATATGGCAATTTGTGTGCCAAGTATTCCATGTGGGGAGCGGCAGAAAGTGAGGTGCAGCAAGGGGCAACGCAAGGGGAAGGCAGGGGGCAACGCAAGGGTGCAACGTACACATTGTTCGTTTGGTTGAAAATCAGCGAGTTGCGAAAATCAACCCCCCGGGGGTGAAAAATGCTAAGTTGCTGATCCTGAGGCAAACGAACAATGTGTACGTTGCACCCTTTGCTCATTTTCCCGAAATCAAACCCAAACCTACCAAAAACCTGCAAATTTTGACCGATTATGAAAAGATGTTGCAATGGAACATAAAATGTGTTACATTTGAGGAACCTAATAGATGAGAAAAACCGGCTTCTGTGTAAGAAGCCGGTCTAAAAAAACAAAGCAAAATAACCACATAAGTCTTTGTGTATCACTTGTTTAACCTGCAAAAAATCAGGATAGGCAAGCCTCGATTCTTTACGCTTTTTTTCAAAAAATCCCCTCTTAAAAATTGTTACTTAACTCAAAAGCATAATTGAAAATCTTTTTTGTTTGATCGGGTAAAATTCAGTAATTTTGGTCGTGGCAAATGGAAATAAAAACCATAATGCCCCACATTTGACCTGAACGAACCTGATGAACAACCATACAAATTACTGGTACGTAGCCGTTACGTACCGTAAAGAGCGGATGATAAAACAGGAACTGGACAAAATGAGTATCAAAAATTTTGTCCCTTTCCGCCAGGTAGTCAAAGAACGGAACGGAAAAAAAGTCAAAACCACTCAATTAGTCATACCGGGTTACGTTTTTATCTATACAGATCCCAAAACCAGCCGTACCCTCACGCAGAAACTTGCCTTCAGCATGAGGTACCTGAAAGAACCCAAAACGTACACCCCCATTACCATACCTGAAAAACAAATGCAGGATTTCATATTCCTGCTTACATTCCCGGAAGAGCAAACCAACCTGGTGCCCTGCAACCTCAGACGCGGGGACAAAGTACGTATTGTCAAAGGCAGTTTTGCCGGCATAGAAGGAGAGCTCATCCGCATCAAAGGCCACAAACGCGTAGTGGTACGTTTGGAAAACGTGGCTGCAGTCGCGACCACTTACATTCCGGCCTCGTTCCTGGAGCGCATTGATCCGGAGCCCATGGAACAAGTAGCTTCCTCGTAAGCTATCAGTCTTTCGTATTCGTTATTCATTATTATTCACAGATGCCCCGTCGGATCTGCAAAATCCTTACGGAATCATGTACAAAACAAACATCAAAACCCTTTTCAGGGATGTTGCTTCCATTCCATTGGAAACAGCCGGTCCCGACCTGTTAGCGCATATCAGTTTCGGGTGCCGTAACTTGTTAATCCTGGCCTACACCATGCCGTGGATCACAAAAACACTAGGGGAACAGGCAGCTCCCCATGCATTGACTACAAAAATCTTTCAGGTATCGGACCGACTGGCCGGCGAACTGGAAAAGGACATGACGGCGGAAGACCGGGCCCGCTACATTGTGTATTTGCTGCATACGCTCAACTTTCATTACGATCCCGACCACATGCAGATTGCCCAAAACGCCGCCACAGAGATCATTGATTCCATGGAGCCTGCGCATAAAGAGCCGGTGCCTAAAGAGCCGGCGCAAATAGAGCCCAACCTGTGCAAGATCCTTTCCTACGATTACTATTTCCGTTCAGAAAAAGAATCCCGCAAAAAAGCGGAACTCCTCCTTACACAATGGGCTAAAGAACTGAAACAAGAAGGTTCCTGGCCGGAAACCACAACAGACACAGCCCTGCAACGCCTGGAAGCTTACGCGCTGTATTCAGATGTGGCCGACCAACATAAATTTGAAAATACGCTCCATAAAGCTTTACAGTATTACATCGCACTGCCGGAAATTACACATGAAATCCGATTGCTGTTTCTCCTGGCGCAATTGGGACAATTCGGGAATTACCCGCAACAGGTAGAACAGATAATGAATAACGTACTGCAGGGAAAACTCTCTGCCACTGCCACCGGCAGCATATCCGACAAAACCCGGAATGCACAGCCCCAACTGCTCACGGCCCTCCAGTTTCACATACTGGCCCTGTACCTGCTCAACACCGAACAGGAATAGAATCCGGCGCGGTATGGCGCGGCATCTTCAAGATGCCGCGCCACCTAAGCGACCATAAAATGCCAAAAGACTGTAGATCAGAGGTATAGATTCTGTAATAAATAAAAGTGGCGCGTCATCTTGAAGATAAACATATGAAAAATCAAATCAACGGATTCCGGAAAATTGAAAAGCGTATCCTGAAGCATTTTGATTTCTACAGGTACAATTTTCTGAAAAACTGGGTAGTGGCTGCCATGGACACCATTATTGCAGTTGTGTGCTCTGCTTTGGTATACCTTGTTTATTACCCGGCAATGGGACCGTTATCCCGTCTTAACTTGTTGATAGTAATAGCCTTGTCTGCCGCTTTCAGTGTGTTGTCTTTTTACATTCTGAAAACATACAGACACATCATCCGCTATATGACTGTAAAAGGGCTGCTTCCGATTGGATACGCCTCTGTGATAAAAGCACTATTCCTGACCCTGGCACTTTATGCAACCTCTCATCTGGATAATTCGTTTATACTGAAATTTTTCATACTGGATGCGCTTATCACCTTTGTTGCACTGGTAGCCGTACGGGTAGCCATGTTCTTAGTATACGATATGGTCAACGAAAGGATTATCCAGAGCACCCAGCGGGTACTGATCTACGGCAGCGATGAAAAAGCCGTTTCATTGCTCATGCGTTTGCATATAAGTGAAAACTACCGTCCCATAGGCTTCCTGGTGTACAACCACGGTGCGGTAACTTACCGCTTGAACGACATCAATGTATACCATTTCAAGAACACAGAAGATATAAAGGGCATCATGACCAAACTCAATGCCCACGGCATCCTTTTTCCCACTTATAAAGCGGCTCAGCAGGAAAAAGACCGGTTGATCCCTTATTGCGGCCAGGAAAAGATCAAGATCATGATCACCCCGCCCATAGACGAATTTGGTGAAAACGACCCCATACGTTTGAAAATCCGTCCCATATCCATAGAAGACCTGCTGGGCCGGGAAGAAATATCCATCAATATGGAGGCCGTGGCCGACCGTTTCCGGGATAAAACCGTATTCGTCTCGGGTGCTGCCGGATCCATAGGGAGCGAGTTCTGCCGCCAGGTAGCAGCCCTCAAAACCATCAAACAAATGATCCTGCTGGACGTGGCCGAAACGCCCATGCATTACTTACGCCTGGAACTGGAGAAAAAATTCCCCGATCTGCCCTTCATTCCCATAGTGGGGGACGTGCGCCACAAACACCAGATAGCAACGTTGTTCAATACCTATAAACCCCAGATCGTCTTCCACGCCGCTGCCTACAAGCACGTCCCGCTGATGGAGGAAAATCCCTGCGAAGCGGTGCGGGTGAACGTGGAAG
>Ga0209203_1001489_pt1 | contig 17094 bp, 17 predicted proteins | sample AD_UKC109_MetaG_FD_184423 | JGI IMG/M metagenome (GOLD analysis project Ga0209203, IMG submission 184423) | Active sludge microbial communities of municipal wastewater-treating anaerobic digesters from Hong Kong - AD_UKC109_MetaG (SPAdes)... | ecosystem: Engineered > Bioreactor > Anaerobic >... | reverse complement strand
AATCCATGGATGACATATTCAGTTACTGCATTGTACAATGATTGTTGTTTCCGATGACGTTCAGGATGATATTTAACTTCGACTTTCTCGGTGAATCGTTTATTGAATAGCTTCTTTCCGTTGTAATCGATTGCCTGGCGTTTCTCTGTACGAACAACATAGGGTTCCAGTTCAGGAATTGCTGGCATACCCTCTCCTGTAAAGGCATCGGCATCGAGCAACTGAAGTACTCGCCTGAAATGGTCTGATTTACCCCGGTGGGGTGTAGCCGACAGCAATAATACATTAGGGATGGCATTACAGAGTATATCGGCCATCTGATACCTGCCAACGGTAACTGTACTGCCCCCTACCTTATGACATTCATCGAGTATGAGCAAATCAAAGTCGGCATCCAGCACATTTTCAATCCGGTATTTGTTGTATTCCTCAACCTTTTCCTTTGACCATCCCTGCCTTGTTTCGATAGGTTTCAATGCATCCATGGAGACAATCATCTGGTTGTGCTGTGCCCAGATGTTGATTTCATTATCGGCTTCCAGGCGGGTAAAGGTGCGGGTGAGGGTATTGATTAATTCACTGTCGTAGATATGAAAAGTCTCATTAAAATGCTTTTTCATTTCCTGTTTCCACTGGAGCATGGCAGATTTGGGGACGATAATTAGGGTACGTTTAACCACTCCTCTCAATTTCAATTCTTTAAGCACCAGACCAGCTTCAATGGTTTTGCCCATACCAACCTCATCGGCAATAAGAAAGCGCATGAATTGCCCTGACATGATCTTTTCCAGGGCAAGGATCTGATGAGGCAGGGGAATCACATTGCTTTCCAGGGGAGATAACATGCTTTGTCTGCCAATCTCATTCTTAATTCTGGAAGCCATTGCCCGGAAAGTGATCTCATCGGGTGAAATTTCCCCGTTATGGAGACTTAATTCACTTTCCGGCACATCCAATAATTCTCCTGTGCTTAAGATTCGGATCTGGGCAATGACCTTCCCGAAAGTTTTGCGTTTACCAATGAGTTCTATGGGTTTATCCTGGTAAAGCATTACACACGGTCTTTGGCAATATCATAATACATCAATAGCTGTTCATCTTCCAGCAGAAGGTTCTGGGGAATCTTATCGGAAATCTTTACAATGGTTTGAAAGTCTTTATTGTCCCAACATTGTTTGAATCCTGCCCGTAATGCTTCAACCCGTACTTCCTTCATCCGCTTGGATTTAGGATTATTAGCCAGTTCAACATAGCTGCTAAATTCCCTGAGCAATGCTTTATTCCTTATAATTTCCCGGTCTTTGGTCTCATTCATGTCTGGCACTCGCCAGCTACCATTTGATTCTTCGATGAAATTTTGCTGAAGTATTTCTTTCAATTCTGGCAAAATATCACCTTTTCGTAACGATTGAGTAGCTATCCGAAAATCGGGCATAATATCTTGATACTTTTGATGTTTTAGGGAGAGTCTTGCTTTCAACCATTCAATAGCATCATATTCATTAGCAACAATTAATGAGAGTTGAACGAAATTAGGTGCTTTGGCCTTTTTATAATCGTATTCGGCTATTTGCTCCGAATTAAAAAACATGCCATCTCGTTCAATAAAACGCTGTTTTAATCCTTCATGAAAATCTTTGGCATCTATTGGCACGGGCAATCCTCGCATTAGATAAAAAGTTATAAGTCGATCAAATAAAACTTTGGGACTACGTTCTATAATTGCAGTTGTATTGCTCTCTTTTTTTAAATGAATTGGAAGGTGTTGCAAATGTTCATTAATAAAATCCCATATTACTTTATCCTCCAAAGATGAATTGAATTTTTTCTCAAAATCAGAGGAAGGTTTGTAACAACTAATAACCAAATCTTGTTGCACTGCTGTGGGAGTTGTTACCCCTTTGAATCCTCCTTGTTTCTTGTCAAGTGCTGCAACATTTGCAATAATAAATCCTACTTTCTGAAGTGATGTTTGTATGCCATTCCAAACTGATGCACTTGTATTGCTAAATTCAACAGTCATCCATTTCCCGGGTTTTAGAATTCTAAAAAATTCAGCAAAACAAGATGACATGATATAGTTATAAGAGAAAGAATTTTTATTTTGAGATTTGTTCTCTATGGCTTCCTCCGCATTGTTTGTAAACACTTTCAACCAGGACTCCCATAAAAAACTACCCTCAGAATACATAATATTAGCACCGAACGGTGGATCTATAAAAATGTAATCAATGGAATTATTATTCAGGCTTAGACTATTTGCTGATACTGTAGAAATTAGAGTATTGCATTGATTTGGCTTATAATCCTTAAATAGTTTAATTATGTTCTCAGCTTTTCTTTTGAAAACATCAAAAACATTTTTTTCTTGTACAAGGGATGCAATATAATAGACCCCAGGCATGCCACCACCACCACCAGTATATGATTGTTTTTTATTTATGTAATTCAAAATGGATGTTAATATCCATTTAAAGTGTGGATTGTGATATGATTTCCATAAATATGAAAATGTTAACAGATTTCTTTCTGTATAAAAATGATGTGTATGAGTAATACCGTAATGATAACCTGTTCTATAAATGTCACCCCAACCTTCACCACCGATGAACATCATGGGGTAAGAGCTTAATTCATTTATATCTATTGATTTTAATTCATTTTGTGCTCTTTCTATAACTTTCAAATCATCTGCATCAGGTTTTTTCTCATATCTTTTCTTACCCACAGAATAATTTATCAAAACTGGAACATACTGGTTTTGTTGTATCGTTTTATTTTGAATGGAATCATATACCGTATAATGGAATCGATTCAAAGCTGCTTTATTTAATTTACTCTTACAGGAAGGACATTCAAAAAAATCAAGCATTTTACCCTCAGATGGATCAAATGCAACCTCATAAAATGTAAAATTATATCCACATTCAGGGCATGAAAATACCTCACTCCAGACTGTATAATTAATTTTGCCGACACCTCCAGCTAAATGTCGAGTTTCATATAACCATGAATATTCTTTAGTTGCACGGTCAAAAACATTATAAAATTCATCACCGAATTTTTCTATTTCCAGTTTTCTGTTGTACTGTGAACTAATAAAAGTTGCGATTGGAGATAAATCAGAAATAATTGACTTTCGTTCCCCCCAGTTAAGGATTAATCCATTTTCACTATAGTCTTTTTCAATATCCACCTTTACACTTGGTTCAGGATCAACGCAACACTGTGTTGCTACGCCAGTCATCCCAGTCCCTGCAAAACCATCAAATACAATGTCACCGGGTTGTGTATAATGTAAAATATATCTCATTATAGCAGGATGTGGAACTTTTGTATGATAGCTATGTGCATTATAAATTGGATTATTCTTACCCTCACTTACATCAGCAGCATATGGTTCATTTACATTGAAATCTTGTTGTCGAACACCCCTATTTTCAAGAATTACTTTTTCTAATTCCCATTCCTTTACAAAATCATTTAACCATGGATTCGGACAAGCAGTATAATAGGGTGGATCGCTTATAGCAATAATATCTTCATCCTCACCAATCGGGAATCCATCAATTTTTTTTAATTCCTGCAACTTTTTACGAAGTTCGTTCCGGAAGTATTCCCGTCTTTCGTCTTCACTGTTGAATTTCTTTCCCAGGCATATGATTTCTTCAGCCATAACAATTATTTAATGATGATTCGTACTTTGTTTCTTTCCTTGCCTACACATAAGGCATCGATGTATTTTGTAAGTATATCAATGGCCTCTGCAGGAGTTACTGGCCGGTTCAGTTGCTTTTTAATATCATCCAGGCCAATTTCAACTTTATCAATACCTTTTGAAAGTGTTGAGATGAGGTTACGAAGCTGAGCAGCATTGTCAATGGTCAACTCCAGTTTTTCGTCCCGGAATTCTTCCACCAGTTTTCTTTCATCAGCTTTCAATAACTCAATGTTGCTTTTAACGCTGGGATCCTTAAATATGGAACGCATGGCCAATATCCACTTATCCAGGATGCCGTCCAGTTGTTCTTCCAACTCCTGGATTTTATAATTTGGTTTCCCGTAAAATTCACGGGGATTGAAATCCTGATAAGGTTCCTCTTTCACTTTTTGTAATGTCAGTGATGGATCAGCTTCTTTAAGCGAAGTAATGATATTCAACCAGTTCTGATAATCAGTTGCCGTTAGGAATTCTGCATCCTTAATGATATCACAGATCTTTTTCTTGTCTGAAACAAGAATTCGCTCCTTGGCAATGGCATCGTGGTTGGACAAACGGCATTTCAAATAATACTCGTGGTAATATTTTGCGTACCTGTCTTTGAGCGAGTTTAGCAGTGTTTCATATTGCTTTATTTCGGTCTGGTTGCCAGAAGTCAGTTTTTCGGAGAGCTGGCCAATTGTTTTGGACATATCGTTGAAAAGAGGTTGTTCACTTTCAATCATATATGACAATGCCTGGCTAAGGTAATTTACCAGTTTCTCAAATTTTTCCGCAAGTGCATGCAATTGTTCAACTTTTTCGCATAAGGTATATGCCTTAAACGTTTCTTTTAATTCATCGGAAGTATAACTGAAACTCTTAAGTTTGCCGTAAGTATTGTATGTTTGTATCTTATCGAGTAATTCAGCCAGACTTTGTAACCTGGTTTTGTAATCCGCTTCTTCCTTTTCTTTAAGCAGGTTAATCGATTTACATTTAAGTCCCTCGGTTACTTTAGCTTTGGTCTCCACAACCCGTTTAACCATTTCCTGAGCAGTAGTAACTATCCGCACAATTGTGTCCTGCTTCTCCAATTCCGTGGTGAGATCGGGCAATCCGAGACACTCGAATAGGGTTTTCAGGTGTTTTGCCGGGATGCCACGAGGTTCTTTTACGGTCTGATAGGTGAACATATCTTCTTCCACAACCATCTGAAGGTTCTCGATGGAAGAAGCTGATAATGTACGGCTATTTGACCAGGACAATTCAATATCGCCAGCAAACACCATGGCAGACAATACCAGGAACTGTAACTGATGGTCGATTTTATTATCGACTGAATACCAAAGATTGTGCTGGGCATAGTGCGGGTAAATAATTTCATCCCGGTTGAGGACTTTACCTTCACCCCGTTCCTTCAATTTCTTACGAATGGTATCTGCATATTTTGAATGCTGGGTATCGATGCGTTGACCATTCCAGAGTCCGAGACCTGAAAGAATGGCTTCTCCATCCCTGTTGGGTTGTGAGGGTTTAACAATTTTGACCATGGCATTTTTGATCATCCCGTCAAAATTGTCTTTGGTCATTGGCCTGAGTAAATCGGGGAAGGATGGATAATCAGGGAATTTGTCGTTAAAATATTTATTCAGCACCCGGGCAGCAACATCCCTGAAAATGGCATCCTTGGTAGTTCCTTCTCCTGGTAATGGGAAAGACTTCAAGATTTTTGATTCTCCCTTATAAATTACCTGGGTTTTGGAAGTATATACTTTGTCAAATAAAGTAATTGCATCTTTCAGGTAGTTCTCAATTTGATCCTGAAATAGCTTCTTTTGATTGGTGGATGCTGTTACTTCTTTAGCTTTGGCTGCACCGTACAAGCAAATGATCTCCTTAAATTCTTCGCCTATATCAGCCATGTCATAATAAACTTCATCATGATGGTCATTCCTTTGGATCGGATTGAATATCGGACAGAAGAAGATATAGTATTGCTGGATGGGTTCAGTCGTACTCCGCTCGTTGGGATTTCCAAAAAAGATATATCCCAGGCGAAATGCTTTTTTATCCTTCCACTCCAGGCTGTCTTCCCAAATCTTAAAACCAGTGCGGTAGGTATGTTGTTGAAGTGCCAGAATGTATTGAAGGAAATCGAAATAGTACTGATCAGCCTGGTCAGGATTACGTTTGATTACCTCATCCGCATAATCTTTGATAACCTGGCTAATATTAATTCCCCCTTCCACACGGATGTAAAATTCCGAACTGATTTGATCTCTGTCCACATATTGGCCAGCAGTGGCACTTACAACCTGGGAAGCAGTACTTTCAATGTTGGCAAGTAAAAATTCCGGGTCATCAACTCCCGAAAGAGTAAGACAGATGTCCTCTTTGAGGCTGTGCACTGTTGCACCATTCTTTTTATCCAGATCGTCACAAAGGATTTTAATTGCCAGTGCATTCGTTATACTGGTGGCAAGATGCTTTCTGTTCTCCCTGGCACCCGTAAAATGAACGTTTATTTTATCGTAAATAATTTCAATCTTATCCCTCACCGTTCTGATATCCGGCACGGTCAACATGGACGGATTCTCTGCGAGATCCGGCCAGTACATATCGTATGTAATCAGACCAGGATTATCGGTTGGAACATCCTGTTCCATGAGATCTTCAAAGTTAGAACTCAGCACCTTCAGGATTTCCCTTTGGCTTTTCCCATGCTTTATCCTCTCGAAATAACTTATGTAAGTTGGGTGCACGGGGAACAGTTCAACATACTCATTCAGGTTACCATTGATACCTTCAAAAAGGTGAGCAAATTTCAGAAGATGATCACGAATGGAAGTTTTTTGGTGTTCATCCTTTTTAAGTAATCGTTGCTTCACGACAAACGAAACATCTTCTTTGGTAATGATTAAGTCATCATACCGGTCTTCAACTTTATTCAGCATTTCAGCCTGGTGCTGAAACTCAGGTGAACGATAAAGAAGTTCCTGAACACCAAACATGATTTTAAATCGTGATGTATCACATGCCTCGCCCAACTGTCGCAGCAGCATCAGGTCATAATTTAATTCTGCAGGATTCCTGCCTTTAAGGTATTCCAGCATTTCATCGATGACAATGAGAAAATGCTTATCGGGGAACTTTTCCTCGAACTCGGCCATCATTTTCATAATCAGTTCTTTCCAACTGAAAGTTGAATTCTGATCGAATTTGTAAGCAACTCCTTCTTTCTCCAGGTACCTTTCAATCTGAGCGAAAACGATGTCTTTTAACGGACGATCTGTCCCAATCTCGAACCTGAGCACTTTGTACTTGCCAGCAATCTTTAAAAAAGGGTCTTTCAGTTCATCATCGGGTAGCAATGAAACATATTCCTGATTTTCGGCAATTGCGGAGATAAGTGCCATCAGGTGAGATTTACCAGTACCATAGCTACCGACAATCTGGATGCCTTTTTTCTCTTTATTTGCTGAGGGAGCCAGGTTTTTGATTACAATCTCCATCAGGTCTTCTTTGATTTTCTGCGAGAAGACGAATGTCTTCACGAGGTTTTCAGCCACGGATTTTTTCTCGGAACCGACCAGTTTGACAACAGATGTAATGGGTTCGAAATGAATTAGATCTTTATACTTCATCGCTATAAATCAATTTTTTGAACGTTCGTATCGCTAAATTTCAATGAATAATCATTCGTTTCAGGCCAGAAGAATTGCTGGCTGTTTATCACTTTGCCTTCCCAGAGAAGAATAAGACCGGTGTTTTTTGAAAAGTCCAGTAAATATTTTTCAGGATAGATATCCAGGAAGTGCTCCTGCAGTATTCCAATATTCTTAATAATAGCATATGGAAGGCCGCTTGATTTATCGAGATTAGTTTTGGCTTCCATAACCTCATCCAGGTAATCCGTGGCCATAATTCTTACCTGAGCTTCCTCTTTGTCTTTTATTAAGGAAGCAAAGACGTGTCCCAGGTTGATTACAGCCAGGCTGGATTCCTTTAATTTGCCATCCACATATGGTTTTTGTGGATCGGAATAATCAATCCAGTAAATTTTGTTACGGATATGTTTGTCGATGTGGATCATTCATGAATTCTTTTCACTTACAATTAAATCCTTCACATCGACATCCAGGATTTTTGCAATCTGGTAAAGGATTTCCAGGGATGGCTGTCTTCGGTTCTGGCAATATGCATTGACCATATTGTATGATTTGTCCAGTTGTTCTGACAACCAAACCTGCTTAATCCCTTTACTGTCGAGGACTTCCTTGATTCTGTTCATTGGATTACCAGTTTTGATGCAAATAAAGGTAGGGAAAATATCTCAATGAATGAGATATTTTTTAGTTCAAAACAGAAATCAATATTGAATTGGACAGAATACCGGATTTAAGCACTTATTCTCTGCTGAATGATATCGCAATACTCTTTGTCAATTTCAAAGCTGAGTGAATCAAATCCGAGGTTTTGAGAAACCTTTGCAGTGGTTCCGCTTCCCCCAAATGGATCTATTATTAGCTGATTTGGTTCTGCAGTTGTTAAAATAATCCTTTCGATTACTGATTCTGGTATCTGGCATGGATGACCGGTTTTTTCTTTACTGACATTTTTGACCTGATTTATTTCCCACCAATCGTAGAGTTTAGCACCTGTCTTGCCGTCTGCAATCCGCTTCTGGATTCTTTTATCATTTGGGTTTTTATATTCCTGTCGCACTTTCCGGAAATCAGGTTTGCATCCCCACCAACTGATTAATCTGCTTTGTTTACCGGTATTTGAATTGTAAACCCAACAGACAATCTGTTCGCATTTCTCATTAAATGCTTTAGGCAACAGGTTTATCGTTTCTTCCGGGTAATGAATTATGACACATGGCCGGGGAATTCGTGCGAGGAGTTGTATGTATTCATCTTCCGTCATTCTGTCTTTATATTGGTTATAAGCATAACCCTGGTTATATGGTGGATCGGTAATTACCAATCCTGCTGGTATTATGTGGTTTCTGAAATCATCATTAATAATTCTAACATTCGACATTCAATTAAAAGGTTTGACAATTGCCAGTGAAAAACTGATAGTCTTCCACTGGCGTTATTTTTTTTGGTAAGCCGCATAATCGTAAAATTATTTGTGTTGGCTTCCAGGGCAATTAGCTAAAAAGGAAGATTATCATACATATCATCTTGGTTATCATACGTATGATTTTCTTCGATTTTTGTTTCTTCTTTCTTATAAGGACTTTTTCTTTGATAATCAACGATAACCTGAGATGTATATCTTTTTGTTGCTGTGAATCTGTGAATGTCATTTTCCCATGTGATTGTATAGTATGATACAAACCCATCTTGACCTTCCTTGTCATTTAGAAAATCAAATACAACTTCTTCTTCAGCATCTTTCCTTATAACATCAATTCTCTTCAGATAGATTTCAAGTTGTCTTACAAATCTATCTTTCAATGAATTGTATTCATCATCCTCAATTACCGGGAAGAGAATCTGATAGTGCGGAGCCATATCAATATAGTCGTATATTCCGTTTTTTAAAATGAATGTAAAATCTCTGGCATTTTCAAAATCATCATCAATCCATGTACAACCGCTAAATGTTACTTCTGGATTATTCCTTGATAATTCAGCTAATGCATCATTCAAATAATTTTTCTGACAGCAATATTCGGTTACACCATCTTTTACTTCAAAGAGGAAGTCTTCCCATTCATTATAAAAGGTACTACCGGAGATTAATAATTCTGGTTTTGTACACTTTACTTTAGTTCCTAAACGATATCCCATTTTAATTAATTTTTATTGTTAAAGTTATTTTTAAAAGATTGCTCACAATTTCGCACTCCTATGATTTCTAATTTGCCCTGTATGGTTTAGTCAAGATCGGATACGTCCTCCAGATTATAATTGGTTTCGTAAAAATAAATCCAGGGTTCCACGTAACTTTCATCAAGATTATCAATATAATCAGCCATAAATGGATCATAGCCGTTATCTATTTGATACTGATCATAATCTGATATATACATGTACACATCATAACGACAGAGATAGTGCACATTGTTATAGATGTTAACATAGAAGAAAGTTGTACCAAATAAGTTGGTCATTTCTTCTTCGGTAATTATTTCAATACCTTCTACCTCTTTGTACTCAGCAATTTTCTTTTCCCGGTCATTGAATTCGCAAATAGCCTGAAGCATTTCTTCAATTTCATTGTCATCCCTAATTGACTTTCCCGACTCATTGAAGTCGTTAATAAACTGAAGCATTTCCTCTATTGAATATTCATATTCTCTCATAGGTTGTACTAATTTAATTCTTGTTATTTTTCAATGCCTGCTGAATCAGTTGCCGGGTATAAGTGGCAATTTTTAAGTATGATTCAGCCGCATTCTTTTCGATCTGGTTATAAAGGTCAGGATCCAACCTTACATTAATTCTTTTTGATTCTTTCTTGTTCATGTCATACATTTTTTAATCCCCTCGGGTAAAAATAAATACCTCGGCACTTTCGGTTTTTTCACCAAATGCCCCCTTTGAGGCCAACTTTTTTCATTTTATTTTCTATAACATTGATATATAGACAAATAAAAATTCGTTCAAACCTAATTTTTTTGTTGTCAGCATAGATATCATCCTGAATTTTACCTTCTGACAAGTGCGTACTGATATACGATTTGATCCCTTGTAATACAATCTCATGATTTTCCTTCCTGAAATTTTTTTTCTCTGTATTTATCAAAAAGGGAAATGATATGGAAAACTCAAATGAAATTAAAGTCGATAGACTTGACAGAATCATTACTGTCAGAATGACTGATGAAGACTACAATGCCTTACTAAGTATTAGCGAAAACAAGCAATCTAATGTTTCAAAGATTATCCGATTGATGCTCAGTACTGTGATTGACATGGTTAAAGAAAATAACTATAAAGCTAAATGAGAATGGATTGGAGTTTAGGGATAACATATGTACTGTTCTGTCGGAATACAAATGTCTGATCCATTTGGATAGACTAAGTATAACATTTAAGTTATGGTCTGGGAGTACATTCCAGGACATCAGGAATCCCGATTTTATTCCCCAGGAACAGACTTTTGGTTCGATTATCTTAATCCACGATTTTTCACCCGGGTTAGGGGCCTATTACCATACTTATCGAGTGTTTTACAAAGGTCTTCTTGTCGGGAAGTTGCATGCAGCAACCAAGTTAAAGAAGAATGAATTGCAGTTCGATTTCTCCAAAGAGGTTTTTTATGCCATCCACCCTGAGTTTTGGTATGAAATATATATGTCTTTGGTAACCAGTCTCGGAGTTATATATAATAATATTAGGTATATGGAGATTGCTATTGACACAAATAAAGACCTGGTCGGAAAGTTCGGGACATTATATCAGAACACAGTATGCAATAAACTCAGGATGGGAGACAGATACAAACTGAAGGCAAACACAATAGTCCATGTGATGAAAAACGGAAGTTCATTTGTTATCGAAGGCACTGAGAATGAGATTGCTATTTACAACAAAACCCGTCATGCTGAAAACTTCATCCAGGAGTATTTTTTAAACAACGGCCTGGCAAATGGTGATGTTAATCGGATTGAATCCCGGTTAAGCTGGAATTATATCCGCTACCTTCGCAACAAAAAAGCACTGGACATTAATGTGGAAACTTTATTAGACCATGGGAAGCTGGCCAGCATTTTCAAAATATCAACGATCAATAAGATTACATTCAAAGATACCTCGCTAAGTACATTTGATCAGAACAGAAATAAGCACTACCAGGATATAAGTATAATTGACGACCTCAATATTGATACCGCAGAAATTGGCAATTTGAACCAAGAAATGCGCACAAGTCACTATTGCAGCCAATCAGTTGACGAAAACATCATGCGGCAGAACTATTACATGTTTCTGGAAACTGGCAATAAACAATACTTTAGGAATTTCAAATCAAGTAGCTCGGTGGCTGGTTATAACAGGAATCAGCGATTGAACTTTGTTAACAAACACAACACTCGATACAACGGGAACCGCACCCGGGAAATTCACGAAAGGATGGAATTTGCATTGGGTAGTATCTCAGGTAATATTTCTGGAAAAATGAGCCGGTTGTTTCAATCAATGATAAAAGAGTTGAAATCGGCCATATGGAATCTTTTCTGAAAGTGATCCCATCTTTTGTGTTTAAATCATTTTCGTAATACACATGACATCAAATTAAATGTACTTAAACCCAGTTTATAGGTACCTTAATTCGCTTTTATTGTACTCCTTTTTTGAATACTCGCTGATTTGCAGATATTTGATGTTTTTATGTTAGTCTACCAATGAACTGACTTATTTGAGATTAATCTGATTTAGAAAATCACAAGAAATGTAAAACATAGTACCCGCAGTGAAAATATGCTGACCATTTCAGTTTATTTGGCTATAAACAGTCATTCGTAATACAGGTACCTTAATTATGTAGGTTTTAAAGACCCTTAAAGAAATGTTCCAGAGATTTCACTTGTGGATGGGCATCAAGGACTTTAAGCAGTGTGGTCATATGAAAGTTCTTACCGGATTCCAAATTGCTGTAAGATATCCTCGGGATGTCGTTCTTTGCACAAAACCGTTCCAGGGAAAGGTTGGTCGCTTTTCTGAGTTCCAGGATTTTCTTACCAATATCATTTAGAATTTCCTGGTGGCGATCAGGAATTGGACTTTTTCGTTCGTAAGCCATAATGAATTCTCCAATGGTGATTTGCAGGACCGAATTTCGGGAAATTTCATCATATGTCATAATTTTTACCACATAATTGAAACATTTATATAATTATTACCATATAATTATGACATATTGTTAATTTTGTAAAATGAAAAAGAAAGTAAAGATACTGCAGAACAGCATATGTGTTGATCAGGAGAAAATGACGAATTGCCTGATTTTGATATTTACAGAGAATGGTGTTGTAAAGGAAACGGTTTCAGTTCAGCTTCCAGAGTGGTTTAATTTCTGGTCGGAAGAATATCACTACTATCAACCATGTTTGAATTGACAAACATAAAATGAATCCTATGCTTAAAAGAGAACTAATATACAATGATCACTTTTGTTCAATAGTGAATATTATGTTGCAAGTGACTGATATTTAATCAATAATGTTTAATGTCCAATAATGGCTGTTTCACTTATAGTATTAACCAATCAAAACTGAATGTTTTATGAGCGCAAAATACAGTAATACCACTGCAGATTTCCTTAGCTGGGATCAAAACCTGAACCTGATAAGAAAATTATTTGATGATAAAGAATATAGAATTTCATTGTTTATGTCGGTTGGTAGTTTCTGGGGGTTACGTGTAAGTGATATCCTGAATATAAAATGGACTGATATTCTCGATAAAGATGAATTTGTTTTGGTGGAGAAGAAAACCGGTAAGACTCGTGAAATAAAAATCAATCGGCAATTACAACAACACATCAGAGAATGTTTTTACTACATAAAGCCAGTATCTGTTGACCAGCCAGTTTTCCTCAGCCAGAAGAACACAATCTACTCTATTCAACGGTTGAATACAATCTTCAAAACCTTAAAATCAAAATATAACCTTAAGGTGGGTAATTTCTCGACACATAGTATGAGGAAGACATTTGGCCGTGAAGTCTTCAATAAGGCTGGAACGAATGCTGAATTAGCACTGGTCAAGCTGAGTCAGTTATTCAATCATTCCTCAGTAATGGTGACTCGCAGGTATCTGGGTATCTCACGAGACGAATTATTGCAAACATACGATGCATTGACTTTTTAAGATGCTGAATCCCTGATAAGTTCGTAACTTTAATTGTTACCAATTTTCCTATACCCGTAAACCAATAGAATTATTACAATATGGCAGCAAACACGAGAATTATCTGTCCAAAATGCGGTCATGAATTCAATGTTGAGGATGTACTTGCCCAGCAGATTGAAGAAAAGTATCGCAACGAAATGAATCAGAGTATCACAAAGATTCAGGAAGAGTATGCACAAAAAGACCAAGCCATTAAACAAAAGGAAGCAGACCTCAAGCTGCAACAAGCTAATATCGATCAATTGGTTTCTGAAAAGCTAAAAACCGAATCTCAAAACGCAGCCAAGCAAATAAAAAGCCAGGTCGAAAAACAGTACGAGCAGCAGTTAAAAACATTATCAGAAGAGGCCGAGTCAGCAAAAAAGGAGATATCTGATTTAAAAACTACCAAAATTGAAAATGAACAGTTGAAACGGAAGCTGAAAGATCAGGAACAAGACCTGGTATTAAAATATGAACAGCAACTTTCCGAAAAACTCCAGCAGGAAACCGAGAGCATCCAAAAAAGAGAATCGGAACGGGTTGAGTTAAAATTAAAAGAGCGTGATGAATTGATCGGCTCCTTGAAAAAGCAGGTTGAGGAAATGAGTCGGAAGGCTGAACAGGGGTCAATGCAGATGCAGGGAGAAGTTCAGGAGTTGGCCATTGAAGAGATTCTCAGAAACCTGTTCCCGGTCGATTTAATTGAAGAAGTCGGAAAAGGAATTAAAGGTGCTGATGTAATTCACACAGTTCGGAATCGGTTCGGAATTGATTGTGGGAAGATACTTTATGAAAGTAAAAGGACAAAGTCATTTGTCCAGGATTGGATCCCGAAATTGAAAGCGGATGCTATATCAGTGAAAGCCGATGTGCTGGTAATCATCACAGAAGCATTACCCGATGGAATCGATAAAATTGGACAAAGGGATGGGGTATGGATATGCAATTTCTTTGATTTTAAGGGTCTGGTAATCGTTCTCCGGGAAAGTCTTATTAAAATTTCCGAAGCATATTCATCACAAACCAATAAGGGTGAGAAAATGCAGATGTTGTACGACTATCTGACGAGCAATGAATTTATGATGCAGGTAGGGGCCATCGTTGAAGGTTTTTCAGATCTCCAGGATAGCTATGTCAGAGAAAAACGAGCGATGGAACGGATATGGAAGGAACGGGAAAAACAACTGGAAAAGGTATTACTGAACACCAACCATTTCATTGGTTCGATAAAGGGTATTGCCGGGACATCGATACCGCAATTGCAGGAAATTGACAAGCATGAGGACACTCCAGAGCTACCTGAAAACTCTTAATCCCCTGGAAGATTCAAATAGCCGCTTAATATTTCTAATTTGAGACCTTCTGAAACAGTTTATAAATAAAGAGTTACAGAGTGACCTTGTATAAATTAGAAAATATTAGAAAAAATATGAATCTCAATTGGAACCTAAACTGCAACTATTCCCCGTTATTTTGTGAAGATTATAATCCAGAATCAATAATACCATTTCATCCAGTTTATCTCCAAGTTCCCATTGGTCAGGTGCGCTGGCGTAAATGACGCAATCATTGACTTTGATTTTACTATATACGATAGGGTTGCCATTTTCGTCACGTTCTCTGCGAATAGTGCCATGAAAGCAACGATTCCAATCATTGCCTGCTTTGGCCATAAAGATCTCAGTAATCTCAAACCTGTCCTTCATGTTCATATGAACTGATTTCTCATGCAAAGATAAGAATATTGATCTGAATATTAGGCTTTTGGAAAGTTATCATTTGTGGTAACTAACTGAAATCGAATTCCAACAATTTGTCATCGGCTTCTTTTTCGGTCATATTATTCATTAACATACCATGCTCATCATTCAATAACTGTTCTTTGGACTGAAACAGATCGGTCAAGACCCAATTGCATGTACTTTCATTAAGGGTATGGGTGCACCGTAATAGCTTCTTTTTCTTTTTATCCAGAACGAAGAGTTTCAGCTTAAGGCCTTCCTGCAGAACATTAACGAAGGTTACCTTGCGGTATTTTATGTCACCATTGCTGAGAAATTCAAGTAAATCATATTCATTCGCAATAGTTACAAGTTGATGTTGGCAAATTATACAAGGTGCCGTAATAATGAAGCCTCTGGCAATGGTTTGAAATGCTTTTGGGATTTCATCATCCGGAGTAGCGTTTGTAATTATTTTAATGGAATCCATAGGGTTTATTTTACTATAAATACAGGAGAAATTGATTTTTGGATTACAGTTGAGGTAAGATCCACTCCCCGGTTGTATCCCCCCATACCCGCCCCCTCGGTAGGGGCACCCACTCATAGATGCGTGGTGCTACACGAAGCTGATTTCCAGCAGTTTTACAAATTCTGAAAATTAAGGGATAGAAAAAAATTTTAAAAAAATTTTCTGGGCCTGAAAAGCCGATTAGCAAATTTAGAAATGGATTTTTTTTGAAAAATCAAAACCAGTTGTCAAATAGGAAGAATTGGTAATTATAACATCTTTAATATCAGACGAAAAAGATGCATATTCTTCATTTAACAGAGTTTATTTATATCCTTCAAAGATACCCAGGCCAAATAAAGCAAAATCATATTTTACCGGGTCGTGCTTGTCCAATTGTCTTAAAACTTCATCAAGTTCCTGTACTGCTTTGGCATCATTCATTTTTCTTTTTAGTAGACCCAGTTTCCGGGCAACATTGCCTGTGTGCACATCCAGAGGACATGATAGGATTGATGGAGAGATACTCTTCCAAATGCCAAAATCAACACCTGCATTATCCTGGCGAATCATCCACCTGAGATACATATTAATTTTTTTCGCTGCCGATCCATTTAAAGGATCTGGCAAGTGTTTCTGGGTTCTTAACAGATGAGGTACCTCAAAAAATTCCTTTTTCAGTTCGTGAATGGCAGGTTGAAGTGAGTCACTGGTTTTAAATTTCGTAAATATTCCTTCCAACCCGCTTTTAATTTTATAAATGTGCTTCAGGCCCTCGATGAATGTTAACAGGTCATCCGAATTAAATGTGCGATGCACAAATCCGTCAATTTGCTTTAGATGATGCTCTTTGTGGTTAATTATGAAGTCATATGGAGATTCTCCCATGTACGCCAGCATTCGTTTTGCATTTTTCACAATGGAAGTCCTGTTGCCCCAAGAAATTATAGCGGATAGAAATCCTGATATTTCAATATCCTCCTTTTTCGAGTATGAGTGAGGTATTTGAATAGGGTCGAGTTCAATGAATTTTGGGTTGTTATATTGGGCAACCTTTTCATCAAGAAAATTCTTCAGCTCTTTTATGTTTTGTTCCATGCATCTATCTTTACACATGGCAAAAATACTAATAATGAAGGGGGTTTCCTATGCTACCTTAATTATCCGAAGGAACATGTTTCTACGGTGGATGGTCAGAGATGATGACCGTGGTGTTGATTTTGGCCTGTGGCATTCCATCACTCCCTCAGTGCTCTCCTGTCCCCTGGATGTGCATTCAGGGAATGTGGCCCGCAAGCTGGGTTT
>Ga0209203_1001487_pt1 | contig 17123 bp, 17 predicted proteins | sample AD_UKC109_MetaG_FD_184423 | JGI IMG/M metagenome (GOLD analysis project Ga0209203, IMG submission 184423) | Active sludge microbial communities of municipal wastewater-treating anaerobic digesters from Hong Kong - AD_UKC109_MetaG (SPAdes)... | ecosystem: Engineered > Bioreactor > Anaerobic >... | reverse complement strand
GAGGGCATCGCGCACCAGTTCAGCCACGTGAAGGGCGCGGGTGTCGTTAATGTCAATTGCCGTGGGAGTGATCTTGAAAAGATGGTCTCCGTCTTCAAAGCCCATTATGTGGCGGTATGCCCAATAACCCAGTCCGCCGTCTTTGGGAAGGCAATACCCTCCTATTCCAGGTCCTGGGAAGATCATGTTGCTGTGGGTGGGGCGCATTTTTATGGCATTGACCACTTTAATCAGGTCCACCCCATTGCGTTCTGCAAAAATGCTCCATTCGTGCAGGTAGGCCAGGATAGTTGCCCGGTAAGAATTTTCAACAATCTTGGTGGTCTCGGATTCAATGGGACGGTCCATGACCGTAAGGGGAAACTTTTCCGTATTCAGGACTTCCCGCAGGAATTTTTCCACCCGCTTGCGGGCCTCGGCGTTACATCCCGAGCATACCCTCCAGAAATCCCGGATACTGGCCACGTATTCCTTGCCCGGCATAACACGCTCAAAACTGTGCGCCAATAGCGGTTCGGATTCAATGCCACGGGCAGCAAAGGCTTTTTTCATAATGGGCCAGGCAACAAATTCGGTCGTTCCCGGAGCCACCGTTGTTTCTATAAGCGTAAGGCAATGCGGTTGAACTCTTTCCCCTATGGTGCGAATGGTTGCTTCCAGGGCAGCCATATCGGCTTCCCCGGTAACCATCATGCCCAGATCCTGTTTGACAAAGTCACACTGCACATCAACCACTACACAATCTGCCAAAGACAAACAATCGCTGTTGAACGTTGCCACCAGTGTCTTTTCTTCCTTCACACATTTAGAGATCAGGGCATCAACTTCCGGATCTTCAGCCTTTACGGGAGATTCTCCTCGATTGATCATGGGGATCTTCCAGTAACTGCGCGTACTGGGCCGCTGGCAGACGATTACAAACTTGGAATATTTCCCCTGCTTGTCCTTAGAGCCGGCCACCACAGCAGCCATAACAGCCCCTACAAATCCGGCCCCCATCACCACCACCACCTCTTGTCCTTTCTCGTGGGCCTGCTTTGTTAATTTTGATAAACGTTCAAATTCAATTTGATAATCTTTTTCCTCCGGGAGCGGGAACATTTCTCCTGCCGGGTTGATGGACCATTGAGTCTTGGTTGTTGATGTCATTAGATAAGGTTAAGTATTACGTTTACAACTCTATTTATATCCTGTGAAGTAAGAGCAGGTCCTGATGGCAGACACAGCCCTTTTTCAAATAGTCTTTCAGAAGTAGTATTCCCATAAAACGGACAGCCATCAAAGACAGGTTGCAGATGCATGGGTTTCCATAATGGGCGCGTTTCAATGTTGGCTTCCTCCATCTTCATGCGAAGGTCTTCACGTGTGAAGCCTGTCACTGAAGGATCAACAATAATACAAGTTAGCCAATGATTGGATTGATAATCCGGAGTCGGATCTACCAGAAAAGAGATGCCTTTTACATTTTTTATTTGTTCTCTAATAAAAGACGATGAAGTACCTGGAGAACGTGGTGGAAATCAAGACCCCGCTGGTCCGGATTGCCTACGACATTGTGATGCGGACGCAGTTCAACTTCAATAAACAGGAAGCCAACTACAGCGTGGCCGTGTACAACCGCGAGCTCCGGAAACTACTGAAGCTTTGCGGCATTGACCGGCCGGTGGCCAAGTTCAACGAGGCCAAGGGCGAGAACGAGTACTTCCCGCTTTATGAGGTTGCCTCCAGCCGACTGGCGCGCAAGACGCACGTGGATATCATGAACAAGGTGCAGGTGAACGCGTATGTCGCGGGCCTGCACGCAGAGGGCAGCGACTCGGTATACAGGTACACGAACCTGGAGATTCCCGACCGATTTGCCCTGATGAACGCGGCATTTGGCCAGAAGGCCTACCACGTCAATCCTGACTTATCGCGCGTAAAAAGGGGGAGGCGGAAGATGGAGCCGATGCCGGAACCGGAGCCTGTAGTGCCCAAACCCAAGCGTGGGCGGCCGAGGAAACTGGTGAATGGGTCGACGAACTCGACGAGTTTGACTTCGACTACGACCCCGACGCCGGATTCTTTGAACGGCTCTATGGCGTCCTCGGCCCCGAAGCGCAGACCGGGGAGGCCGAGGAAAGAGAAGACGGAGACGAAACCGAAACGCAAACCCGGCCGGCCCAGAAAGGACCGGTCCGCCGAAGCTGGAGCCCCGAAGCGCAAACCTGGAAGACCCAGAAAGACCCCGACGGCGGAGTAAGCCGGGAGACATATTCACAGCGGCATGGACAGGAGGAGACACCAGATCAGCAGGTGGTCCTCCTGTCTATGGTTTTAGAAAGGCTGGAAAAGCAGAGTGCTCAGATGGAGCGCCTGGAGGCGAAGGTAGATGAGCTAGTCGAGAAGGTTGGCCGGATTGAATGGTCCGTGATGCCTGGCTGCGGGCTACCGGCAAAAACCAAAGACACAAAGCCGACGCGGCCGTTTGCCGATTACATCCGAGTACCGGCGAAAGCGGAAGTGCTGGCAAAGCTGCACGAGTGGATAGATGGGCGCCAGCGGGTGAAGGCCATCCTGTATATCAAAGCAGCGGTGGAGGCTAGGGTGCTGGAGAAGCCGCCGTTCGTTGCGGCCGATGCGGAGTTCCCGGGATGCCTGGGCAGCAAGTCCCTGTACTACGTGTATGCCGGCGAGCCGATGGCCTACAATGATGAGGAGGATTTGGAAGAGTTGAGAAGGGCGAAAACAGCGCTGGAGGAGATTGCCGGTCAGGGCCGGCAATGACGAACACGATTGAACGGAATTGCCCTAGACTTTGTGGAATTCCATAAACTTCCATAAGCCGGGGCGCAACAAGATTGTACATTCGCAGTGCCGTCCGGATGGCAGGTGGCCCAACTGACCGGAGGGGCGGCACGCTCCGCACGGACTCCCGATGGGCCGGGAGCACCGGAGCGGGCGGAGAGCGAATGATCAAAGGAAATACAGCCCAGCAAAATGCGGCCCGCGCCAGGGCAAAGGCCGCTGCATCCCGAACCACAACCGCAAAGGCCCGGCAGCGAGGCCGGCCGAGAAAGGCGCCGGCGCCCTTGCCGCCAGCAGAGCCGATGCCGCCTGTGCAGCCGCAGGCGGTGGGATTCCCCATCCTCATCCCCGAGCAGCTGCGCACCTGCCTGATGGCCAAAGACGATGTTGAGGCCGTCGTACGCAAGGTGCTCAAGGAGGTCAACGACGAATACGAGACCAAGAACGGTCGGAGGAAGGTGTTTTTGGCCGAGGCGATGGAACGTCTGAGCGTGAAGAGCCGCAGCACGATGTGGCACTGGCATGAGAAGGGGTACCTGATTCAAGAGCACGATGAGAACGGCCACGTGTTCTACTACGATTTCAAAATCCGCCGGGCAGAACGCGGGGAGCATCCGGAAGGCGAAGACAAAGGAGGGCAAGCCGATGAGAATTAACTCTCCCTTCTTCTCCTACTTCCGCCGGCCGATCCAGAACCTGCAGCCGCAGGCGCAGTGGACCATTCTGGATGCCTGGCATTACATCATCAGCGACGATGCGGCGGAGACGACCAGGCAGTTGAGGACAATCAAGGACCAGAAAGAGCGCCAAGCTTTCAAGGCCGGGCACTTCGATTACGCCACTTTCTCCGGCACATTCAAGCAGCGCGGGAAGGACGGGCTAATCCGGCACAGCGGACTGATATGCCTGGACTTTGACCACGTGGGCAAGCTGCAGGTGCTGCGTGACCGGCTGCTGAAAGACGAATACTTCGAGACAATGCTACTGTTCCGGAGCCCGGGCGGCGACGGGCTGAAATGGGTGATACCCATTGAGTTGGGAGCCTCAACGCACAACCGGTTCTTTGATGCGCTCTGGTGGTATTGCCGGAGGACTTACGGCATTACGCCGGACCGGCAATGCCGGGATGTGGGGCGCGCATGCTTCCTCCCCTATGATCCGGAGGCGTACATTAATCCATCGCTGCGATGAAGAAGACGTTCAGGCCGGAGGACTGGATGCCGGAGGTGCCGATGCGTCATACCCGGCAACAACCGGGCATCTCAGAGCCCCCCGATCAGGTCGGGGGTGACGGATGTGCTGCCATACTGGATGACGTGGAGCTGCTGACGCAAATAGTAGAGGCAAGGAGGCTGGACATCACCGGCGATTACCACCGATGGCTGAACATAGGATTTGCGTTGGTGGAAGGGCTAGGAGAATACGGCCGAGACTTCTTCCACCGGCTAAGCCAGTTTTATCCTGGTTACTCTGAAGCCGAGGCTGACAAGCAGTACGACAAATGCATGCGGGCACACGGAACCGGTATCCGGCTGGCCACCTTGTTCCAGTATGCGAAGGAGGAAGGAATAGTGGTGCGCAGCAGAACCGCCAATGGCGGATTGGCGGAAGTGGCGGAGAAGGAGATGCCCGAGCGGGTCGGGCATGACGAGACCCCCGAGCAGGTCGGGGGTGACGGGAGGAGGATGCCGACATTCAGTCAGGAACTCCGGGGAAAGCTGCCGGGGATGGTGGAGGCGATTGCGCGGAACGGGAACTCGGAGCAGGATGCGGACGTGCTGATTCTGGGGACGATTGTGACGCTGTCCAGCTGCCTGCCGAATGTGTTTGGTATCTACGGCGAACGGGCGGTGTTCCCGAACCTCTTCCTCTTTGTCACGGCGCCCGCGTCTGCGGGCAAGGGACGGCTGACGCTTTGCCGGCGGCTGGTACAGCCAATCCAGGACCAGCTGCGCAACCTGTACAACCAGGACCTGGAGAAGTACCGCAAAGAACGGACGGCGTATGAGAAGAAACGGAAGCAGGATCCTTCGGCCAAGGCGCCGCGGGAGCCGGTTTGGAAGATGCACATCATTCCGGCCAACTCTAGCGCCACGATGTTCTACCAGATATTGGCCGGCAACGGCGGCCGGGGCCTGATGTTCGAGACCGAGGGCGACACGCTGGCCAACATCTTCACTTCCGAGTACGGCGATTACAGCGACGGATTCCGGAAGGCCTTCCACCACGAGCCTATTTCCTATATGCGCCGTAAGGACCGCGAGTATGTGGAACTGATGCAGCCCAAGCTCTCCACCGTTCTCTCCGGGACGCCCCGACAGATTGCCTCCCTCATCCCCGATGCCGAGAACGGACTATTCAGCCGCTTCCTTTTCTACTGCGTGGACTTCCAGCTCACCTGGCTCAATGTCTTCGACGGGCAGGGAGACGTGTTGGACGAGACCTTCGATACCATCAGCCAGCAGGTGCTGACACTCTACCAGCGGCTCCAGGCAGGCCCGGAGATTCGCTTCTCTTTCACCGGCCCGCAGAAACGGGGCTTCAACACCTTCTTCTCCCGCGCCCAGCGCCAGTACTGGAAACGCCTGGGCGATACGTTCATAGCCAGCGTCCGACGGATGGGACTCATCACCTTCCGGATGGCGATGGTGCTGAGCGCGCTCCGACTGGCCGATAAGAAGAAACTTCCGGAGCTGCTGTACTGCAGCGACGATGACTTCACCTCCGCGATGACCATTGCCCGGGTGGCGCTTTGCCACACGGTGCGGGTCTATCGCGAACTGACCTGCCGAGAACTGGCCCACCCGGCCGCCGAAGGCGCCGGCCGAAAGCAGGAGCTGCTGCGACTGCTGCCGGACGAGTTTGACACGGCGAAGGCGCAGGAGTTTGCCATCCGGCTGAACATCCCGCGCCGAAGCGCGGAGCGCTATCTGGCGGATTGGACGAAGTCCGGAGCGCTGGAAAAGGTGGCGTTCGGGCGGTACCAAAAACGCATAGAGATGCCCGGTCGAGCCGGGCATGACGGAGAGACCCCCGAGCAGGTCGGGTGACGATGACTTTAATTGGTAAAACTTAATGATATGAACCTCAACAACTTATTACATCAAAACAAGACGAAGACAAAGCTTCTGATTGACAATGGCCACGGCAGCAACACGCCGGGAAAACGCTCCCCGGACGGGCGGTTTCTGGAATACGCCTGGACGCGGTATATTGCCCGCTGCATAGTTGCCGACCTGACGGACCTGGGCTATGACGCGGAGCTCCTGGTACCCGAAGAGTACGACGTTTGCCTGAGTGCCCGGTGTTTCCGCGTGAACAGCTGGTGTGACCGTCTGGGCAAGAACCATGTGCTCTGCGTTTCCATCCACGTGAACGCGGCGGGCAAGGGCGACCGCTGGTACGATGCGACGGGCTGGAGCGCCTACACTTGCAAAGGCCAGACGCGTTCCGACAAACTGGCCGACTGCCTGTACAAACAAGCAGGGCTCTGGCTCCCCGGCCACCGGCTGAGAACGGACTATACGGACGGTGATCCGGACATCGAGGCAGAATTCACGATTCTCAAGAAGACTGCCTGTGCAAGCGTGCTCTCGGAGAACGGTTTCCAGGACTGTGAAGAGAGCCTCCAGTTCCTGGAGTCCAACGACGGAAAGGAGGCGATTATTGGCCTCCACGTTGATGGGATTTTGGACTACGTGGACCCGGGGAGGCCGTATGGCTACAGGGAGTTGATGAGGATGCGGGAGCGTGGGGAGATGCCCGGTCGGGGCCGGGGTTGATAAACCTAAAGTGTTACTTGATATATTTGAGTATAATTTATTGATTTTGCGAAAATTTCTTCAAATTATTCTTTGATTTTTCAAAAACATTTTCTTACATTTGCGGTGGGGTTTGGATATGGCGATATCCAAGCCCCTTTTGCATTGAGCCATAGCCGAACCCCTTTGTTTAATTGAACTAAGACTTTAAGTGCTATGATAGCTCTTCCTTCAATTGCCTTCGGCGGCTTTTCGGGCTCTGCAAAAGGGGTGACGGCCAGGTACCAGGATGGCCGAAGCATCCTTTCCCTGAAGTCCTACCCTACCGGTGAAACGACCATTGCGCAGCTGGCGCACCGAACCAATTTCAGCAAGATCAACAAGAGTTATAAGCTCCTGAGCGACGCCCAGATGAGGGCGTGGGAGAACCTTGCAGAACACGCCAGCGGCCAGAGCGTCTTTGGACAGAAGGCCAAACTCACCGGCGCCAATCTTTACCTTCGCTTAAATTCAAACCGGGTAATGGCCGGTGAGACAATGCTCCTGGATGCGCCCCAGCAGATTGCCTATGTGCCGGAGGTGGAATATGACAGCGTGAGCGTTACGCCGCAGCTGATTGTATTCGGTGGTATCAAGCATCAAACCGCACCCTACAAGATGGTTGTAAAGATGTCCGGCTCCCAGAGCCGGGGTATTTCCAACGGCTGGAGCAAGACCGTAATTATCTCAAGTGAGGTTGAAGATGACTGGGGCGAGGCAGACGTTACGGCCCTCTATCTTAAGACCATTGGTGTGGAGCCCACACCCGGCCAAAAGGTGTTCATCGAGTGCTACTGGCTGGACACCTCCAACGGTTTTACCGGCCAGGTATTCCAGGACTCCGTCATCGTGACCGGAGAGTCTTCCTACACGCCCCGCAAGCGCGTGACGATGGACCGGCTTAACCCGGATTATGAGCTGCACGTTTCTTCTATTGACGTGGACTTTTCTTCTGGTGGTCCCGTGGTACAGTATGACGTGATGTGCCTGGGTCATAGCAACATTGCGTCTTCTGAGGCCTATCTGGATCAGGATCTTCCGGAGGAACTCCGGGGCACTTCCTGGGCGCTGGGGCGTGGCAACGGCGAAGATGGCAAGCTGGTGGCCCAGTCCTACGTGATGTGGCTGTACGGTGCTTACTACAGCACTCCGGCCAGAATTACTTTCGCCCATCGCGGCGGCTATTATGTCAAACCTACCGAGGTCTTCGGGCCTGGTGTAATCTACTAGTCAGGCTATGAATTTCAACTCAACAGGCAACAACTTTGGAAGCGGCTCCATCAGTTTCAAGTCACATCAAGAGCAGAACTTCGTAGTCCTGAACGCGAAGTTTACCTACAATCCCGAGTCTCCTGAGTACCAGGCAGCGGATGTTCTGGAAATCTACGTCCCGGACCTCTCCATCGAGCGCAGCGCCATTGCAGGCGTGTTCATGCGCTTCCGTGACGTGCATAACAGCTACGGCTATACCTGGGACAACAGCGGCGGCACCGTCTTGAAGTCCTGGGTCAAGGATAAGAACACGCTCTGCATCGAGAAGCTGACCAACTTCGATGACAAGGGCGAAATCACCATCTATGTCCTGACTCTCTACACGATGCTGGCCAGGGGCGGGAACCCGATTAAGGGTACCAGAGTCAGACTGGAGACCACCACAGAAGACAATTACCTGTACTGGAGCTCGGACACCTTCTTTGTCCAGTTCGATCACTGGGTGTTCCTCCACATGCTGTTTTCCAGCTGCACCTATGCCCACCGCGATTCGCCTTGGGAGTGCAGTCTGGATAACTTCCCGACGGACGTGACGGCAGACCTCCCCTTCTGCGGTGGCGGCAACCAGTACAATCCCAGCGTGGACGGTATGAGTGAAGCCCACATCGAGAATGGTGTTTTCACCTGCGAGACAAGGACCTCCGGTTTTGAGGACACAGCACACGACCCGTTCATCTTCGCATTCCTGGTCCGAGACAACTAATGCCTTATGTCAGAGAAACAGCGCATAGAACTCACCAAGCTCCAGGGCGGCATAGCCATCGCCAGTTTCAGCAGCGGCGTGGCCATTGCTGCCGTGTGCCTGTTTCTCATTCATCCCCTGGGCGAAATCAGCAGCAGCGCCATCATCATTGTGAGCAACCTGCTTGTGCTCTGCGGGGCCATCCTGGGCGTGAAGGCCAGTATGGATGCCAAGCTCACGAAGATGGAAGCGGAGATTCATGGGGTGGCCGGGGAAATGGCCGTTCGGCCCGGGCATGACAAAATCCAGAACGACTTATGAAAAAGCTAGCTACTGCCCTACTGCTCTCCCTGCTCGTTTCCGGTTGCTGCGCTCTCCGGCAGATTGCGCCTTCCGTGACGGACAGTACCCGGGTCGAGGTGAGAACTGAGACCAAGTTCATCCACGATACGGCCTGGGTAGAACTGCCGGCCATTGTGGAAAGGATAGCCACTCCGGACACCACCTCAACGCTCGAGAACACCTACGCCAAGAGCGAAGCGACCGTCACGGCCGGCATCCTCCGGCACAGTCTGGAGACCAAGCCGGCTAAAGTGCCAGTTGAGGTGAAGACGCAGATTGTGTACCGGGACAGCCTGGTTTATAAGGACCGCATCGAGACGAGGACCGTTGAGGTGGAAAGGGAGTTGACTGCCTGGCAGAAGGCCAAGATGAAACTGGGCGTTGCGTTCCTGATTATCCTCTGCATTGCTTTACTATATCTATTCCTCTATATCTATAACCTTTTTAATCTCAAACGCTTATGAAGTATATCCCTAGCATCGCCTTCGAGGAGATGAGCGGCAGCGCCAAGGGCGTGACCGCTGCAAAGAACAAGGGTCGCAAGTTCATCAAGAACCGCGGCTACGGCGGCCGAATCGGAACTTCCGACCAGGCTAAGAACAAAGGTGTCATGAAGATGATCACGACCAGCTGGAAGGGGCTCACCAACGAGCAAATCCTCGCCTGGAACAAACTGGCACTCAGCCAGGAAGCCAAGTCCGTGATGGGCACCAAGGCCAAGATTTCCGGCCTCAACCTTTTCCAGCGCCTCAACTTCTGGGTCGTGAAGCTCGGCGGCAACATCATGACGATGCCGCCAACCCTCCCCGGCGTGGAGACACCCTCCACCGCGACCGTCACCTGCACCAGCGCGGCTTTCACCTTCCAGCTGGACCAGGCCATCGCCGACAACGGCGGCATCTACCTGATCATCCAGGCTTCCGAGGGCCAGTCCAACGGCGTGACCCGCGGCTACGGAAAGGCCGTCCAGATCAAGGCCGTGGAGGAGCCCACCGGCGCGGCCATCGACATCAAGAGCGACTATGAGGCCAAGCACGGTGTGCTGGGCTCCGGCGCTCCGAAGGTGTTCCTGAAATATTTCTACGTGAACTCCGCCACCGGCGAGACTTCCGTTCCCATGCAGGCCCTTGCCAAATGGGCGGCCGCAGCTGCTCCTGCAGAGCCCGAGGGTGGTGAAGGCGGCGGCGATTAATCCTCCACCGGCCGGGGTCCGGTCTACCCTACCCCCATTCGTTCCAAACTCTATTTTCAACCTCCGCCGTCGCGAGACGCCGGAGTTTTTTGTTCAGTATAGTGGATAAATAACGGCTTTTTTGTGCAGTATACCGTCAAAAATGAACAAAATCACGCAATCAGCGAGACAATGAATCTCACAAACGGTTCAATCTCCTCTTCAACACTAGCCTTCTCTAACGATGCCATATACTCATCACGGCGTTCCATTGGAACGACAATCCATGGATAACCGCCCGTTACCAGTTGGCTGTTCATTGTGAACCTAGCCGTACGGCCGTTGCCATCCATATAAGGATGGATGTATACGAAGAAGAAGTGACCCAGTACAGCCCTGACAAAAGCATCCGGTTCCTCCTGCATCAACGTAGACAAAGCCGTCATGGCATCCAGCACCGCATCCGGATTGAGCGGCACGTGCATCGAGTTCCGGATATACACCTGATGCGTACGATACCCCACCAGGTCCGAGGCCTTAATAATGCCGGCGCGAATGCAAGGTTCAAACAGCTGGAAGTGCCAGCTCTGATGACTCTTCACATACATCTGGGCTGGATCCTGACCAGCCAGAGCAGCCGCCACAGACTGTTTCAAGAGCTGGTAGGCTTGATAGTAGCCGCGAGCAGCCAAGGCATTCTTACGTTCCTTGTCTTCTTCATCATTCTTGGGGTCCCAGTTCCCGCTTCTTACTTTCTCCAACAAGCCCTCAGTAATCTTATAGCCCTCAATGGACAAGGAGTTATAACTATCCTTGATATATGTGGCGTCCATCATGGACAGAATGCTCTCTGCATCTTGAGCTACCGGATGCAATCCTGCTGTCTCAATGGCAGCAACTACCTTCGGACGCATCTTCATCCACATCAGACGAAGACGTGAAGCATAGGGCGATGGTTCAAAATGATCCAAACGAATATCCTCCTCAAACGGATTCTCCTCCTGGACCGAATGCCCCACCTGCTTCATCATTGAGAGCAGCTGATCTGCCATTTCATCCCGGCCGATGGAACGAAGGGCACCGGCAACACGGCCAGCCCTTGACGTATAGCCGCCATCCATGGCCGCCGTGACAACCGGCGTAACATCGCGAAGTGATGCCAGGCAAGTTCTTGCTTCCAACGCATTGCGCCGATAGTAATCCGGACCAACCAATAGCAGCGCATAGGAAAGCGGATAGAGGTGAACACCATAGTGTGGCTCTACCTCAACAGACTGAGGAAGCGAAGCCTTGATATCCAGGAGCGACGTGCCGAAAGGCAGTTGAAGGATATTGTTGGCCGCAGCGTCGCTGCGGACAATCAACTGCTGAGGCACCACGCTCTTGCCGCTGTAGAAATACAACGACAACTCCGGAGACAGGCACCAGTTATCTCCGAACTTGCTATTAAGATATTCAACAATGAAGTACCAATACGACACATACCAGACTGTCGAGTCTCCCTCGCTTCCCGGATAGCATGGGATATACCACCCCTTGATGACCATCTTGAGATAGCCACTGTCTACGAGCCTCTCTGTATGGGTGCGTCCCAGCGTATCAGCACCATGGATAACCAGGTTCTCACCGTGGGCATCCCGATACTTTTTGAGCAGAGCCATCGACTCAGCCTGCTTTTCTTGAATGGTTGCCATACTAGTCTATTTGGGTCTAAATCTATTAGTTTATTTTGTTGCGAAAACATTAGTTTATTTTGCAGAGCAACTGCAATCCGCGTTGCAAAGATACAACAAAATAACTAACTAACAAACAAATATACATACATTTCAGCCAAAGACACTTATTAAGCAAAGATAACTAACCTCATGAAAAACCAATAAAATCATTAGTTTATTTTGTTGTGGAGTTATTAGTTTATTTTGCAGGGCGCCACTCGGTTTCTAGCAAAGGGCGGGTGACAACGGCTTTGCAATTGAAGACCTTGAGTATGCGGCGAAGGTAATCAAGTGGCAGCGTCCTTTCACGATGACCAATGTGGCCAATGACGCCCTTTTCATCCTTCATGGGCTCCGAGTCCTTGTCCAGACCAAGACCTTCCTTTGTCTCAATGAGAACCTGGTTCACATAGCAGCTACAAGCTCGAGCCCAAGAGGATTCCCGTTCTTGAGTACCCAAAGCACCGAGAGCGCCATCCACGACTGTGCTATAATCCTTGGCCACGCACTTCCCTATCACGTGCTCCCAGCGCAGTTGCTCCAATTCCTCCAGCGGCAATGTTTTAGCCTTCTGCCCTGACCGTTTCAATCTCCTGCCATGCAAAACCACAATACTATCTGCGTTGACATAGAAGTAGATAGCCTCCGTACAACCGAATAGCTGTGTCCTCAACATATAGAGACTTCCCTTCACCTGCTTGATAAACGGCACATCAAAGCTACCCAGTCTGCGGAGCAGCAGTAGACCGTAAAGCACCTTAATCCTGAGCCTTTGGTCCACCCCGGCCAGATAGGACTCAAACTGGTCTCCGCAAACGTAAAGCGGACGCTCTGCCGACAAATCCGGATGATAGCTGATTTCAATACAATCTTCCGGCGCTTGACCCTCTGCCGGCAAAACGGATATCTTCTCAATGATGTACGGGATGGTTTTCCCCTTATATGCCTTTTCCGGCATTTCCCGATAGACCATCGGATCATGCGGTTGAAAGGGCACTCCGTCTATGATATTAAGATTCTCGTCCACGTGGAAAGGCTTCTGACAAAATGCCTGGTTCAACCTGCGGAAATGTTCTTCCAACGGCAATTCCTTCATCTGCTCCAGGGTACGGGGTCCTGTATGGCAGTTGCCACGTATTCCACGAATTGTCTCCAGCTCATGAAGGATATCCATGTGCGTCAGATGGATTTGGCTTTGACAGAATGCATCGCAGAGCGGCACCTCCTCCGTCACACCCGTACGCGAGTTATACAAGCAAACCGTCCGGGTAATGCCACAGAACCTCAACAGCTTCTGAATCATCTTGTTATACGGTGCGTTGTAGCAGCCGAAAAAGTAATCGAACTGCGTCCGCATCAGAGTATCAAACGCAATCCGGACAATGGGAACCCGGATGCTGGATTCATAGCCCTTATGCCGATTGTCAACGTGCGTATAATATATATAAGGTATCCCCTCCTTGGACACCGCAATGTTCGAGAAGCCCAGCTTCTTGAAGTCCTCTCCCCTGCAGCCCAGACAGCAATGAAGGATGAAGGCGTACCGGGTGGGCGCCAGGCTCTCCGGTACCGGCGTATTCAGGACCTTCTGGAACTCATCCATCGTGAGCGTCAGCGGGTCACCATGTATTTCCGAGTACTTCTTGAACTTCTTCGGTTCCATCCACGACACATAGTCAGCATAGGGAGACTTCTCAATCTCGCCAAAACTGACCAGATCCTGCCAGAATGCCTGAAAACAAAGGAGCACTTTCTGAAGCGAGAGTTCCTGCAAACGATGCTTGGGCCATTCGGAGTTTCTTGCAAAGTCCCGCGGATACAGACTGGCGTACATGGGGTCTTCCGCATACAGATACTCGTCGATGCAAAACTTCTCAAAGTCCACCAGCATTTCCGTTGTAAACTCCCTAGGCAAGATATCCGAACGCTCCCGAATGACCAGGTAACGCTCCAGCTTACCAGCCAACGCCCTGGCATCTGCATACCTGCGGTCACTGATTCGCCCGCAGTCATGCTCTTCATTACTATACAAACGGAACCGAGGCACCAACGTCATATCCTCTACTGACTGCGGTTCCGGATTCTCCTTCCTGAGCAAATTCTCAAACTCAACCTTGAGCCGGGTCAATGTAATCGCTTCCCCGCGCTGGCGGATATTCAGGCAAGCCACGCTTAACAGCTCGCGGTAATGAATAATCTCCTGCTGCAGGGCCTCTTTGAACGAAGTCACACAAGGCTGCAGGGAACCATCCGGCGCAAAAGGCATCAGATCAAATGCCTGCACCTTCTCACCGGTATCAAACAACATGTCCAACTCCTTACCATCTTGCACACGGAAGCGCAAGTTCACCTCTCCGGTCCGATTATTACGACCCTTATATAAAACAACCTTGATCATAGCAACACTTATGTAAAATTAAACTGCAGACAATATGGGTGCTTCTGGCTCCGGTAACCCGTAACTTCATCCAGCAAGACAAAGTCTCCCAGTACCTGAACCACCGGCAAGCCCTCCACCTCCGGCCAGACATCCAGCCAATCCGGAACCATCATAACTACAGATGAACTCACGCAAGAGCCCGTTGCCAACACGGTTCTTTTGCTGATACGCCCATCATTTCCCTTCCCCGGCCGCAATACCTTGAAAGCGCCGTACAACCAGTACCGCGCCCCGTCCACGAACTCCAGGCCTGACACGGAAAACCGCAACTCCAACTTCCCCTCAACATCCGATGCGCCAAGCGCCTGAAGAGCAAAAGGAGGGAAAGATTCAAAAGGGACCGGCTCCGGCACATGCTCCCGACCAAACGTATAGAATCCGTGATACGCCGACACGAACAAGTTCTGCCCCGAGATCCAGGCCAGATGGTCGAACGGCGGTCGGTGCGGCTCCACCTCCGCACCATAAGCATTCCATACTTCCTGTACCTCATGCGGCACTGTCCTCCAGGCAGCCAACGCCCGACGATGCACTTCCAGATGCGCCGCCTGAGCCGGTGTGGGCGTCCTTCCTACATGCACCTTCTTCCGGAGATAGACTTTTCCGTCACGGTGTACGGCCGTGACATCCCCGGCCGAACCGAAGACATCATTGACCAGCACCGATGGTTTGAACTCTGTTGCCATAGTAGTGGAGGATTAAGGGGTGACACATACAGGGTGAGGACCGGAGAGGGAGACCTCTTGTTCTTTTGGGTACGGGCATATAAAGTCAATATCAGAGCCGTACCCGGAGACGTGCTCGTGTTTCATCCACGAAGCCGACGGCCGGAGGAGATTTTCAAACCCGTGGTCATTGTCTATGTACGCCGCCGGGTCTGACATACTATCCCAGTCCATCCCGAAGATGATGGTTTCCGGCAGGTCCTGGAACTTGAACTTCTTGAACGGAATGCCAGACAGCCACAGCGCCAGAATCAACTCCCCGGCCTGCAGCTCCCCCTTGGTGTACGACTCCGGACACGCATGCAGCTCCCGCACCAGCGGCAACACCGAATCAATGTCAGCCTCACAGTCAAACCCGTCAATCTTCACAAAGTACTGCAGCGCAGTCTCCCGAATCTCCGCCAACTTCTGCAAGTCAAAGTCCAGGATCTCAAATTCATCACCACCGGTAAAGCCCTCCGGCTTCAGCCCCTTCAACTCCGGCACATCCCCCGAGTGCCCTACCATCTGATACCACATGTCATCCTTTGGCGTATCCGGATACAACCCACCGACAAAGCGGTTACGGTCTCCGACATACTCACTCTCCTGCATCTTGAACGTCTTTTGAATTCTACACTGTTTCATAGCTCACACATTTAAAGGTTTCTATATTTCCACGTCCAGGCCCTTACGGCATGACCGGCCCGACCGGTCACCTCCTGCCTGCGACAAATCATACTCTTCTGCTCACGGATAGCCCGCACCAACTCCCGTGTAACCGACACCCCGGCACCCGCCTCCGGCGCCTCAAACGAAGTCACTCCCAGCGACCTCATATTCAGCTCCGACAACCGGCGCAATCTCTCCTTTTTACTCTGGTCCATAACGTCCATTTCTTATATCTTTCTGTATACAAGATACGAAATTATTCCGACATTAACAAATTTATTTTCAGCGAATTAACAAAATAAATTCGCACAACCGAGCATAAAAAAAGCAGCGGCGAAGCCGCTGCCCAATGTGGTATATATTTATATCAGGTACCGCCCCCACGAGCGTGGTAGGACGCTCCACTACGCACCGACCTTCGGGCGTAGGTCCCCAAGTAGACCTTGGTGGTTTAGAGTCTCAAAGGCGGGCCGGCTGAGCGGACCACCGACGTTTCAGATCCCCACCAACCTAGAAGCGGGCTCCCGGCTTTGAGTCTCTAAACCACCAAGGGCCCGGAGCGACCAACGGGAGCGGAGGGTGGCCCCGGAGGCGGTCTGGCGCGTGAGCCCCTGACGGCTTTGACGGGACCACGGACGGGGGACCCCAGGCTCCCGGCCGCCGGCAAAGACCGCCAGCTTGTGCGAGAGGCAGACGGCCTCCGGGGCCCGGGCCGGCACGGCCCGTGACAAGGCTGATTCGAAGGATAAACGCTAATGGCCGAAGGCCCTGCACAGACGCTCCCCCACCGGCGCAGTCTTTGGCGGTTTGGCTACCGCACAAACCGACAATGTCTGCGCCAGCGGCCGGAACGGCCGCCTCCTGGACGCCCGAAGCATTTTTGACGGGCTTGTCCCGGCAAAGTTGCTGAGGAATAGCGGCCAGGTTGAACAAGCCGTAGGCTTACCGAGGAGCGGAGGCAGCAAAAGCGGTGTGGCTGGCCCAGCCGGACACACGGCTTTTGATGACGGAGCGACCCAGCAGCGGAGCTGCGGGAGGCGGCAGGATGCCCGCACTGCGAATATGGCTGAAAGCGAGGAAAAACCCTGGCACGCCACGGACAGCATACGTGCCTTGCACTTTTGGGGCGGGGGTCCCCGAAAGTGCGGGGTTTTGCGACGGGCCAGGGCCGAGGATGGCCCTGGAGCAAAACCCCTTCCTGCCGCCGACTCGACCGGGCGGGGCTAACGAAAAACGGTGCCTCAACGAGCAGACGGAGCAACTTAACATAACGTCACGTTGTATAACCCGCAGCCTGCAGCACGTTGGAACGGGCCTCAACGGTCAGCGACTTGATGCCGTTCAGGCGAAGCACCTCCCTTCCCGCGAGGAGTTATACAATGTTGCGTTATGTTATGATGCGGATCCTGGCACCGACGGTGATTCGAAGTATCAACGCAGCCCGGGCGTTATTGCACCTCCCTTGGGAGGCTGGGAGGGATTGAACCTGCACGGTTGACAGACGCTAAACCTGGAATGGAAGGACCGCCAGGGACTGG
>Ga0209203_1001480_pt1 | contig 17207 bp, 18 predicted proteins | sample AD_UKC109_MetaG_FD_184423 | JGI IMG/M metagenome (GOLD analysis project Ga0209203, IMG submission 184423) | Active sludge microbial communities of municipal wastewater-treating anaerobic digesters from Hong Kong - AD_UKC109_MetaG (SPAdes)... | ecosystem: Engineered > Bioreactor > Anaerobic >... | reverse complement strand
AACAGACATGAAAAATAGAATTTCAACACGTTATTATCTGAAGTCAGAAAAAGTCAACAAAAAAGGACTATCACCAATTTATTTACGGATCACAGTTAACGGAACGCGGGCTGAAATATCCTCAAATAGAAGAGTTTCTACCGATGATTGGGATAAAAGCCTGGGACGAGCTTCTGGACGCTCAGAACAAGCCAGAATTATAAATACTGCACTGATTGCCCTCCAGTCCAAAGTTGACAATTGCTTTCTCAGGATTGACACAGGTGAAAAGTTACTGACAGCCTATGAAATAGTTGACGAACTTAGGGGGAGAAAAGTTGATAATGTTACCCTGATGGATGCATTCAAACATCACCTGGCTGAAATGAGAAAGCTGATAGGGACTGATTACTCAGAAAAGACTGTTCTCAGGTATGAAGTGGTTCTTAATAGTCTTGAGGAATATCTAGATAAGATTTACTATACGAACGATATACGTCTAAGGGATCTAGATGCCAGATTCATTGAGTCTTATAATACTTTTTTAAAAGGCACAAAAGGACTTCAGCATAACACTGTTGTAAAAAATATAAAGATCATTAAGAGAGTAATTCATGTAGCAATAATCAACAGATGGCTTCCTGAAGATCCTTTCAGGGAAATAAATGTTGGTTATAGAGAAACGTATCGGGGGTATCTGACACAGGAGGAAATTGAAAATATTTATAAGAAGGAGTTCACATTAAATCGATTGGGTCGTGTAAGAGACTGTTTCATCTTTCAAGTTTATACAGGATTGGCACATACGGATCTGCTTGATCTAACGGCGGATGACATTCAGACAGGCATTGACGGAGGGCGTTGGATTGTAATAAAAAGAAAGAAGACTGGTGGCAGATCAAGTATACCGTTATTACCAAGGGCTGAGGCTATCCTGACAAAATATGCGAATGATCCATGGTGCTTGGTAATGGGAAAGCTTTTACCTGTTTCGAGCAATCAAAAAATGAATGCCTATCTGAAGGAGATAGGCGACCTTTGTGGAATTACAAAGAGATTGACAACGCATCTTGCACGGCATACATTCGCCACTACGATAACGTTATCTTCTGGTGTCCCAATCGAAACCGTTTCAAAAATGCTTGGCCATGCTGATCTTAAAACGACTCAGATCTATTCCAAGGTAGTGGACCGTAAGGTAGCTGACGACATGGCACATCTTATAAACCAGAAACAAGAAACACCGGAGCAGAAACGTTTGGAAGGATAAGATCAATACATTAATTTTATGGGGATATAGAGATTCGAAATGACCTCATTTGGTGCAAGCGTTGATTCTTTCAAACAATTCGATGAGTTGTATGATTTCCTCTATCTTCCTTTACCTCAGTTGCAAGAGATCTGTGGAGGAGATGTCATCGTTTTAAAGAAAAAACTTGGGTCCATAATCCTAAGTATTAAAGGTGAAATCAGAAAGAATTGCCAAGCGCAATCGAAGAGGAGAGACGCAGAAATATATTTAAGATCCATTAAATCAAAGCTTAAGGAAGATCTTTTAAATCACCTTCTAGGTAAAGAGGTTGATTCCGATTATCAGGGAACGCCAATCTATCCTACAAACGACCGGACTCCCCTTGAACAAGAATTTACTTCTGAAATCAGAGCATCATTCAATTCTGCTTTTAAGTACATAGATGAACTGCTACAGAAAGGAATAGGCATATCGACGTCATCCTCCAGAAAAGATATTGGTAACCGAAGAATAACACGCCCAGTTTCTTACACACTCAGCTCAAATGTCGACATTGCTTCGTTCATTGAGTCTTTTCATAGCCTTAAAGGAAAATTCATTTCAGAAGATACTACTGAGGAACAATTTATGGAATGCTTTTCTGGCATTTCTGTTACAACAAAGGTATCTTGGAAACGCCAAAATGCTCTTTACTACTTCATAACGCAACTCAACTACAAAAAATTAATCGAAAAGATACCGAATGGGATTTGGGAGACAGCAACCTTATGTTTTCTTAATGAAAGTGGGGAAACACTTGACCCTGGCAATCTTGGTAGAAGCAAGCTCCCGAAAAATGAAAAATGCCGAGAAATAGATGATATTATCCGCATAATCAAAAATACACGTGAATGAAAAACACGTGAATTAAAAAAATCATCCCCTCACCTTTCCAATTCAAGAGCATTTCAGGAATATGACGGAAACTTTCATTCACGTTTCCTATGTCTCTGATAGACTGCATCTTTGCATAGATTAATAATAATAATTAGTAATAATTTAAAATGAAGAAAAACAATGAAGAAAGACCCGATTGGGAAAGGATCGCAGCCCTCATTGCTGCTGAAATTGAAAAGAAGGTAAAACCTGAGAAGCGCTTTTTAAAGAGTGCTGCAGTCAGACAGATGCTGGGTGGCATATCAGCCGCGAAGCTTCAGTCTCTTAGGATCGGAGGCCACATACCTGCAGTAAATGCAGATGGCCTTTGGTTGTACGAATATGAGGATGTTATCAATTTTACAGACAAAAACAAAAGAGGCGTAGTGGAGGACGCAAGACGATGAATGATTACAAGACGCAACTAAAGCTCTCAGAATTTGAGAGAGGAATTATTGATCTGAAAAGAAGTGTGGATTCAATAGCACATCGTGTTACATCGACAGATGAAATATGGGATAACTCAGATCTTATCAGAAATTGGCATGTCTCAGAAAGAACATTAGCCACATGGCGCAGCAAGGGCTTGATAACCTTTACGAAGGTCGGCAAGAAGATATTCTACGATAAATCCGACAGAGATGCCTTTATCAGGGCAAATAAGAGGAATAACAAATTAGCAGCTGACAATGAGTCTATTTTACAATATTAACCCGAAAGGAATAATTTCAATAAGCAACTACAGCCTCGGGAAATATATCCAGAGTCTAGGTTTTGCAAAATATTATTATTCAAGCGATAAGACAATTACACCAATTTATATATACAAGAAAGCGCAAAACATTATCGAACCGGTCTCACCAATACGGGTACACGAAGTGGTCATTAGGGAGTTAGAGTACAGGGCAGGAAACCCTGGATCCATCCCTGAAGAAGAATTACCACGAGTTATTGACAGGTTAGTTGAAAGTAAGATTTTAACTCGCCCTGAACTTCTGATAACAATGGACGATTTGGATAAACCCATTATTTCAGATACTTCAGATACGGGGATATTCCCGTACAGGAATGGTATGGCTACTGTCACAAGGGATAAAATCCAGTTCAATCCTTTATCTAGTATCGATGGCTACATTTGGTCGTCACAAATTATTGATAGAGATTTTGAACTGGTTACACCGGAGGATGCTAAAAGGTCTGATTTCTTCCGATTCTTATGTAGAATAACTGCAATTAAAACTACAACCGGATGGACGGAGGATCCTGAGCGCCTTTCTGCCCTGTACTCATTGATTGGCTACCTGCTCATTACCTATAAAGATCCTACAAATCCGAGGGCAGTAATTCTAATGGATTCTTCACTTGACGGCCAGCCTGCTGGAAGAACTGGGAAAGGTTTATTTGTCCAAGGGTTGAATAAAGTAAGAAATGCCATTAAGATTGACGGTAAAGACTATGATGGAACGAACAGGTTCAAGTTTAGCCAGGTTTCACCTGACACGAATTTGATTTTTATTGATGACGTTGGTAGGGGATTCGATTTCGAGAACTTATTCAGCATAGTTACTGAGGGGATCAAAGTAGAAGAAAAATACCTTAAATCGTATTATATTCCATTTGATTACAGCCCGAAAATTATCGTATCAACGAATTATGCTCTGAGCGGTAGGGGATCATCACATGATGCCAGGAAGTATGAATTTGCGCTTAGCAACTACTATTCTGATACCTTCAGACCCATCGATGATTTCGGCAATATGTTCTTTTATGAATGGGATACAACTCAATGGAATTATTTTGACAACCTGATGCTGTATGCCGTTCAATCCTACTTACAAAAAGGAGTATCAATTGCTACTGATCCAATGATAGATAAGAAAAAACTTCTGACAGAAACCACACCTGAATTCGTAGAGTGGGTTTCCGAGCAAGGGTTTACTGTAAATGTTAAATACGAAAAAAGCGATATCCATGAAAGGTTTGTCGCACAAACAGGAACAGAGGTGAACCGGAAGACTTTTCTTGGGTATTTAAAATCATATGGTTATGCCAATGGATGGGAATTATTACAGCCTCATTCTGGTTATTCAAGATGGATTGAATTCAGACCTAGAATCTTGGTGCCCGAAAGGGTAACTTCTTCGGGCACTTTAAGTAATTGATTATTAACTATTGGACATGAAGGGCAGGTAAATTACGTACTGTATCTATATTCAGTTATCTATTCCGAGTAGAAGAAGATAGGCATAAAAGAATAAAGAATTACCTGCCCAACGTGTCCAGTCTCTGATTATCAGATTTTTATGCTGACCAACTACGTGACCATAAGTTTCCATTTGGTCACGTGGTCTTTTAGCAGAATGCCATTCACCCCTTTTTTCGGGAATAGACACCCTATTTCATTTCCGCCCTCCTTTTTTTAATTATAATCTTAACCTTCAAGGGTGAAAGAGGAGTAGAAAACAGAGTGTGCTTCAATCTTTACCCCAGTGCTCTAGACAGTATTTAACAATTTCCTCAATATCAGTATATCGCATTGAAGAAGCTGTCCAACGAACATAAAATTCTTTTACATCCTTATTCTTAAGGAAAACGGGCTGAACCTTACTTGGGTAAACTGTTACAACAAAAATTTCATGGTCCTTCATTAAATAGAAATCACCATTGATCTTTTCCTTTGTCCAATAAGGCAGATACTGACGTACAAGATTATCAAATTGAAGCCTGAAAAAATCTTTTGGGTTCTTATCCCCTGATAATGCAAAATCTGAAGCTAATCCCTCAGGTAAACCATCGTCATTTACACCGATAAATAAAAATCCACCGCTAGAGTTGAGAAATGCACAGATCGTTTTAACAATTAGATATTTCATGCTTCTACACTCTTCATTAGGTGTGAATTGGTGCAGCATTGCCGGTTTAAATTCTATCTGGTTGGATTCGCCCTCAGCAATTAAGTCTTCAATGGTTACGCTACTTGATCTGTTTCCTTCTCTTTTATTATCAAATGAATTGGCATCCCACCAGTAAGGTTTATCCAATCCCGACCAATCAAATGGTGTTGGAAGAATCGTATATGTTTGAGGTTCATCATCATGGTAACCTTCATTCCATTCGTTACTGTCACAAAAAGTAACTCTAATTTCTTGATTATATGTGTTATAACCAAAGTATATGTAACGGTTATACTCTATTTCAAGGGCATACATTAAACCTTCAGGCGAATCATCGCCTTCCCATAGTTGACCAATACCATGGATCAAGAGATTAATACCGGAGCCTTCTAGGTCTTCAAAACCATTCTCATGACAACAGAAAACACCGATACCATTGCCGAAGTAATCTGGAATTGAAATAGTCTTGCCATCGACTGTCTCTGTTGTCGATGTACCTGGATTCCAAAATGATTTAAGAAGTTCTCTTGCTTGGTTATCTGACTGATAAACAGCGTCTTTTGACTGAAGAAGAACGTCTATATAATTCTGGTAATACCTAAAAGCGGCTTCTCTTGCTTTTATCGGTTCTGGATCGACAAATTTTTCGGTAACTTCAATAAATTCAAATTCTCCATCATCCGTTTTCCTACGGATTAATCTTGCCTGGAAGGAATAATATATCTCAGGTTCCATTATTTATGGGTTATTGGAGTGATTGCTCTCTGCCTGTTCTCTTTAAACCAGAGGTACATATCAATAATTCTGATGTCGGATAACTCATTTGTCCTCAGGTAGCTATATTTGGGATCTGCTAGAATTGATCTCACCATCTTGATATATACCCCGTTATCTTCAATAAACTGCTTATAACCTTCCCTGACAATCAAGACACTTTTTATAAATTCTTCCTTCCCCAGATTGAAACGATTCCTTATTGGGTTATCCAACGGAGGAAATTCATCTGGAAGATGGGTATGAAAAAGCTTACTACAGAAAGATGCTTCCTTACGCACTGAAATACAGTGCCTTAAATAAAATCTTTTTATGTTTTTCTCCTCGAGAATTTCATTTCTAAGCGCATCATAGTTATCGTCAAAATATTTTATGACTTCTCCAGTCATTCCCTGAATAGCCCATTGATGCTTGAACTCTCCAAATCTTATCCTCTCTTTGTCTAAGACAGTTCGATTGTAATATCTTATAAATGAAAGCGTTCTGTTATCAAATTCGAAGCTGCTGAAGAGAGTTTCATGGTAGGAAGAGCTATGAAATTTAAACTCTTCGGATAAAGACTTCATTATTCCTTCAATCGCAAAATTCCCAATCATGGCCGGTACAATTATTTTTTAAAAAAAAGCAGCATCTCCTCGGATTGTCTCGCTGTATTTCCTCGCTGTGGAGGTAGGAATCAAGTATACCGCAGTATCATAGTTCATTATCATCACAATACAAATCAAGCAAGGAAATCGATTTTGTCAATTTCTTTCATGATACTATCTGTTTCTGTTAGTGCCACAATAATCTTCTGATAGTGCATGATGTCATCAAATGAAAGCACTCTTCCTTTCCGGTCTTTGAGCCATTTTTGTGCAGGTTGATAACCACCGATATAGAATTCCCAGGCTACTTGAGGAACATTCTCAAAGTACTGGATTTTATTTATCCATACTTTACCAGCATCAAATTTGACAAACTCAATATTGTTTTCTCCGGAACCGGGGTACTGACTAACGAAATTTTCAACGCGTAAATTTTCAAGAAGATGTAAACGACGAAGCTTTTCTCCGCATTCCACTAATTTCCAGAATGATGCCGTATTTTGGGGGTATGGTACCCTGGGGAAATCGATTTTAAGCAGCTCCTTATATTTTGCTCTATATGAGGGAGAATGAAGTATTGCATAAACATAATCAAGAATGTCAATTGGGGCAAAAGAATTTTCAATGTCCACCTTCTCTTTCGTGTATTGGAGATTAATGCATTCCGAAATTTTATTCATGATTCCCAAATCTAAATTAGGTTCTCTTACAGGGAATTGCGAATTTGAAATTTTCCCCTCTTCCCTTGGATGTAGATATAGCGGGAATATGTAACCAGTTTCCTTGGTTTGGGAGGAAATGTTACACATATCAGAAATGCATCGGCTTATGAATATATGCTGGAAATTGAAGGTGGATAATTGTCTGCATGTAATTATTGAAATATTCTCATTATCATTCAAATGAGTGGACATTTCTTCCCTTGGATATGCAATAAATCCTTTGGATTTTCCCGTGTACAAGGTATATCTCATATCAAAAGGACGATACAAAACCTTTGTAATTTTCGGACTGTTTCTCAGTAAATCATTTTTCGCCCATGCGATCGTCCAGTCCCGGCCATCTTCTGGTAGCTCTAGAATAGTCCTTATTTCACTAATTCCCTCGTTTTCAAAAACTTTCTTCACAGATAATAATTCCTGTTCTGAAAACTGGATTGTTGCCTTATCCCTCTTAGTTTGGAAGCCAGACACATAATGTGGTAGCAGTTCGTTGATCTTGAATCCATTATTGTATGACTCTTCTGAAGAAAAATCGAATGGAACAAAGAAAAAATTTGAAGGTCTAATATCCAGTTTAGTCCATGCTATGGACTTTATGCTGATTGTTTCTAAAGCCGAGTACTTCTCGTCTCTAAGACCCCAAAGGTCAGAATGGTATAGCTCGGTTGAGTTTGTACCATTTTTGGCTGGTTTCTTAACGAAAATGTTGATGCTTACTCCCTGCTGAATATCAAATACATTCTCATCCTTGCCCCCGTTTGGTGTTTTCTCAAGCTTTTTTGTACTGCCATGCAAGTCAAGAATATAAATCTTATTGAAACTTGTCAATAGACTTTTTCGCATCTGACGGTGGGTAATTCCATCAATGAAACTGTTATTAGATATGAAAGCGAGGATTCCGCTTTTATTACGATCGATAAAGAATTGTCCGTACCTAATGAATTTAATATAATCATCATCTAGGTTGATTTTCTTTTCATTCAATTCCTTCTTGTAAACAGCAATTAGGTCTAGAATCCAATTCCCTCTATTTGTGCTACTAACACTGTATGGTGGATTGCCCAAAACCACCATAACTGGGGAGTCCCTCTTTACATGGTTTGCTTCATTTGCCTCACTACTTAGCCAACCTGCAAACAAGGTTCCGGTATCAGGGTGATGTTCTTCTAGGCTATTTGTAAGGTAAAGTTTTAACCTTTGATCTTTAACCGGCTGATAACCAGTTGCCCTGAGAAGCATCTCCAATTTGAGGTGTGCCATAGCATATGAGGCCATCAGGATTTCGAAGCCATTCAGCCTGGGAATCAAATGATCTTCAACATATTTACTCCAAATACCTTGTTGTCCCTGAAACCTTTTATGGACTTGTTTAATAACTTCAGCAAGGAATGTACCTGTGCCAGCTGCCGGATCAAGGATTTGAACTTTATGGACCTCTTTCTCAATAGGTTTCTTCTCCTGGCCAGGTACTTTAATCTTAATCATTGAATTATCGGCAAGCCCTTGAGATAGACCAAATTCTGTTTTTAAGATCTCATCAACTGCCCCTACGATGAAGTTTACAACTGGTTCTGGGGTATACCATACTCCACGGCTTTTACGCAGTTTAGGGTCATACTCAGAAAGGAAGGTCTCATAAAAATGAATGAATGGGTCAGTCTGATGAGTCGCTTTACCGAAATCCTTTAGCATTTCCTCCACATTAGTAGCTTTAAAAAGGTCTGCCAAAGCATCAACGATCCAAACGATTCTATCATCGAGATCATAGCCAGCAATGTATTGGAATAGTTTTCGTAGAAATGGATTTGACTTTGGTATGAGTTCTGCCGCTTCCTGACGTGTGAAATTCTCCAATGATGGATCATTTAGCCTGGCCGCGAACATCCCATATGCAATTGTCTGTGCATAGATATCAGCAAATGCCTTGGGGGTAATATCATGAATTAAGACCTGCTTAAATGATTCGTATTGGCTTAAGAGGTTGATATTCTGAAATTCGTTTACACCTTCATCCCCTTTCTCTGGGTCTAGAGCAAGTTCAATAACATTGGCCAGCAACTTAGCTTTGGCAGCCATCATCTTTGACAGCTTCTGTGCCGATTTTATTGTCTGACCTGTATAATCGCAGAAGCTTTTTAGCAGGTCTTTGAACTGTTCAAAATTACCAGGAATCGGATGGATCTTGGCTCCCGATAATTCACCGATTGTAATAGAAGTCGTGATAGCCCCATTCACATAAAACTGAAAGGTTAAATAATCTGTTATTATAAGATTATCAAGCGATTGTCTATATCTTTCGAATTGTTCTTTGTATGTTTTACTGTTAAGATCTGCTCCAATGTCCTTTGCCTCAATATACCCAACCGGGATATTTCGTCTGGTTATAATGTAGTCTGGCGCACCACACGCAACTCTTTTCGGTTCATTGGTTATCGTAATACCTGGTACCAGAGATTCAATCAAGTTTAAGAGATCACTTCGGTAGCTGTGTTCAGTGGCAATGCCGGATTTGAACTTATTGTTAAGCTTCTCGGTGTATTCTAGTACTTGCATTGTGTGCTCTCCTATTGATATAATAAATGAACTATCTTATGCCCTTGTCAATAATGTATCTTAAAACGGAAGGTCATCCCCGTCTTCAACTATAGCCTCAGGCTTCGGTAGCTTTGTTTTATAAAATGAATTCAGAAATAGACCAACGGTCGCGACAGAATTTATTATAAAGTAAGTATATAATGGATCATGGATTAATAAATCGTCCTGCGTTTTCCCATGGAAATTTGTTTTTTCACTTCTCAATTTTTCAATAGCTTGATTAATTGCCAGTAGTGAGCTTGCAATAGTTTGAATCTCTTTGGGGAAATCATCATTCCGTATTTTGAATTCCTTCAAGATTGCTTCTGTTAATTTATAAAGCGTCTCCTTTCCACTAATCTTGCTGGAAATTCTTTCGTCTTTAAAAATTTCTTTAATTATGCTTTCAAGGGCTGAGTTTGCAAGACCAATAGCTAGACTTGGATCTGTCTCAATTTGCTTAAAAGCTTTGTTGAGTGTATCATAGGCGGTTTTGTATGAAGATTTCAATTCATTTCTAAATGTAGGAATTGAAGGTATAAAATCTGGAGTGTCTACACCTAGATCAATGGCAATTTTGAGCAGAAGTGTCCCACTCATATTGTGCAATGTTTGGGTTAGATCTATTTCCTTATTTGGTTTTTCGACAATTGAGAAATTTTCCCAGAAATTGTTATTAAATCCGTTAGGATCAAAATTGCTTTCATGCCACTTGGTGATATAGATGCGAACTTGTTTATACGACACATACTCATCCCAAATAGCTTTCTCAACGGATTTTACAAGCTGCATTTGATATTTGGGAGAAACCAAATCTTCCATTCATTCACTTATGTTATACTTTGAACTAAACGTAATTCATTTATTAATAATTGGCATGAGCTATGATGCTCTTTATCCATACGTTATTCGAAAATCGGAAATATCTCAAGATCAAATTTAAGAAAGATATTCATAGGTAACCCATATCAGCCATGCTATAATGCCCATCATTTGTAATTATGAGCTGATCCAGTAATGTAATATCGTGTATCCCCGCTGCTTCCTCTAGCTTGCTAGTGATTTTAATATCAGCTTCACTCGGCTCTAGATTGCCACTAGGGTGTTTATGACACAGTATTATACCTGATGCATTTGCTTTCAATGCATACTGCAATATGATCCTGACATCGATAACAGTACCAGAAATGCCACTCCTTCGATAAGATGAGATGCTAAAATCAATTCTTGAGCTGTCGCTTTGTTCATTGTTAGCCTGACGATTGCCTTTGTTTAAAGCAATCTGTGACCCCTTAACCATTATTATTACTTCATAATGACTGGAAGAGCATAATAGCCACTTCCATCATTCTTAACATAGAAGACATTATAGTCTCCATTTATAGCTTCTATATCCACACCCACAGTATTTGTAATTTCAACCTTTTGGTGTATTGGTATAATTCCTACATTTTGAAGAACTAAAACCCAAATTCCAACTCCTATTACGATTAGAATTGCCGTTAGTAAAAAGTTTTTGGACTTTGCCATCATAGTTGCAGACTTTATTATTGATGCTCAAGATGAATTCTCAGTCAATAAAATGCTGATCGAAAAACTGGTTCAATATATATTGTTAATAACTGATTTTCACTGCTTAAGTGTTTTGCAAGATAAATAACTTTTGGGATAATATAAAGAAGATGTCATTCTTCTAAGAGAATTCCATCCCCGGTCATTTCTAAGGCAAAAGACAGCCCACATATATATATTTTGGGCATATCCGGTCGTGAGAAATGACGGCCCTATCCCACAAACACCCCCCCAGGAATCAGAGCGCGGGGTAATCACTCGCCAATGTTTAACCAAAAAAATCAAAAAAATGGTAACTGTAGTTGATTTTAAGGAAAGGGTGAACCGGGATGGTGAACCCTTTTATGCTCTGATACTTCAGGGCGGTATTGAACTTGTGAAGTCGCAAGAAACCGGCAACTTCTACGCCACAGCCAAGAGAGCCAGTATCTCATCGACATTTGATGAGATGACCTGTAAAGGACTCATTGGCCAGCAGATTCCTGGTTCAATCCAAAGGGTAGCAGTTGATCCCTACGAATTCACTGTCAAGGAAACGGGTGAGGTTATCACCCTGTCTCACAGATGGGTGTACCTGAAAGAAGGTGAGAGTGTGGAACAGAGAGTTCTCGCTGAACATGAGGTTGAAATGCCTCTTTAATGGGAAGGGGCTTCGGCCCCTTTCTCTTTTCGTACTAAAAACATAACTATTACTATTATGGAATTAATTATTGCTCAAAGAAAACAAGCCGTAATAAAAATGGCTATTCAAGGTCCTTCAGGATCGGGTAAGACATACAGCTCCCTGCTGATCGCCAATGGTCTATGTAAGGATTGGTCGAAAATAGTGATCATTGACACAGAGTATCATTCTGCGCATTTGTATTCTGCACTAGGGCCATACAAAGTTCTTTCCTTAGAAGAACCCTTCTCTCCTGAGAGATATATCGAATCAATTGAGGCCTGTGAAAATGCCGGCATGAAAGTTATTATAATAGATAGCATAAGTCATGAATGGGAAGGGTTAGGCGGCATACTGGATGTTCACGGAAGTATGGCAGGTAATTCATTCACCAATTGGTCCAAATTAACTCCTAGACATAATGCCTTTGTGCAGAAGATTCTCCAGAGTCCATGCCACATTATTGCTACCATTAGATCAAAACAGGACTATGTGCTGACCGATAAGAACGGTAAGATGGTGCCGGAGAAAGTGGGACTCAAAGGGGTCACCAGAGACGGAATGGACTATGAATTCAGCCTCGTTCTGGACCTCGACATCAAGCATCATGCATCAGCATCAAAGGATCGTACAGGATTGTTTATGGATAAACTTTCTTTTGCTCCTTCGCCTTTGACAGGTGAAATGATAAGAACATGGTGCATGGGAGATGAGCTAATGGATCATGTCAATAAGCAGATAACTGCAGCTTGTACTATTCCAGAGCTAAGGTCCATCCTGATAAAGTATCCAACTCTCAGGAATAAGATTGAACCGCTCTGTATCCAAAGGAAAAATGAAATTGAGCGGGAGATTACTGAAAATGTTGTCGAACCTATTAAAAATGAAGAACATGGAAGTAGTTCAAGTTAATCCGGATGAAGTTATCACTGCTGAAAGAATCAACCAGGATGATAAATTTATTGTCGCCAATACTCAAACGATAAGTTATGATGAGTTAAGGAACAATTGCATCATTCCTGTCTTTGCAAAGGATAATGAATGCACAATCAGCCATTCTGACTTTATTGATATTGTAGGTGATGTTAGTCGAAGGTTCTTTTCAGGGGAGAGCATATCATCTCCTTCTATCAGGATCTCACATCCGATAAAAGGCAGAATACCTGAGGCCATGGGAAAACCTGTAGAACATCTCCTGGCCCACGAGAAAACGATTTACTATGAAAGGATGGCCTTCATGTATGATCTTCCTGATATTACTGCCACTGTTGGAGGGAATAATCTTTCTCTCAGCATTGGAGGAGTCAGAGCCTACAATAATGACAACCTTTCTGGGAAAAAAGGAGAAGAACGGTTCAAAGTGTTTGTCGGTTTCAGGAATTGGGTGTGTACAAACCTCTGTGTCTCGACTGATGGTTTTGCCGGAGATCTGAGAGTGACATCAGTTCATGATATGTTCAATCGTGTTTTCCAACTCTTGACAAGATTTGATGCTAAAAAACAGCTTGACAACCTTAACAGTTTGAATGAATATGTTCTAACTGAACAGCAATTTGCTTTAATGATTGGCAGGAGCAGGTTATATCAGTATTTGCCACAGAAGCAGAAGAAGGGGATTGATATTATGCCTTTGTCCGATACACAAATATCATCAGTAGCCAGAGATTACTACCAGGCTAAGTCCTTCTGCAGATCAGAGGATGGAAATATTGATCTCTGGAAGATCTATAATCTCTTCACTTCAGCCACAAAGAGCTCATACATAGACACTTTTCTTGATCGTAATGTAGGGTCATATTTATTCATTTCTGCTCTAATACGCCATCTTAGAAAAGATAATAGCGTCTGGTACCTATCTTAAAAATTGCCTATGGATAATGACCAATATATTCGTGAATTATTAAGATGGGTAAAGGAAGACAGTATCCAGGTAATCGATAAAAATGGCTCTCTTAGGCGCATTTACTGCCCTTTTAAGGCAGTTTGTCTTGTGGAGTTCCCTGACATCAGGCAAGGCGAGAAAGTGGCTGTAATGGCAGTAAAATTGACCATGTCCGTGAAAGAAGTGTATATAATCAAAGGGAGGGCGTATTTCATTATTTATTTCAGGATCCTACCTGAAGGTTGAGTTATGCTGTATTTTGTTTTCTGTTGTTTTGAGACGGTCTATCTCAACTTGAAAATCTCAAAGACCACTGGGAATCAACAGTAAATGCACCCACATGCTGAGTGTGGGTGCTATTATTCTTCCGAATGAAGAATGGATCTCTACTTCGCGACAATATTATCATAAGATGTCTCCCGTGAGGAGTGATTAGTCTATTAAGAATCGTCCTTGTTTTGAAGTTCCCTAGTTACTGCTTACGATGCATCAATATTTCCTCTAGGTGCTAGAAATTATTAATGTATGACTTAGGAATTCATTTAGTTTTCCTAACTTTAGGATGGCTTCATTATTGCAATATAATCTTTATACAAAATGAAGAACATTATTGGTTTACTAACCTTTCTATTGACAGGTTCGTTTTGCTTTGGACAGAGCGCAAACGACTATATGAAGATTGGTTTGGAGAAATGCAAAAATAGAGAATACTCCTCTGCATTAGTGATGCTGGACAAAGCAGTTGAACTTGATCCCAATATTGCTGAGATTTATAATTATAGAGGGATTGCCAAGCAGGGATTAAAAGATTTTCAGGGTGCAATTTTGGATTACAGCAAGGCAATTGAGATTAACGCCGATTATGCTAAAGCGTATTTTAACAGAGGAAATACTAAATCTGAACTTGGTGACAACGTTGGCGCAATTGCGGATTATACAAAGTATATTGAAATAACCCCAGGTTTGGATATCGGTTACTATTACAGGGGGTTATCCAAAATATCATTGGCCGATTTTGAGGGGGCAATTCTGGACTTTAGCCTATCCATTTCAATTAATCCGGAATGTGCACAGTGTTATTTTGACCGGGGCTATGCAAAATATCAGGATGGAAATTTGGAGGGTTCAATCATGGACTTTTCAAAAACAATCGAACTGGATTCCACTAGCTCAGATTCATATGCTTTCAGGGGAATCTCGAAAAGCAAAATATCTGACTATGAGGGAGCAACGTCAGACCTTAGTAAAGCTATAGAGATTAATCCACAGAATGATCGTGCATATTTTTTTCGAGGACTTACTCAAAATCTACAGGAAGACTTTCAGGACGCAGTTGAGGATTTTAATCGGGCAATCATAATTAATCCATTGAATGCAGAGGCATTTTTTAATAGAGGCATAGCGAAATACCGACTTGGCTTTGTTGAAGAAGGATGTTCTGACTGGGTCAAAGCAAGTGATCTCGGAAGTACTGAGGCGAGTGGCAATATTGAACAATTCTGTGAGGGATTACAGAGAATTCCGTAATTTGAATGATTTCTCTCTGAGAAGCCAGGCTTTAATACTAATAATCTCAAAAATTATTTGCATTTCCCTTTTCATTCAATCTTGTCAGTAAGTATTTGAAAATTAAGTGAAAACAATAGAAAAATGAAACCACGAACAATAATCGCACCTTTACTGGTATTAATTCTTATCCCAGTATATTTCTATAGGTCTGATCTTTATCTACTTAAGGCCGCAAAGGACGCTCGTAGTGATAAAATTGATGAATATAATAAGTTAGTAAAGCAATATCTTCCTGAAGGAGTCTATAGGTTTAATAAAGAAATAAAAGAAACAAGGAAAAGAGTAAACCAATTTGGAGTAAGAACTTCTGTTACTAAAAGTAAAGGCTTTCAGAAAATAGATTTTTCTTTTACCAGTGAGAATTTAATCATAGATTACCCATATGATTGGAAAAAAGATAAAATAACAAATATAAAATCAATTAAAGATAATGTTATAGAATATGAGGAAAATCCTGTTTATAAGCACGTTAAAGAAATTATTATATTTAATAATTCATGGGAATATGATCCGCAAACTAAGGTATGGACATTTTAGGTATCTACATGGTACATCGTTGATGTAAAAACGGGTACCATTATTAGAGATGTCCTTAAAGAGAGACCTTCCTGGGCAGGTATTGCGGACGTTAAACGAATTGTTCACTTATACACTAAAGATAAAGATAATGTCAGTTTTACCTTGTTTCCAGAAGGTTTTGAAACCACAGGACAGTTAGATGCGGATGAACTTCTTGAACCTTATGAAAGTTACTTTCAACCAGAGTACACAACCAATTATTCATATTCATCATATGTGTATGATTTAAATCTATATAAGCCAAGAGAATCCTGGAAAGATTTAATAAACAGGTTATTTGATGAATTAAAGCTTCATAAGTAGCTATTCTTAAGTTTGGCTGAAAACTATTTGGAGTGCTCAGTTACTCCTTTTTTTCGGTAGTGCATCTAAAATATTTCCTTAGGAACAGCTTGATAAGTCAAATTATGAATTAAAATACGGTGTCCCTTCTCATCACGCTCGGTTGGATGATAAATGCGGTCAAGGTATAAGAAATATGCTCTTTCATTATTTTGAGCATCCCAATCAGTTAAAAAAACACGATGTTGCATCAATTCATTAAGAATTTGATCGAATTTAAGTGAAGGGTAGAGCCGACCCGAAATATCGATTAATCTTGACTCTGATATTGAAGAGGGCGTATTATGATTGGGCCAAGCTTCTTTTATCAGCTCTCTATATTGGTATGCTACTTTGTTTTTTTCAATCAAATTCCGAAGTTTGATGGTATTAGCAATGCGTTCTTCCTGTAGGCTATCATTAAAATATGCAGCTTCACGAGGATCAGACATTACTTCTTTCATCGCTTTTTTCCTTTCATCGTCACTTGCCCTACCCAAAGGATTATAAACCGAAGCCCCAACTTTCTCACGATATTTTGATGAATGCTGCAAAAGTTGCTTATCTTTTTCGTGTCTATTCTTTTGACGAGTTAAAAGAATTATAATTATGACCAATGCAACTGTGCCAAGCAGAATATCAACCATAAATAATTATGTTAGTTATCTCAAAAATAATAAATTTAGGATTAATCAGTTCCTTTTAGACTCTCGGTATATCAAAACATATATTAATTTTATACAACAAAGCAGGCAAAGAAGAGTATTTTTCGAGACCTACTTGGATGTTAGTTCATTAATGTATTGTATAATAAACTGTTATAAGATGGGTTCGAGCCCCTGTGGGTCAACAGAGAGGGTGTCTCAAAAGGACACTCTTTTTCTTTTGGGATTAATGTTCATTTCTTTTGCTCCTCCAAAAGAAAT
>Ga0209203_1001472_pt1 | contig 17289 bp, 14 predicted proteins | sample AD_UKC109_MetaG_FD_184423 | JGI IMG/M metagenome (GOLD analysis project Ga0209203, IMG submission 184423) | Active sludge microbial communities of municipal wastewater-treating anaerobic digesters from Hong Kong - AD_UKC109_MetaG (SPAdes)... | ecosystem: Engineered > Bioreactor > Anaerobic >... | reverse complement strand
AAATTCCTGAACATCCACTAGTGCAACAAACCATTCATGATTGTATTCGTGTTTTGATGGATATTGATGGTTTAGCTGAAATTCTGACAAAAATTCGTAATAGGGAAATAGAGGTTTCGTTCGTTGACAGTAACACTCCGTCACCGACATCTCTGGCAATCATCAATGCTCGAAATTATATGTTTCTGGATGATGCTCCGGCGGAAGAAAGACGCACCAATGCGATTAAAACCAAAGATTTATCTGATGTTCTCGAGTCATTCCCAAGCCAGGAACTCAATCCAAAAATTATTGAGTCTGTAAACAGCACAGTTATACCTTTTATGCGAAATGCGGATGAACTTCATGAAGCCATTCATTTTGCAGGTATCATGTACGAGCACGAAATGGCAGATGCGGTGGAATATTTACCGGAATTGCAAAAACAGGGAAAAATTGTCAGGCATGAAGATTCTCAAATTTGGTTTAGTACTGAATACCGGGAACTTGTAGAATCTGTTTATAAAAATACAACTGATGATTACATTGCTAATCTGGCAAAACTGTTGTTTATGAAAATGGAGTCGATTGGGTATGTTGATTTTGAAAAACTCCGACAATTGATGAAAGTTTCTGCAAGTAGTTTGCAACAAGCATTAACCCAGTTGGAAATTGATGGCAGAGTGTTTAAAGTTGGCGAAAATGATTGGTGCGAACGCCACATTCTGGCAAAGATTCGCAAACAGACTCATTATCACAAGCGTAATTCTCATGAGTTGGTTTCTCCGGCACAATATCAAAGTCAGCTTTTTATCAAACATGGATTAACAGGTGAAAAACAATTTTCCGGAATGGATGGTTTGATTCAGGTATTGACATTATTGCAAGGTTATTCTGCACCCGCTGGAATTTGGGAAGAGTTTCTCATCAAGACCCGAATGAAAGATTATCAGTCCTATATGCTGGATTCGTTGTGTTATAGCGGGCAATTTATCTGGAAAAGAGTGGTTCCGAATCACACCTTAACAAATTCGGGAGTTGCTTGTTTGAAAAATACACCCATTACATTTTTGAAAAGGGAAAACTTACAATATTTTCCTATTGTTGAGCTTTTACCTGAACAAATATCTGACAAAGCGTCTCAAATTCTGAGTATTCTTAAAGAAAAAGGAGCCATGTATGCCAGTGACATTCAATCCAATTTATCTTGTATGTTGCTGGAACTGGAAGAAGAATTGATTCACTTGTTCAAATTAGGAGCAATTTATTGTGATGGAGCTTCAGCTTTACGTTTATTCAGTTTATCGCCGGCACAACGAGCCAGATATATTAAGAAAAACAAGTCAAACACAAATTATCTGGACATGATGGGTCGCTGGTCTGTTTGTACTAAAAATGATTCAACCTATAAACAATCTTTAATCAAAATGTCTTTAAAACGCTATGGAATTTTATGCAAAGCCATTTTTGAAAAAGAGCAATTGCCACTCAACTGGTATGAAGCAGTTCTGGAATTAACCCGACTGGAAGCACAAGGAGAAATTCTTGCCGGACGTTTCATCAAAAAATTTTCGGGGATTCAATTTGCTGAAAAATCATTTATCAAACAAATTGGAAAAAATATTTCAGAACCGATTGAATTGCATGAAAAAGATTGTTGCAACATACAGTTAATTTGATGTTATTATGTTGGTTTTAGAATGCAACTGAGAAAACTCAATGGGATCACATGAATTTATTAAAGATGATCGAAACCTCGACATTTTAATCAATATCAACGGTGAATTGTTTCATCGGAATGAAGCAAAAATTTCAGTTTTTGACAGCGGCTTTATTCTGGGAGATGGAGTCTGGGAAGGTTTGCGATTGCACAATGGCATAATTGCTTTTCTGGATGATCATTTGCAAAGATTGTATCAGGGAGCGAAAGCATTGGATTTGGATATTGGTTTGAGCAAAAAAGAATTGTCTGAAAGAGTTTATCAAACCATTCAAGCCAATGATATGCACGACCATGTTCATATTCGCTTGATGGTCACACGAGGCGTGAAAACCACTCCTTATCAAGACCCCAGAGCCACTTTACCGGGTGCAACGATTGTTATTATTCCCGAATACAAAATTCCGAATCCGGAAAAAATTCAAAAAGGAGTTCGTTTGTTTACCACTCATGTGCGTCGAGGCTATCCGGATGTTCAGGATCAGAAGATGAACTCACATAGCAAAATCAACTGCATTCTCGGTTGTATTCAGGCAACCAAAGCCGGTTATGACGAAGCATTGATGCTCGATCCGCATGGATTTGTTGCGACTTGTAATTCAACCCATTTCTTCATTGTAACAAAAGGTGAGGTCTGGACTTCGACCGGAGATTATTGTTTAGGTGGAATCACTCGCTCTAAAATCATTCAGCTTTGTGAGGAAAATGATATTCCTGTTTATCAAAAGAACTTTTCACTTTTTGATGTTTACGGAGCGGATGAATGCTTTATCACGGGGACTTTCGCCGGACTCACGCCTGTAAATGAAGTGGATGGCAGAGTGATAGGAGACCCATCTGAAAGAAAAATGATACCAAGGCTACAGAAATTGTATTTGGAATTGATTAACAGAGGTTTGGTATGAAGTTGACTCGAATTGCTATGTGGTCAGGACCACGAAATATCTCTACAGCGATGTTGAGAAGTTGGGAGAACCGAGCCGATACTGTGGTTGTTGATGAGCCGTTATACGGTCCTTATCTTTTTCAAACCGGAAAAAGACACCCAATGTATCAGGAAATTATTAATGAACAAGGGAAACATTATCAACCCATCACAGAACGACTCATTACTTGTGAATTTCCGCATGACATTAGCATTTTTTACCAAAAACACATGGCTCACCATATTCTGGAAGACACCGATTTGTCATGGATTGTGCACCTGAAAAATGCCATTTTGTTGAGACATCCTTATGAGGTTTTATCATCCTATCTGGAGAAACAACCTGAAGCCACACCTGAAGATATAGGCTATCCTCAATTACTAAAATTATTCAAATTGATTCAATCTGAAACTGGAGAAATTCCACCTGTATTTAACTCCAAAGATATATTGATAAATCCTGAAATGATGCTGAATAAAATGTGCGAATCACTGGAAATTCCTTTTAACAGAGAAATGTTGGGATGGGATAAAGGATATCGCGAAAGTGATGGTGTTTGGGCAAAACATTGGTATAACAGCGTGATTCTATCAACCGGATTTGCAAAATACAAACCAAAAGAAATCAAGCTAACCAGAGATGAACAAAAAATTGCCGATGAATGCATGCCGTATTATGAAGAGCTGTCAAAATATAAAATATTGTAACAATTCAGCAGATATGCTTGAAAAAAGCGATTAATAGAAAGAAACTGTATTTTCTCGTGGAAAATATCTGTTGATATTATGAGATTTTATAAATTGAAACTACTGTGCTTTATTGCTATAGGTTATTGTTTCCAATCCAATGCTTTACCTGATATTCCTAGTCTAATGGACTGTGAAGATATTATTTTCTTCTCTGGATTTCAGAATGATTCTGAACCGAGTAACGGTTCGGGCGGAAGTTATCCAGGGGCATTTGCCCGTACTATTTTTTCTCACGGATCCAACAGAACCTATTACGTTTCGATTCCTCCTGATTATCAACCGAACAAGGCTTTTCCATTATTGTTTTCGTGGCATGGAGCAGCAGGAGCCGGGACGGCTCAAGCCAACGCGCAGGCTACCAGAGATTTCTGGAAACCTTTTGCTGATCAAAATCATCTTATAATTGTTGCTCAAGCGGGAACAGGTTCAACCGGAGGTGGCTTTACTTTTCCAAATGATATTGCAATTTTGTATGATATTCTCGATGATATGCATGCACATTATAATATTGAATTAAAAAGAGTTTACGGACATGGTTTTTCATCCGGAGGACATTTAATGCATACTTTAATGCTGTTCTACAACCAAGGATATCCTGCTTATTCCGTGAGTGCAGGGACTTTTGCTGATGCTGTTTTTGAAGATCCTAATGTTCCGGCAAATAGTGATGTTTTGCCTGTATTTGTCTCAGTAGGACAATCAGATCCGCTAAAGCCAACGATTGAACAGGAACGAATAAAATTTCTAAATGCCGGTTGGGTCGAGGGTGAAACCTACTGGCTGGATGTATTCAATGGGGGGCATCAATTGGATACAAATCTCCCACAAAAAATGTGGGATAAACTTTGTACTTTTTCAAGACAGCCCTGAATTATTATTTTTCCTCAGCAAACTGAACGGAGAGTTTTTTATTCAGCAAAGATTCCATAGGCATTGGCCACCAGCCCATATCTGAAACCATTTCCAGTGCTTCATCAGGCGTTTTTCCTTTGTATTGAACTAAATAAGCTGCCCACATTTGCGAAGCTCTGTGACCGGAACGACAATGCAACAATACTTTACCATCTGCTGATTCAATTGCTTGAGCAAATTCTTTGAGTTTCTCAGGAGAATACTCATTACCTTCATCGCCAATTGGAATAAAAACGTATTCGATTCCGGCTTTTTTCAAAAGGTAATCTTCATAAAATTTCAAATCTTTCATCTCGCCCAGAGTTCTGTTGTTGATAACTTTGGTAAAACCAGCATCTTTTATATCCGCAAAATCAACATAATCCGGTTGCGGACCAATGTAAATATTTCCATCATGAAATAATTTTTGTGTGTATTTGGGTGGCGTAGCCTGTTTTTCTACAGCTTGCTGTGCATGTGAAAGAATTGTTGTGAGGACTAAAATTAAAATTGTAATCTTATTCATAGTTTTTCCTAAAAAATCAAAGATGCCATTTTTCTTCTAAATTGGGAGACTATCTTAGCATCATCAATTAAATTAAAAGCGATAATTAAACTTTGTTTAATTGGATTTTGGTCATCGCCTTTGGCATTAGCAAGTAAATCGAGCAATACTTGAATGCCATCTTCCGGATCTTGGTAAATTGTTTTTTGAATGGCGGATTGTAAGTTTTCTTGTGGGTGATTTTGACTGATTCCCAGCAATTCAAAAGACGATTTGATGTTTTTAAATTTCTCATCATTTTTTTGCTCGGGATCCAAATTATCAAAAGTCGCTTTAGCTTTTTCGAGATTGTTTTGTTGCATATAAATTTGAATCAATAATAACTTGGCATCGAGTGAGTTATCTAAATGCAACAATTCCTCAGCTTGATCATAGTTTCCCATTACAACTAATTGCATGGCTTGTTGCAGATTTTCTGACTCAGGCTCACTATCTGCAATTTGATTCAAATCAAGATGTGGATCTATGAGTTTTCTGATTTCGGATTCGGGTTGAGCTCCCATAAACTGCTCAACAACTTCTCCATTTTTGACTAGCATAACCGTTGGAAGTGAACGAATTCCGAATTGCATCGCAAGCTCTTGTTCCTTATCGGTATCAACGGTTGCCAGATGAACCGCACCATTAAGCGATTCCACGATTCCATGCAATACAGGCATGAGTTGTTTGCAAGGAGCGCACCAGTCTGCCCAAAAATCAACCAGAACCGGAACTGAATTTGACTTCTCAACAATTTCAGATTCAAAATCCTGTAGGGTTACGGCTTTAATGAATTCACTCATAATAAGGATTCTCCGCATTGGAATGATCCGTCCCGTCCATTAAACCTTTTAGTTCTGGGAACGCTTTGAGTAATTTGGTTTCCATTCCCATCGAAAGTGTTTGTTGTGCCATACCACAGCCGTGACAGCCACCGCCAAATTCGATAAAAGCATAACCATCTTCAATCGCTTTCAGTTTGGCATGACCACCGTGCATTGCTAATGATGGATTTAATTCCACATTGATGAAATATTCCACGCGTTCAAATAGAGGAGAATCATCATTTGGTTTTTCGCCTTTCAGTTTTGGAGCTTTAATATTCAGTTGACCACCGGTATCTGTAAGGTCATAGTCAATACTGGCATCAGCAAGGAACTTCTCATCCTGTTTGGCGACAAACAAGCTAAAATCTGTTTGTTTGAACTCATAAGCATCTTTGGGAGCTTCATGACGCTCGCAAAAATTCAGGAAGCAATCTGCAATCGGAGTTCCTGCGTTTTTCACCATGATTTGTAAATGCAAATCATCAATATTGTGTTTTTTGACCACATCAGACAGAAAGTTTTGGGCTTCAGGACTAACGGTAATGTTCATTTAATTTTCTCGTACAAATAGGGTAGGGAAACATCCAATCGATAATCTATGTTCGAATGTGTCCCATTGAATTCTTCATAAGTATGTTCGATTTGATGCTTTTCAAGTTCACGGCTTAATCTTCGCATTCCGTAGTGAATCATATACTGGTCGCGAAATCCGCAATCCATAAACAAGCCGTTGAGTTGTTTCAAAGCATCAATTTTTTTTGCAACCATATTGACCGGATCATGACTCAGCCAGTTTTGCCAATTTTCTTGTTTGATTTCACAAGTTTCAAATTCAAAAGGCATAACGATATCACCATCTTGCGGATCGTAAGTGGCAGCCATACATATCATCATCAGGGTTAAAATTTCAGAGCCGTGAATCTTTTTCGCTTTCCAGAATCGTTTAAGAAAATGATTCACATCATAGTTATAATTGCTCAATACATCAGCAACTGCTGGAAAGTCTCGTTGATAAAGCAAATCAAATCCGGCATCACCGGATTGATTGGCAATGGCGCCCCAATAACCCGGAAAATCCATCGCGAATCGAATCGCGGCAAATCCACCAGACGATTTTCCTAATACAGCTCGGTGTTGATAACCTTTTTTAATGCGAAACTTGCCTTCAATCTCTGGGATGAGCTCTTTATGAATAAATGAGGCGTAATTTCCAATAGCCGGTGAGTCAATATACTGATTACCACCCAAACAAGTGAAACAATCCGGAATAACAACAACCGTCGGACCGATTTTTTGCTCAGCTATCAATCTGTCCAGTCGTTCGGTGATATTTTCCCCAAATGCTCTCCAGCCTATTACTCCGCTGCCGCTGTTGGTGTAAGCAGCCAGATAGTACATCACCGGAAAGTCCAGGTTGTTTTCGTCATAACCGATTGGTAAATAAATAAAAACATCTCTTTCAAAAGGATCTTTAAGCGGATTATCTATTAAGATTTCAGAGTTTATCCGAAATTGCACCAATGTTCCTTGAGGATAATTTGTTTTGTGATTATATATCGACATTAAAAATTACAGCTTTATAATAATTCAGGCAAAGCATTATAATGCAAATGAATCCATTGTTTAATTAAGTTCAGGAAAGTTGGAGTGAATTGATGCAGATACAAAGTCAAATATTTAACCAAATTCTGGGAAAAGCACAGAATTGGAAAAATAATACTGATGCCGAAAATACTGTTATCAATCTGAAGTATTTAAAAGAAAATGTTGCTGAACTGAGCCAAATTACAGTTCATACCACTCCTTGGGTTTTCTCGCATATTCCTAAAACTGCCGGAACATCTTTGGAAAACTATCTCATTCAACCCTTTGAACTTAAAGATGTTTTGCATGTAAATGCTCCTGACTTAAATCGCTTGCCTCAAGTCATACATTTAAAAAACAAATATCCAAACTTGATTATGGGTCATCATCCTATTCACGGTTTGCTTTATCAGTTACTGCCCAAAATTCGATTTGTGCATTTAACCATGTTGCGTGAACCGGTTTCCCGAATTGTTTCCTATTACAACTATTTGGCAACCCGTGATTATCATGTTTTGCATAGTCAGATTAAAGATTTGAGCTTTGATAGTTTTTTAAAACAAGACAACCTTGTTGAAATCCATAATGGTCAGTCTAAACGCCTTACCGGTTATTTGCATTCAGAAGTCAATATCAGCGACAACGATTTGTATTTTAAGGCAAAAGAAGTCGTTGATAATTGTTTTACCATTGTCGGAGTGACGGAATATTTCAAAGAGTTTTGCCATGTTTTGGAAAAACAATGTGGAATTATTTTTAACAAATTACCACCTGTCAATCGTTCGCAAAGAAAAATCCAATTGACTGATTTAAGAGCGGAACACAGGAAATCCATAGAGGAAAACAATAAAGTTGATATTCAGCTATATCAATATGTGAAGTCGAAGTTTGAGAAGATTATAAATCATTAAAAAAACTCGTCATTACACCTAGGCGATAATCTCATAGAGAATAAAGAAATAAACCATGAAATAATTTAAGGACATGAAATTTGGTAGAGATAGTAAAATTCCCTTCATGAACTTTATGTTCTTCATGGTAGAAAATTTGTAGGGTGAGTTTTACCCACCCTACGATACAGGTTTTACTTCAATTGAGGTTCAATAAAATACTTTACAACCGATTGAGCAAGAATTTCCGGTGGTAATAATCCTTGTGCCAACAAGAAGTCATGGAATTCTTGGTCTTTGAATTTATCTTTGAGTTTTAATTCAGTTTTAGCTCTTAATGCTTGCAGTTTCTCATAACCGTAGTAATAAGCAGTTGCTTGTCCCGGGATTCGATAGGTGTATCTTTCGATTTCGTTCTGAGCGTTGGACTCACCTTCGACAACATCTTCCATTAGTATTCTTTTTGCTTCATCCGGTGTGATTAAGCCTAAATTCAACATCGGGTCAAGCCAGATTCTAGCTGCTCTTAACAACCGAGCTTGTAATGATATCAGTTGTCCATCTAAAGGCATATATGGTTTGGTGATGGATTCGGCGTATAGTGCCCAACCTTCGACATTGGCTGAATTAAACGCAAACATAGCTCTGGCAGTCGATACACCACCACGCAGCATCGTTGTGAATTGCATCTCGTGACCCGGACGTGCTTCATGGGCTGACAATGTCCACATCATCGCTGAAAAAGCATAATCGCTGTGTGGCCAGCTTCCATCTTCGTTTTGTTGAATCATGGGAACGATAAATTCGGGAAATTCTCCGGTATTTCCAATTAATCGGGGAACATCCAAATGAGCAGCCGGTTGTTGAGCGGTTTCAGCAGCAGTTGCCATTCTCACTCGAGCGGGTTCATTGGGGACGCTAATCAGATTGTTTTTCTTAAGAATTTCGTCTATCTCAGCAATAACAGCCTGATATTCAAACATGAGAACATCGCCGTTAAGCTGCTCTTTTTTCAGAAGTTTAATCACTTCACGATAGTCTGTTGTGTCATAACCCTTTTGTTTGGCTACCAGTGGAGCTAATGCCATCATTTCGTTACGGATATTCATAAAAGCAACTTGACCGGTAACCATGAGTTCTTCCGGTGAATCATCAACGCCCCAGTTTTTTAATCCGAGCTCATACAGTTCTCTGGGTAGTTTGGCATCGGGACGGGTGTTAGGAAGAATGGTTTCTTCGACCCATTTAGTGTAATCAGTTAGTTGGGATTGAAGAAGTTCCAATGATTCTTCCCAGCCACTTAAGTCAGTTCCTTTAAATAACTCAGTCAAACCGCTAATCATCACCGGTGCTCTCTCGATATCCTGCTGTACTTCACCTTTATAAGGAAGTATCAAACCTTTAATGTTCATTCTATCTTGCAAACGAGCTTTTGCTTTTTCAACAAATGGAACATATCCTTTGGCTTCACCGGTATATTTTTTTAACCGAACCAGAGCGGCCTTTTGTCTTTCCAAAGGAACTTGCTTATCCAGTAGGCCATTGAAACCGGCAAAAATCAGCCCGGGAATGTTTCCATAAGGCATCACTTTTTCATAGTTCACTTTATTGGATTCAATTTCGTCCAGGATATTTTTCTGCATGATTTTAAAGTCACTTAACAAAAAAGGATCGGTTTCTTTTTTAAGCAATTTTTCAATCATAGCCAGATTTTTTTCAGAGTTTTTAATCTGCCTTTCATATAAATTTGGCTCTAAATCGAAAATTTCCTCGTCATATCCGTTCACACCTTGCTGACCTGAAAATTCAGGAGCGAATTGAGCATTGGATTCAAGAATTTTATAGGCTATTTCGTTGGATCTTTCAATCCAGTCTTTATTTCCCGCAATACTAAGAGTTGTTGTGATTAGAAGTAGCATTGCTATAAATAGATATTGTATTTTTGTTTTCATGTTTTCACTCAAATTATGAAGTTTGAGGAATTATAGTTTCAGTTTTATTGCAAAAGAATAGGCTATAGGTAACGTATTGGAGATGTGTTAATCAAAATTAAAAATATTGTAGGAATTTGTTGTCAGTTTGTTATAATCATGTTCAATAATAACAAATACATACCCATTAATCGCAAGCTATGCAGTTCAATATTAACAATAAAAACCTTTCTGCAATCAGTCAGCAACAATTGTCTGAGTTGTTTGCGGTGTCAGTTGAATTTATCAACAAAGGTTTGGAAGGTTTATTGAATTCTCTTCAAGGAGCATTGTTGGTTATCGAGCAAAATGCCTCTTCAGATTATCATCACTCCATTGATTCAAACTCGATAAAAATTCTTATTCAAGATAGTTTGCTTCTTAAAGAGCGATATGTCAGTCAATTAAATCATATTTTTAATAACTTCACAGAAAGTGGATGGAACGATGAAGTCATAAAATTTTTAAGACTAAATTTATCCGAACAGGAAACTGAGAAACACGGTTTAGATTTACTTGATAATTTGGTGGAGAAGTGCCAAGTCAACTTTCGCAAAAAAATCAATGAGGTATTGCATAAGTTTGAACAGTTTACAAATGGTGAAAAACTGACATTAAAACAAATGCCGCTGTCACCATTGGTTATTAGTCGGATATTATTTACAGTTCTAAGCTACTGGGATATCAGTCTGAATGTGAAAAAAATAATTTACAATTCTTTTAGTCTCAATATTTTGCAACAAATGGGTTCTTTATATGAAAAAGTTGGAAAGTTTGAGGTAGATCATTCCAATCAGAATTCAAAAATATCAATTGTCCGAAATAGTAAACCACCATCAAAAATTGAAATTAATGATTTGAAATTTAAAAGATTACTGGACTTTTATAAGTTAAAAAATTACTCAGAGTCTGAAAATGATTATTTGACTCACGAAATAACCACGAAATCTTTTGAGCTCTTGTTTACAAAACTACCTGATGAAAAGAAGCAAGGCTATTACAGCAGCAATGAAATAATTAATGCAGTTGTAAAAATTTCTCAAAAATTAAATTCTGAAACCATTAATAAGAAATTACACCCAAAAGTTTTTACAGGATTAAAAATCACTGAATTTTTGTTTCAGTCTATTGTAAAAGGCTCAGGACTACCTCAATCTCTCAAACCGATTCTTAGATCAATAGAGAAATCAGTGTATCTGGCTGTTGGTAGCGGTTCACAAGTGTTCTCAGACACTGACAATTCACTCAGGAAAATATTAAACTCTTTTTCGCGAATTCCTGATGAGTTTAGTAGCACAGATAAATATATCCTCAAATATGTGAAGAAACTCGAACAGCTCGCAGAAAAGATCAATCAGCAAAATGAATTTTCGGATCAATTTTACGACGACTTATTTGAAGAATATCAGGAATTTTTATCAAGGCAGATGAAAAAAAATCGACTCATTCAGAAACGAGTTAAGGAAAAAGAGCAAGGTCGAGAACATATACTTAGAATTAAGAAAAAAGCAGCTGTCATTTTGGATAAAAAAATGATTGGAAGATATATGCCAGAATTCATCCGCAATCTACTAATAGAGCAATGGCATAATGTTTTGACCTTGGATATGTTGCGCAATTCAGAAAATAGCAATTCTCTTCAGTCTAAAATACAGTTTGTTGATTTTCTGCTCAACCTTTCAAACCCTCAAAAACCGGGAACAGCTGAAGAAATCTCAAAAATTGTGGAAATATATAGTGAGGGTTTAATGCTGGTTGCTTTTAATCCCAATGAAGTGAAGTCCAAAAGTCAGGAGCTTTTTGATACACTTGTATCGTTTCATGGATTGACAAAGAAAAAGAAAGTAGGTGTTCCATTTAATATTGTCAGACACGTTCAACAAATTCAAAATAGTGCTTTGGTTGAAGATTTTCAAAATAATAAAGAGGCAACAGCAGACTCATATTATTTAAAAGCCAAATCTTTAAAAACAGGCGATTGGTTGGAATTCATTGAGAAAAATAATAAAAATCGTGTCAAAATTTCATGGATTAGCCCAATTTCAGGTAATATTTTATTCGTCAATGAGAATGGAATTCGAGTTGCAGACAAATCAATTGACGAAGTCGCGCAAGGGTTTAAAAATAACACCTGTATTGAGTTAAAAACTCAGCCGATTATCGACAAAGTTTATGCAGAGTTGATTAAAAGAATTTCTATTCAGTAACTCTTATCTTTCATTGATGAGAAGCTGCAATTTCTCTGATTCTATTCAATAGTGAAGACAAGCCATTGCTTCGGGTTGGTGATAAATGTTTATCTAAACCAATCTCAGAAATAAAATCCGGCTGAAGGTTTAAAATTTCATCAGGTGTGTGATCGGAATAGACACTCAAAACCAAAGCCACTAAACCGGAAACGATAGCGGCATCACTTTCGGCTCTGAACTGAATCTTTCCATCATTGAAATCTGAAACCACCCAAACTTGCGATTGGCAGCCTTGTAATTTATTGGTTTCTATCTTTTCTTCTTCTGCAAGTGGAGGAAGCTCTTTTCCCAAGTCGATGATGTACTGATATTTTTCCATCCAATCATCAAAGATTGAAAAATCGTCAATTATTTCCTGTTGAGTCTTCATTTTTTGACGCTCCAGCGTGTTCCTTCGGGTGAATCTTCCAAAATAATATTCATATCGTTTAATTGGTCACGAATTTCATCCGATTTGGACCAATCCTTATTAGCTCTTGCCAAATCTCTTTCCTTGATGAGTTGTTCAATTTTATCTCTATCAATATCCTCGGACTTGAACCAATCTTCCGGGTCTTGTTGAAAAAGTCCAAGCAGGTTGCCGGTACTGAGGAGTTGTGATTTGTATTTTTGTTTGTTTGAATCAGTGTCAGCTTTTGCTAAAGACTTGGCAATTTTATTGATTTCAGCAAATGCCATTGGCGTGTTTAAATCATCATCCAAAGCGCTTACAACTTCCTCAGGAATATTTTCATTACCAATATTTGCTGAAACTGATTGATTATCACGCAACGTGGCATACATACGGTCTAAGGTTTTCTGTGACTTATGAATTGACTCCTCAGACCATGTAACGGTTTGGCGATATTGTGCACTCAGCAACAGCCAGCGAATGACTTCGCCTTTGTATTGTTCAGCAACATCTTTTATCAGCAAAATGTTTCCAAGAGACTTGGACATTTTCTGCTGTCCCATGTTTATCATACCGTTATGGAGCCAATAATTTGCAAAAGAGTCAGTGTCATTGGCACAACAACTTTGAGCCACTTCATTTTCGTGGTGTGGAAAAATTAAATCTCTGCCTCCGCAATGGATATCAATCACGTCACCAAGATGAGATTTACACATGGCTGAACATTCAATATGCCAACCCGGACGACCTCTTCCCCAAGGACTGTCCCAACCCGGCAAATCGTCATCGGATGGTTTCCATAAAACAAAATCGGCAGGGTGTTTTTTGTAAGGAGCGACTTCAACTCTGGCTCCGGCAATCATATCCTCAATATTTCGGTTTGATAGAGAACCGTACTTATCATAGGTTTCAACAGCAAAAAGGACATGTCCTTCAGCGGCATATGCATAACCTTTCTCAATCAAGACCTGAATCATAGCAATGATTTGCGGAATATGTTGGGTTGCATAAGGTTCAATATCCGGAGGTAAAACACCCAGTTTGGCAATGTCATCATTATAAATTTTTGCGTACTTCTCAGCGTATTTTTTGATATTAACTCCAAGTTCTTTTGCTGAGTTGTTTATTTTGTCATCAATGTCAGTGATGTTTCTGGCGTACGTTACTTTGGGGTAATGATATTTCAACAACCGGTATAAAACATCAAATACAACAGCCGGTCTGGCATTACCGATATGCGCATAATTATAAACAGTAGGACCACAAAGATACATGGTGACAGAGTTCGGATTAATCGGTGTGAATGTCTCTTTTTGACCTGTTTTCGTATTATATAAGTTGATTGACATCGTGTTTTACTAGCAAAATTGTCTCAATAGCGTATTTTAATTCATATACATTCTCAGTGTAAGGTAAAAATTAAAATCAAAAAAGAAAACCAAATTTTATAGATATTACTCAAATTAGGAGTTATCATTACTAATCGAGTAATCAAGATTTGTTATGGGAATGGAAAAAGACATATTTAAGCAAGGTCATGGCTCGGATGAGCTTTATTTCGGAGAAAGGGTGCATAACACCAATTTCTTTAAGCTCGATGTGGAAGCATTGACTCGTTTCTTAAATTTTTGTCATCGTCGAAAATTTCCCAAAAAATCAACTATCATTCGCCCCGGAGATTTAGCAAACACTCTCTATTACATTGTTTCAGGTTCAGTTACTATTTCTTATGAAAACGAGGAAGGTAAGGAATTAATTCTTGCCTATTTAAATGCCGGAGATTTTATCGGTGAAATGGGCTTGTTTATGAGCACTGAAAAGCGTGAAGTGATGGTTAAGACCCGTGAAAAATCAGAACTTGCGGAAATCGGTTACCAAAGGCTTGGAAATTTAATGCTGAATGAGCTCAAAGGAGATGCTGCTCATGTTCTCTATTTTATTGGCACTCAATTGACACATCGTTTATTACAAACCAGTCGTAAAGTACATCGTTTAGCATTTCTTGATGTCACAAACCGCGTTTCCAGAACTTTATTGGATTTATGTGGTGAGCCGGCTGCAATGACTCATCCCGATGGAATTCAGATTAAAATTTCCCGTCAGGAGATTGCTAAAATCGTCGGATGTTCGCGTGAAATGGCAGGTCGTGTTTTGAAGGACCTGGAAGATCAAGGTGATCTTGAGGTGCGAGGACACACAATAGTGGTTTTACATGACCGCTTAAAACACAGAGTTTAACTCGAAATCCTTTTTAATCACTATTTTTTAAATTTGCATGGCTCTAAATTCTGTGATTTGGTTTGCAGAATTAGAGTCATTTTGTTTTTTCTCCTAATATTTTTTAAAAAGTTTAAACAAATCTAATTTTTTATCGAATGTTGCAAGTAATACTAACTGGAGATAAAAAATGCCGATTAATAAATTTAATAAAACACTCTTTCTAAGGTTCTTTATATTACTAACATCGCAACAATCACACTCAGCTTTCTTTGTTGTTGACCGATTTGAAGACGCACCGGATTCAGGAATTAACGGAACTTGTGCAGGTGTGAATATGGTTGGCGATGTTTTTAATCTCGAGATATAGCAAATCAAACAACTTGTCGATATTGTTTTTTTGAGTGAAATCGTCGGACTCCAATAGCTTTGTAATTTGCTGATTGATAACTTTCCCCCGAAAATTGATTATTCATCAGTATTATTTTGCCAAAGAAATTGGACTTTTGGAAACCATTATTCGGATATTAACAGAAAACACTCAACTAATGAGATATTGTTTTCTTTATTTTATCGGCAATTGCAGATAACGCCCGATCAAAAATAGCGGTACGATTGATTGTTCTGATGGTTTTGTTTCGCAATCCGGCTGCGAGTGCAGGGCTGGTTTTGTCGGTGATTTTTAAGCCTCGCGAATTCACAAACAAATACTTCCCTGACAAAGGACTAATCCACGATAATTTCGCCCGAACCGGTGATTGTTCGGGTCTGGTAAATTCAAACCAAGTTCCTATTTTGAGTTTCGGAACGAGTTTTGAAAACTCATCATCAATGTTCTCAAACTCTTCTTCCTCATCTTCTTTTGATTGTTGAACACTTTCTTGTGTCTCCGGAAAAACAGCCTGATCTTCTGTAGAAACATCGATGCTTTCCTCAATTGTTTCTTTAAGCATTTTTTGCAGACAATTGTTCAGCATATCCAGTTTTTCGAGGATATCACTATGACTGAATGCGACCAGCTTCAATCCTTGTGCATAAAGTTCTGATATTTCGGAAAGTTTTTCATCGCTACAATAAATTTTGTCTTGAGAGAAATTGATAAGGTCATCAACAAACTTTAATTTCCGTCGATACTCTTCAGAATCTTCTTTGTGTCTGAGCCTGATTAACAGCAAAACATTTGCCCATTCATTGAGTAATACGTCACGAATAAGAATGGGAATTTGTTTGTTAGTCATTTTTTCGGAGAGTAACTCAGCAACCTGAATTTTTGCAAGTTTGATTTTTTCACGACCCATTTCCTTTTCCTGAGTCCGTTTTTGGGCAATCTGGGCTTTCTTTTTAATTTTACTGACAAACTCTTCAAAATCATCCTGAATAATTTTGAAGTTCTCTGCGGTGTAACGTGTCAGTTTGAGTATTTTTATAACTGTTTGTTTCAAATTCTCGAAGAAGTGATTGTTCTTATCAGAATCTTCACTCCAACTGGCTGATTCTTTTGAAAGTTTATCCAAGATAACTCGAGCATAATGATTTTTATCTGCAAAAAGTTTTCTGTCCTGAAGAGCAATTTTTAAATAGGGAATTTGCAATTTCACCAATAAAACCTGGATTTTGGCAGGAATATCTCTATCTTCAACCATAAATTGAAACATCATTCCAATCAAATCAATGGTTTCTTCATCGTAACTCATGACTCTTTGAGTTTTAGTTTCGGAGTTTAATGTATGCAGTTTACTGAGCAAATTTTGTTTGATTTGTTCGGGTCGCAATTTCGATTCACTATCGAAATCTTGATGACTGGCAATCTCATTTTGGAGTGAAGTTAGAGCCAAAATTATATTTTCCAAATCAACATGAACCATACTCGAATTTATTGAGTTGATAAGGTTTGGATCGATAACGACTCTGTTTTGTTGAAAAAGCTGAGAAATAAGCAAATAGTTTTCATCGGTTGTTGATGATTGATTTGTCGTACTTTGTTCCACACCTGATACTGAAACCGAGCATGCTGTGTTTAATTGAGGCTCAATTGGGACTTGAGAGTCGTTTTCAGATTTTACTGCACGCTCGTTATCGAATTTTTTACTCTTACTACGGTTATTGTTATTGCTTATATTGTATTTGATGTCTTTGACAATATTTTTTTCTTCCAAAAACTGATTGATTTTGGAGTAAACATCGTTGAGTTGTCCCATGACGGTTCTTTCAAAGACCTTATAAAGAATTAGTTTGATTTTAATATCGAGTTGTTCTTCAGGAATTTCATTTAAACTCAATGCGAAAATATGAACCAATGTGAAAGGAGCAATAGGAATCTGATCTTTGTTAACCTGAAAATCTAGAATTTTT